>Ga0209581_1003504_pt1 | contig 13429 bp, 12 predicted proteins | sample Coa_R2_FD_187160 | JGI IMG/M metagenome (GOLD analysis project Ga0209581, IMG submission 187160) | Surface soil microbial communities from Centralia Pennsylvania, which are recovering from an underground coalmine fire - Coalmine... | ecosystem: Environmental > Terrestrial > Soil > Unclassified ...
AGCGCTGACATTTTCACTGACATCGCTGACATTGATTCACTGACATAGGTCTCGCTGAAGATTGGGCTGTACCGAGCGCGAGAGCGCGGGAAGCAGCCATGGAAACCAGCGGGACCAAGCCAGCCACTGAAAGCTTCGCGGCCGTCGAAGCCGGCAAGATCATCCTCCGGACACCCTTCAGCCAGCTCCTGCTGTGCCGGCGGATTCCAGGCGGGTGGTGGAACGCTCCGCGGAAGGCGTGGACCTACCCAGCGACGCCGCACCACGCCGCAATCGTCCGGCAGACCATCCCGCGGCTTGCGACCTCGGCAAGCTTCGACGCGCTCACCGCGAACAAAGCCTGTCCACAAGAGAAGCACGCTCCCACCGCTGCGCCGGATCTTCCTGCCGGTCTGAGGACGCGCCCGTGGCGTCACCAGACCGCCGCCTACGAGTTCGCCATGGAGCGGTTTCTCCAAGGACTCTACGGCGTGATGCTCGCCATGGGCATGGGCACCGGCAAGAGCCTGGTGGCCTGCATGATCCTCCTCGGACTGCGCGCCATGCGCGTGCTGATCGTGGCGCCGCTGCGCGTGGTCCAGGTCTGGGTGGCGCAGTTCGAGCGACACGTCACGACCCCGATGGTTGTGGTCGCGCTCGACGAGGACGCGGGCAGCGTCGCCGAAAAACAGCGCCTGGCCGAAGAGGAGCTCAGGCTGGCCGAGACGAGAGGCGTACCGTTCGTCGCCGTCATCAACTACGACGCCGTGTGGCGCGAGCCGTTCGGTTCCTGGGCGGAACGGCAGGACTGGGACCTGGTCGTCGCCGACGAGTCGCACAAGTTGAAGCGGCCCGGCGGCAAAGGTTCGCTCTACTTCAAGCGGCTGCGCGGCCGCGCGCGGCACCGCCTGGCGCTTACGGGCACGCCGATGCCGCATTCACCGCGCGACGTCTACGCGCAGTTCCGTTTTCTGGATGCCTCGGTCTTCGGCCCGTCGTTCAACGCCTTCAAGCAGAAGTATGCCGTCATGGGCGGCTTCCAGAACAAGCAGATCACCAACTACAAGAACCTCGATGAACTGGAATCGCTTATGCGGCGCGTCACGTACCGCGTCGGCAAGGACGTGCTCGACCTGCCACCGCAGACCCACGTCACCTACCGCTGCACGATCTCCAACGAGTGCCGGGCCATCTACGAAGCCATCGAGGAAGACTTCATCGCGCAGGTCGAAGGCGGAACGATCACGGTGGCCAACGCCATGGTCGCGCTGCTCCGGCTCCAGCAGATCGCCGGCGGCTGGCTCAAGACCGACGACGGCCAGTACCGGCGCGTGGACTGGGCAAAGCAGCGTCTGCTCGAAGACACCCTCGAGGACGTCGGCCCGGGCGAGCCTGTGGTGGTCTTCTGCCGGTTCCACGGCGATCTCGACGCAGTCCACGACGCATGCAAAACGCTCGCCTACACCAGTCTGGAGCTCTCGGGCCGCCGTGACGAACTCGCCCAATGGCAACGCGGAGAAGCGCAGGTCCTGGCCGTACAGATTTCGAGCGGCGGCGTGGGCGTCGATCTGACCCGGGCCCGCTACTCGATCTACTACTCGCTTTCATTTTCGCTGGGCGAATATGACCAGGCGCTTTCCCGCGTGCACCGGCCTGGCCAGACGCGCCCGGTTGAGCACATTCACCTCGTCGCCCGCCAGACCGTCGACGAGAAGATTCTGCGCGCGCTTGAAAAGCGCGCCGAAGTCATCCAGGCCATCCTGGCCGAGATCAAAGGATAAACCGCCATGAATATGGAGCAGCTTAAGGAATTTGTCGCGCTCGAAAAACGCAAGCGCGATCTCGATTCGGAACTGAAAGCCATCGGCGCCCGGCTCGACGACCTTGAACAGGCCCTTGTGCCGCAGTTCCTGGCCGACGGCGTCGCCTCGATGAAGGTCGACGGCCGCACTGTCTATATCGCGCAAGACATCCACGCCAGTCCTGCCGGCGACCGCGCCGAAGTCATCGCCGCGCTCAAGCGCTCCGAGCTCGGCCAGTACGTCTCGGAGAACTACAACACGCAGTCGCTGCGCGCGTTCGTGCGTGAAGTCGCCGAAGAAGCGCGCCTGCGTTGCCAGCAGCAGAGCCGGCTCTTCACGGAGGAGGAAGTCCGCACGGCGTTGCCGTCGCCGCTCTCGGATGCCCTCAAGATTTCGTTCGTTCATTCCCTGCGCAGCAGGAAAGCCTGACAAGGAGAGACAACATGTCGACTGAACTCACTCAAATCCAGACGCCGCGCGCGCTCTCGGCGCTGGAAAGCAGCCTGGACTCGATCAACGAGGCCATCGCCACCAACATCTCGGGCGGCGGCATCTCCGATTTCGACCTGCCCCGCGTGAAGATCTCAGGCGGCGCAAGCCCGCGCTGGATCGTCCCCACGCTCGAGGGCGAAGAGACGCTGGCGCGCCTGGAAGGTGTCATTGTCTACGCCCGCGACACGCGGGTCTATTACAAGGTCGCCTTCGGCAAGTCGAGCGGCAAGCAGCCTCCGGATTGCTCATCGGCCGATGGCATCACGGGGAAGGGCAAGCCGGGCGGCGACTGCTCGCGGTGCCCGCTCGCCGAATACGGCAGCGCCGAGGAAGGCGCCGGCCAGGCCTGCAAGCAGGTGAAGCAACTCTTCGTCCTGCGCGGCGATCTGCTGCTGCCCGAAGTCGTCTCCCTGCCGCCGACGAGCCTCAAGGGCGCGCGGCAGTTCTTCCTGAAGCTGACCACCCAGGGCATTCCGTACTACCAGGCCGTCATCGCGATGGAACTAGAGAAGGCCCAGAACGCCGCTGGCATCCAGTACGGCAAAGCGCAGCTCAAGTTCGTGCGGAAGCTCACGGCAGAAGAGGGCACCCGCGCACAACAGTACCACCAGCTTTGCCGCACGCTCGCTGAGCGCGTGCCCACGGGCCTTGACCCAGAAGTCCGCGATCAGAGCGGCGAGCAGGTGCCGTTTTAGCCGGGGGACGCCATGTTGATCGCTACATTGCTTCTCATCGCCCTCGCGCTCTGGCTCGTGCACTGGCTGACGAACCCGGAACGGCGTTCTCTCACCCTCACGGCGGCCCGCCTGCTCCGGCGCGCGGGCCGCTGGCTCTGGGCCGCGGGCGAAGGCCTCGAGCACGGCTTCCTGCACTGCCAGCAGGTTAAGCGGCAGATCTCACTCGATCTGGAGGCGCGGCCATGAAGAACGCGGATGTGGTCAGACTGCCCATCGCCCAAATCCGTCTCGACGGTGGCACGCAGCCGCGGACGGCTCTCGACTTTGCGGTCATCGATGACTATGCCGAGGCGATGGCGGCAGGCGGGAAGTTCCCGCCGGTAGTGGTCTTCCATGACGGTGAGCACTACTGGCTCGCCGATGGCTTCCACCGGTTGAAAGCCGCCTTCGCTGAGGGCTTCGACGCGATCGGCTGCGAACTGCGCCAGGGCACGCTCGAAGACGCGCAGTGGTACAGCTTCAGCGCCAACAAAACCAACGGGCTGAGGCGCACCAACCAGGACAAGCAGCGGGCGGTGAAGTCCGCCCTGCTGCACGCCCGTGCTGCCAGCCTGAGCAATTACGCCATTGCCCGGCACGTCGGCGTCGATGAAACCACGGTGCGGAACTGGCGAACCAAGCTCGCCGCATCTACGGAAATTCCGCAGATAGACACCCGCACGGTCGCGCGCCAGGGCACGACCTACCAACAGCGGACCACTCAAATCGGCCGGCGCCGAGTCGCGAAGATCTCCGCTCCAGAGGCGGCGCCGGCCGAGTTGGCGCAGGTCCCGCCATACCTGGACAACCTGCTCCGCGCCGCCGCCGCACTTGCAGATTGCGAAGCCGGCCCCGCCGGCTTCGCGCGTGAAATCCTTGCCCGGCCTGACCGGGCCCAGATCCTTGCCCGAATGGAGAAAGCTCATGAGTTCCTTACCCTCTGCCTTGACGAGATCCGTCACGCCCGCGCCTCGGGTTGCGACGCCCTCTCCCCGGCGCATGCGGATGATGGTGACGCCCGAGCTCGCCAAACAGTGGCTTGAATCAAACACCCACAACCGCCCCTTGAGCGATGAGCTGGTCATCGCCTACATGGTCGACATGCTCGACGGGCGCTGGCAGTACAACGGCGATGCGATCCGCTTTGACCACACCGGCCGTCTGATCGATGGCCAGCACCGGTTGCACGCCTGCATCGAGGCTGGCGTGCCGTTTGAGACCGATGTCGTCACCGGGCTGGCCCCTGATGCCATCCGCACAATTGACATCGGGCGGGTGCGCACGGCAGGCCACATCGCGCATCTCGAAGGCGTCGAGAACGCGAGCGTTGCCTGCGCCATCGCGGGCCTGACGGTGCTGCACCGGAAGCACGGCATCGAGCGCATGAACGACCCGCGCTACAAGCCCACCAAGACGGAGATCGTCGAAGCGGCGCGGACCCTCGCCGGGCTCGATGCCGCCATCGTGCGCGCCCGGGCGCTTGGCTACAAGATCGCGCCGCCTCGCGTGGTGGGCTTCTGCTTCTGGGCCTTCGCTGAACTCGACCGCAAGCTCGCCGAGCGCTTCTTCGATGAGCTGGCGCACGGGCTGAACCTGAGCCAGGACAACCCGGTCTACCACTTACGCGAGCGCTTGCTCTCAAACCGCCGGTCCAAGGCCAAGCTACCGCAGCTCGAGCTGGTGGCGCTGTTTTTCAAAGCATGGCTGGCTTACCGCGAGGGCCGCCCGCTGCGCCGGCTGTTCTGGAAAACCGATGGGCCTTCGCCCGAAAAGTTCCCCAGTATCGCGGGGGGGAGTCCGATGACGGCGGATGTTGTGACTGCGCGACTCGCCGAGCGAGTCATGGGCTGGAGCGTCGCGCCGGACCGGTATCTGATCGGCAACCGGAGCTGGATTCCGCGCTGGCGCTTCCAGCCGCTGGAGCGGCTCGAAGATGCGTTCCGCCTCCTGGAGAAGGCGCAGCCGGAGTATTACAGCATGGGCGCGGGCGCCGATGGCGCCTTCTCGGTTCAGGTCCGGATTCGCGGCTCGGGCGGCGAAGCGCGTCACGAATCCAAACCGCGCGCGATCACGCTTGCGATCGCGCGGGCACTTGGCTTGGATGTGGATGAATGAAGCGCGCAAGCCGTGAGTCGTCATTGGTGAGCGAGATCATCCGGGCCTTGCGGTCGATGCCCGGCGTAGTCGTACGCAAGCGTCATGGCAGCGCCTGGGGCGTGGCCGGCGACCCGGACCTGTACGGCGCCGTGAACGGCCGCCACTTTGAAATCGAAGTCAAACGGCCGGGCGGTGACGCACCCACTCCGCTCCAAGAGGCGCGGCTGCGCCAGTGGACGGCCGCCGGAGCGCTGGCCGGCGTGGCGCGCTCGGTCGAGGACGCGCTGCGGATCATTGGGGGCGTAGGAGGATGTCGATGAGCGCAGCGGCTTACAGCCTCGAGGCCCTGCGCGAATACCGCCGCCGCAAAGCGCAAGCAACGACGGACACACCTCAACCAACCCTCACGCTCAAGGACATCCCGCCGGACGCGCCGATGGAGGAGGGCATCGTCCTCGGATGCTGGAACGGCGAGGCCTTCGTGAGCTGGAAGAAGTGGCTCGCCTCACAACCTGTCGAGGCATTCCGCGAGGCGCCACGCGAAACACCGCCAGCGTCCCTGCCGGAATCGACGCCCGCACAGCCTCGCAGGGCGCGCTCGCATCGCGCGATTACGGCATCGTTGTTCGGTTCGGAGGGCGAAGATGACCGCGCAGTGTAGCCCGCAATGGTTCCTTAACGAGCTGTTCGCCGGCAAGCCGGAAGAGCTTTACATGCTCATCTGGACGCTGCCGGACAAGCGCTCACGCTGGTTCCGCGAAGTTGCCGCTGCGGCCGCGGCGGTGGAGGCGCTCGCCGGGCGTGATGTGTACGTCGGAGTCGGTCTCGCCAGGCGGGATTACGGCCCGTCCCAGCGCTGTCCGGCAGACCAGGTTGCCGGCCTGACTGCCGCCTGGGCGGATCTCGACGTGCTCTCCGATGCGCACTCTAAGAAATCGCTGCCGCCCAGTATCGATCAAGCGCTCTCTGTATTACCGCCGGAGATGCCACCCAGCATAGTCGTGGCCACCGGGAATGGGGCGCACGCATGGTGGCTACTGAAGGAGCCATACCTATTCGACATGGAGCGCGAGCGCGCTTGGGCCGCTTCGGTGGTCCTGCGCTGGCAAACTCTTTTGCGCTTCAACGCCGCCAACCGGGGCTGGGCCTTCGACCGCCTGGCCGATCTCGCCCGGGTTCTCCGTGTTCCCGGAACGCTCAATCATAAAGATCCTGCCCATCCCAAGCCGGTGACGGTCCATCAGGTCACAGGCCGCCGCTACAACCTCTCGGACCTGGAGGATTACCTCAATCAGCTGGGCATACCGAAACAAGGAACCAATGAGCAGAAGGCCGCCGCGCCGGCGGCGCAGGCTGCAGATTCATCGATCGTCATCAATCTGAAGGCGGAGTTTCCAGAGGAGCTGATCAAGCGCTGGACCGATGTAGACATGCGGTTCCGGAACACTTGGTTCCGGCAGCGCCATGACCTTAAAGACCAGAGCCAGAGCGGGTACGATCTCGCCCTCGCTGATTTCGGAATGGACGCCGGGTTGAGCGCGCAGCAGATCGTCGATCTGATCATCCAGCACCGGCGAATGCACGGGCAGAAGCAGCGCACGCGCGCGGACTATTTCGAGCGCACGCTCGCGAAAGCGGCCGAGCACAGCAACGGGAATGGCGCCCTTCCGCCGCCTCCGGCCACCGCCGCCGCACCTGCGCCGGCGGCCCCGCACGACATCCCGGCCAACCCTCAGCCGGCGCCGCCGCAACCGCCCGGCAACCAGCCGCCGGAACAAGCGCCGCCGGCAATGGACCCCATGGCTCGAAAGGCAGCGATGTGCGAGTACGTCTCGGATGTCCTCGGGATCCGTATTCTGCGCATCGTGAAGGTCACCGGCAAGGAACCCACGTATCAGCTCGTTCTGGAGAACGCGAAGATCGAGCTTGCGAATGTCGGCAGGCTGCTTGATCAGAACAGCCTGCGCATGGCGATCGCCACCGCGACCAACAAACTGACGAAACGCCTCAAGCCCAAGCAGTGGGACCAGCTCGCCCAGTGCATACTGGACGCCCTCATAGAGGAGGAGGGCGGTCCGGAAACGCAACTCGAAGGCGCGGCGCGCATGTACCTGGAACAGTACCTAACCGATGTCGCCTTCATTCCGGCGATCGAGGGACAGCCTTCGAACGCGGTCCGCCGGCCCATGGTGATCGATGGCCAAATCGCGGTCAATTCCGCCGACCTCCAGCTCTTCATCAACAAGACTTTCCTTCAGAACGTGTCCGTCAAGGCAGTCGCATCAATGCTGGCGGCGATCGGCGCCACCAATATTCGGGTGCGCACCGCAAAGAACCGGGAGCAGGGCCGGTGGCTGCTGCCCACGGATGAGTTCCATCCAGCCGATTACGCGATCCCGCCCAAGGAGTCCAGCAATGCCGCTTCCGATTGAGATGCAGGAGGCCGCGACGGGCGCGCTCGATGGAATCGGCGCCCAGGACCATTCCATCACGGCAGAGTACCGTATCTTTGGGCCGCCGGGGACGGGCAAGACCACGAACTTGACGAGGCAGATCCACCGTGCGGTCGAGCGCTTCGGACCGGACTCTGTCTTGGTCACGAGCTTCTCACGGACGGCAGCGGCGGAACTCGCCGGGCGAGATCTGCCGATCAGTCCGGATCGCATCGGCACGTTGCACTCACACTGCTACCGCGCGCTCGGGGCGCCCGAGATCGCCGAGGCGAACGTCGCGGAATGGAATCGCGAGAACGCGCACCTTCAAATCACGCCAGTCAAGAAGCACGGCCACCTCGATGGTGAAGACGCCGTCGAGGGCGATGACGGTCAGGAGAAGGAGGGTGATGTCTGGCTCCAGCAGTTGAACCGTTACCGCGGAATGATGATCCCGCCGGAGTGGTGGCCAGCGAACGTCCGGGAGTTCTCAGCGAGATGGAACCAGTACAAGGATGCGCACGGCCTGCTGGACTTCTGCGACCTGATTGAAGTCTCACTGCGCGATATACCGTTCGCACCCAAACGTCCGGCGGTGATTTTCGCCGACGAGGCCCAGGATCTGAACCGGATGCAGTTGACGCTGATCCGCCGATGGGGCGAGCGCGCAAACTACTTCATCCTGGCTGCCGACGATGACCAGGCCATCATGACGTTCACGGGCGCCTCGCCGGACGCGGTCCTCGACCCCGAGATACCCCAAAGTCACAATATCATCCTGAAGCAGAGTTATCGTGTCCCCCGGGCCGTGCACGTGGCCGCAGACAAACTCATCCGCCAAGTGACGCGCAGGCAGGAAAAGCTGTATCTGCCACGGCCCGCTGACGGCGTTTACGGCCTCGCATGCGGAACCTGGCGGTCAACGGAGTACGCCATTCTCAAGGCCGCGATTGCGCATCTCGAACGTGGCCAAACCGTGATGTTCCTGGCGAGCTGCTCTTACATGCTCGCCCCTTTAATCCATGTGCTGCGCAAGGAAGGCATTCCCTTCCACAATCCCTACCGGAAGTCGAACGGTTTCTGGAACCCGCTGCGGATTGGCCGGCGCGGCTCGACTGCGAACCGGATTCTCGCGTTGCTTGCTGCGCATCCCGGTCTGGGCGAACCACAGCGCGTTTGGACCGGAGCCGATTTGGCTCTATGGGCGGAGTGGCTGTACTCGAAGGGGATTCTGAAGCAAGGCGCAAAGAAGCGGCTGGCGACGGCGCCGCCAGACCGGCCGGTAACAATCGCGGATCTCGACGAGGTCTTTGAGGCTGGCGCGCTCGAGGAGTTGCTGGCTTGCTTCGAGGGCGACTGGAAGGAGTTGCTTGGTTGGTGGCGCCGGCACTTAACCGCCGATGTGCAGAAACGCGCCGAATACCCTTCGCGGGTTGCCACCTCCCATGGGCCGCAGGCGCTCATCGATCCGCCGCGCGTGATCGTCGGCACGATCCATTCCGTCAAGGGCGGCGAGGCGGATGTGGTGTTCCTGTTTCCAGACTTGAGCCAGGCGGGCGATGCCGCTTACCAGCGCTTCGGACCGCCGCGCGATGCCGTGATCCGGACGTTCTACGTGGGCATGACCAGAGCGCGCGAGGTGCTGTACATCGCCGAAAAGGCCTCGGCGATGGCCGCCTCGATCAACGCTTAAGTGATTCATACGATTTGACTTGATAGCTTATGGCCCTCGAAGGTACCCTCCGGCTGCTGACCGGAGGCTTGCGAGTGAAACCGAGAGTGCAGCACCCCAAGGTGCACGAGGCGTTGAGGAGCCGCCAGGCCGGCTGGTGGTGGTTCATCCGCTATTGGGAGGACGAGTTCTCCGCCGATGGCGGCGTCCGCACCGTCCGGAAACGGCACTGGATCGCACCCAGTCGCGGCGACAACAAGATCCCGCGCAAAGAGGCCGAGTGCAAGCGCGACGAGTTCCTTTTGAAGCTGAACAGCCCAACGGTTGAACAGGCGGTACAGCAGGCGGTGAGCACGGGCGCGGCGCTTTTCGGTGAAGTCGCCAAGATGTACGAGGAAGGCTACCTCGGCCGCGAAAACCAGATCGCCAAGCCGACGCGCATGAAGGAGACGTTCTTCCTGAAGCAGCACATCGTCCCGAAGTGGGGCAAGATGCGCCTGAACGAGATCAAGCCGAAGGCGGTGGAGGACTGGCTCCACACGACCTTCGATTCCTGGTGGACCATGCACGGCGTGCGCGCGATCATGAGCCGGGTCTTCTACTACGCCGAAGGCCACGGCCTGTGGGAGGAAGGGAAGCGCAGCCCGGCGAGCAAGGCGAAGCTCGGCAAGAAGCGTCATAAGTACGAGCGGAAGATCCTCAGCTTCGACGAGACGGCGCGCGTGCTCGCGCGCCTGGAGGAGCCGAACAAGCTCATCATCGAGACGTGCATCGCCACCGGCGCGCGAATCTCGGAGGTCCTTGGTCTCAAGTGGAAGCACGTCAACCTGGAGGCGGGCACCATCAAGATCGAGCAGCGCGTCTGGCACCAGGATGTGGGCCGCCCGAAGAGCGAGGACAGCCGCCGGATCCTGGGCATTGGCGACCTCGCCGGGCGTTTTCGCGAGAAGGCCTCCCAGGACGCCGCCAAGCCCGACGCATGGGTCTTCCACCAGAAGCGGTCTCAAGACAAGCCGCTATGGGATTCCGGCGTCCGCGACGCCTTGCATCAGGCGGCCGCCGCCGAGGGTTGCGATTTCCCCGGTCTGGGCCCACATTCCTTCCGCCGCGCCAACATCACCTGGCGCCAGGAAGTCGGCGGCAGCGCGATCGAGGCCAGCAAGATCGCCGGCCACGCCGACCTGGAAATGACGGGCGAGTACACGTTCGTGGCGCCCGAGCGGCAGAACGAACTGACGCGGCGGATTCAGGAGAGGCTGGCGAAGGCCGCGGAAAAATCAGAAACCGAGATCCCAAAGTGCCCAGCGCCCAGCGACGCGGAGCTTCCGCCGAATTTGGCGGAAGCCGAACCCTCAACTCCCCTATTGCAGTAACCCGTCCACAGCAGGTGAAGGTCTGAAACCATGTACAATACCATGGTGCCTTACATATTGATCTGAGGACGCCATTGAACCAGGCCAAACGTCAGAGCGACATAGCCGCACTGGTCAAGGAGCTCAGGCGGCGCCTTGACCTCACGCAAGAACAGTTCGCACAGCATGTAGGGGTCACCTACAGCACCGTGAACCACTGGGAAAACGGCAAACGCGCCCCACACCCGTTCCTCTTACGGAGGCTGCGTGAGATGAAAAGTGAGCTGGACGCGCTCGCCAAGAAATCCACGAAGGAGAAGTCCGGATGAACGTCCCACAGCCCCTTCGTGAAGGCCAGATCCTCACCGGACCGCTGTTCAACGAACCGATGCGCGTGGAGACGGTTCGCTCGAACGGTCCGGACACCTGGATTGCCGGGCTCGTGGGCGCCCAGTCGGAGCGCTACCGCAAGGTCACGCTGACTTCTCAAGACCTGGAGAAGTTGGTCATCCTAGATATGACATATCGCTTCGACGGTGACGGACGCCTTCTCCGCTTGGGAATCCAGGCCTACTCCCTTGGCATCGCTTACGAGTTCGACCCTTATTTCGGCCTGTCTATCTCCCGCGTAGACCCGCTTCCGCATCAGCTCGAGGCCGTCTACGATTACCTCCTCAAACTGGCCAGGGTCCGATTCCTTCTCGCCGACGACGCGGGCGCTGGCAAGACCATCATGGCCGGCCTGCTGATCCGGGAGCTCGAGCTGCGCGGACTCGCCGAACGCATTCTGATCGTCTGTCCTGCCAATCTGGCCTTCCAGTGGCAGCGCGAGTTGAAGGAGAAGTTTGAGGAGAAATTTCTGGTTTTTCGCGGCCACGACATCCGCGATCAATTCAGCGTGAATCAGTGGCTGGAGCAGCACCGGATCATCACCTCGCTCGACCTTGCCAAGCGCAAGGATATCCTTCCTGGCCTTAGGCAGGTGCATTGGGACCTGGTGATTGTGGATGAAGCGCACCGAATGTCCGCTGCGGATGAAACCCACAAGAGCCTCCGCTACAGGTTGGGTGAGCTGCTGCGCGACACCTCCGATCACATTCTCCTTTTGACGGCCACGCCGCACAAGGGAGACCCGCTGAACTTCAGCTTGTTCCTGCAACTTCTCGATCCCGACGCCTACGCTGACGTGAAGTCGATCCGGGAGGCCATGGATCGCCGGCGGGCGCCGTTTTACCTGCGGCGTACCAAGGAGGCGATGGTCTACTTTCCGGAACGCCGTCCGGACGGAACCTGGGTGGCGGAGAAGATCTTCACCAAGCGGATTCCGCATACTGTGGAGTTTCAAATTGACGGGGCAGAGTTCGACCTCTATCGAGACATCACGCGTTTCGTGAAGCAGGAAAGTGCGAGAGCGGCCGCGCAAGGCGAGGACCCTCGGGCACGCGCAGTTGGGTTCCTGATGTCCCTTTACCAACGCCGGCTGGCGTCCAGCACCTATGCGATGCGGCATTCTCTGGAAAGCCGCGCCCGGCGCCTCGAGGGCGCTCTCAAGCGCGCCCAGGATCTGGCCCTGCTCGCTCCTCCTGAACTGCCGGATCCCGAAGAACTGGAAGAGATGGAGGAGAGCGAACGCGAGCGGCTGGAGGAGATGCTGGAAGCCATCACACTGGCCGGCAACGCGCAACAGGTGCGGCAGGAAATCGAAGAACTTCGGGCGCTGGCATCGCGCGCGCAGGCGGTCGAGGCCTCTGGCGCAGAAGCCAAACTCTCCAAGCTCAAGGAACTGCTTCACCAGGAGGGATTCTTTGACCATCCCGATAAGCGGTTGCTGATTTTCACGGAGTTCAAAGACACCCTCGACTACCTTCAGGACCGGCTAAAGTCGTGGGGCTTCCGCGTGGGCTGTATCCACGGCGGAATGAAGTCGGGCTCCCGCGACGAACCGGGTACCCGGCTATATGCAGAGCAGCAGTTCCGCGAAAGCGAGACTCAGATCCTTGTTGCCACTGAGGCGGCAGGAGAAGGGATCAATCTCCAGGTCTGCAACATACTCTTTAACTATGACATTCCGTGGAACCCGAATCGGCTCGAACAGCGAATGGGCCGCATTCACCGGTACGGACAGCGCAAGAAGTGCCTGATCTTCAATTTCGTCGCTACCAACACCATCGAGGGGCGAGTACTTCAGCGCCTGCTCGAGAAACTTCAGGAGATTCGTGACGCCCTGGACGATGACGCGGTCTTCAATGTTGTTGGCGAAGTGCTTCCTGCTGCTCACGTGGAGCGCGTTCTCCGCGACTACTACGCCGGGCGCCTCGGCGATGCCGACCTCGAAGAACGTCTCCTCAGGAATGTTGATGAGCATCAATTTCGAGCCATCTGTCAGAACGCTCTCGAAGGCCTCGCCTCGAAGAAACTCAACCTGGAAATGCTGATCGAGCGGCGAGCCCGCGCACAGGAGCGGCGCGTTGTGCCGGAGACGATCGCGCGCTTCCTCCGCGAATCAGCCGAGTTTGTGCCGCTGACCCTGAAGGTCTTGCCAAACCTGCCACACACGTTCGAGCCCGGAAGAACCCCAGCCGTATTAAAGGATCACGAAAGGGACCCGGACTGGCGGCTCCCGCCGCTGGCGTCCCGGTACCCGCGTTGCTCGACGGACCGCGAGACCGCGGAAGCAAACAACCTGGAGTGGGTCACGCCGGGCCATCCGCTGTTTGAGGCTGTCCGCCGGCACAGCTATTCCAAGGCGCTTGAGACATTCGGAAAGGGAGCGGCATTCTACTCGCTCCAACACGACAGGCCCGCGCGCATCGATTTCTACCGGGCGCGGGTAGTGGACGGACTCGGCCAAGTGATCCACGAACGCCTGTTTGCCGTGGAGCTCTAT
>Ga0209581_1003512_pt1 | contig 13403 bp, 7 predicted proteins | sample Coa_R2_FD_187160 | JGI IMG/M metagenome (GOLD analysis project Ga0209581, IMG submission 187160) | Surface soil microbial communities from Centralia Pennsylvania, which are recovering from an underground coalmine fire - Coalmine... | ecosystem: Environmental > Terrestrial > Soil > Unclassified ...
TCGGGCAGCCTGCCGAGCGTGCCGATCAGCGCGGCCGCTGCGCTCTCGGCGGCGACGATGCTGGTCGTCGGTTGGTGGCTCTTCGAGCGGCGCGCCGATCGCATCGCCTATCTCGTATGAGCGCCGACGATCTCGTGATCGACGTCCGTAACGCGTCGGTGCGATACACGGTACCCCATGAGCGCATTCCGACGTTCAAGGAGTTCGCGATCCGCTGGCTGCGGGGGCGGATCGAATGGCGCGAGTTCCAGGCGCTTACGGACGTCACCCTCGGGGTGCGACGAGGGGAGCGGGTGGGAATCATCGGGCGCAACGGTGCCGGGAAGACGACGCTGCTCAAGGTGATCGCGCGGGTGCTGCGGCCACGCACCGGGACGGTGCGCACGCGGGGCCGGATCGTACCGCTGCTCGAGCTGGGGGCCGGCTTCGATCCGGAGCTGTCCGGCCGGGAGAACATCTTGCTGAACGGCTCGATGCTCGGGCACTCGCGCCGCTACATGCAGGCGCGCATTCCGGCGATCGTCGCGTTTGCAGGCCTGGAGGAGTTCATCGACGCCCCGCTGCGCACGTACTCGACGGGCATGGTGGCGCGGCTCGGCTTCGCCATCGCCACCGACGTGGAGCCCGATGTGCTGCTGCTGGACGAGGTGCTGTCGGTGGGAGACGTCGCCTTTCAGCAGAAGTGTATGGCCCGCATGGCGGGCTTCCGCGCGGCAGGGGCGACGTTCTTGTTCGTGTCGCACGCGCTGGGAACGGTGCTCGAGCTCTGCGAGCGGGCGATCTGGATCGAGGGCGGGCGTATTCGGCAGGACGGGCCAGCGCCGGCGGTGGTGGCGGCGTTCGAGGCGGCGATGGGCACGGCCGCGGCGGCGGGTGCACCCCTCGCGGCGTCGGGCGGGGGATGAGCTCATCGGTGGTGGGGTGCTGTCGCGTCTGCGACAGCGGCGCGGTGACGTTCCTCACGAGCCTGCGCACGGCGAAGGGGGACTTTCGCAGGTTTCATCGATGTGGGGCGTGCGGCAGCATTTTCGACGCGAGCGCCGCGCGCGGAGATTACGAGAACTGGACGGGCGGCGCGCCCGATGCCGAGCTCGCGGTCAAGCTTGCATTCGAGATACGCGCTGGGCTGTTCTTTATGGCGCCGCTGCTCATGTTGCTGCAGGACCTGGTGTCCGGTGCGCGGCCGGTGCGTTTTGCGGAGGTCGGGGCCGGTGTCGGGTTTCTCGTTCACCTGGCGTGCTGGATGGGCTGGGAGGCCAGCGGCATCGAGCCCTCGCCTGCGGCTGACGCCGGACGTGAGGCTCTCGAGGTTCGCGTAGCACGCGCAGAACTCGAGGCGGGAAGCCTTCCGCGGAACTGCGATGCGATTGTGGCGTCGGAGGTGATCGAGCACGTACCGAAGCCCCAAGATTTCATCGCACGGCTTGGGCTCCATCTGGCTCCTGACGGCGTGTTGCTGCTGACGACTCCGAACGCGGCGGTGCTCGCGAACGGCACCGAGATCGAGGCGCTCGATTCCTTCTGGCCGGGCGAGCACCTGATAATCCTTTCGCCCACCGGCATGCGGCTCCTTCTCGGCCGGCACGGATTCCACGACGTTCGGATAATGGAGGCCGAAGGATCGAGCGGCCGCAAGCGCCTGGTGGTTCTCGCGGCCCGTCAGCAGGGGCGCCTCGCCGCGGCGACGGATTGGCAAGTGGCGCAGGCGCGAGGGCAGGAGTTCCTGCGGGGGTATCTCGGCGAGCTGGTCGCATCGCGGCAACGGAGCAACAGGCGCGACAGCGTGTATGCGGGCGCCCTCGGCCGTCTCTCTGAGCTGCTGGTCAACACCGGGCGCTTCGATGAAGCGGAGCCGCACCTAGCGGCATTCGAGGACCTTCTGGCCGCGCTAGGTGTCGATGAGGCGCAAGTCAAGAGCTTGAGGTCGGACGGGTTCGTACCATTCCTGAGGCGCGCGCCGGCCTGCATCGGCTCCCACTATTTTGCAAGCGGGATGCTCGCCCTTCGGCACCGGCGGGATCTGCGCGCCGCGCAGCGGCTCTTCGCGCTCGCCGGTCATGTGTTCGCGCTCGAAGAGAGGGTGCTCCCGCGGCTGTTCCCGGTCGGACGACATGCGCGTGCCCGCCTGCATGAAGGGATCGCATTGCTCGAGGCGGGCAGGCGTGCGGAGGCCGCGCGGGTGTTCGAAACGACGCTGAAGGCCCCCGGGCTCTGGCCCGACGTGCGGCGCGACCTGCTCCGGCACAGGGCCATGGCGTGTATCCAGCTCGGGCAAAACGGTGCTGCACTTGCTGCGCTGGGCGAGCTCGCCGCAGATGACCCGACGCTGGTGCCGGCCGAGCGCCGTGAGCTTGCCCGTCATATCCTGCTGGCCGCAGGTCAGTTCGTGGGTGCGCTCGAGGCAGGGGCGGGCGCTGCGGTGGGGGCGCTTGCCGCGGTAAGGGCCACGGCCGAGAGGACTTCCATGATCGTGGAGCGCATGGCGGCTGCACTCGAAACGTTGGCCTGCCGAAGCGAGGAGTTGCGCGGTCAGCAGGCGGCGCGGCATGCCGAGCTCACGACGGTCACGGCAGCGTTGGGTCGGGATGTCGCTCGCATCGCAGCGGCCTTGGAGCTCCTCGCGTGGACGGCGCGGCTGCCGATCCGGGGGATCCGCGCCCTGGCGCGCGCGTTCCGTCGTCCCTTCCGGGCGCGAGCTCCGGTGGTTGTGGCCCTGCCGCCCGTCGACGGGGGCAGCCCCGACGCGGCTCCTCTTGACCTTCGGCAGCTACCCGGCAGCGTCGTGCGACCGGACGGCAAGGAGGTGGCGGTAGGCGAGCTGGTGACGGGACGCACGCTCGCACAGGAGATCGTCTGTCCCGAAGATGGTCTTGCCGCCGTGTGGGTGAAGCTCGGGACCTACGGGAGGGAAAGCACGGCGCATCTTCAGCTCGAGGTGGTCAGCGCCGAGGGCCAACCGCTCCGACAGGTGCTAGAGCCCCTGGCGGCCTGTGCCGACAACGATATGCACCGTTTCGCCTTCGACCCGATCCCCACGTCCGGCGGCGAGTCCTATACGATTGTGCTTTCGAGCCCGGATGCCAGCCCGGGAAATGGCGTGGCCGTGTGGTGTCGTCCGGACGGCGGTGTGGGTGGGCTGCGCATAGACGATCGCCCCGCACGAGGGGGGATCATTTGCGATCTCGCCTTCCGGCCGCCGGCGCCAGAACGTGACCTGCTCATTGTGACGCCCGATACGGTGGTCGAACCGCGCATCGGGCTCGGTATGCGGCATTGGGAGATTGCGCGAGCGCTGGCCGCGCATGGACTCCGGGTCACTCTGGCCTCGGTTCATCCGGTTCCCCCGGACGTCAGCGGAGATGGCTTCGAGGTGGTCGCACTCGCGGCGCAACCCGAGGCGCTTGTGCGTCGGCACGCCGCCCTGCTGGTGCAGGGCGACGTGCTGCACCGCCGGCCCGAGCTCGTGCGCTCCGGCGCGCACGTGATCGCCGATATGGTAACGCCGATCCACATCGAGAACCTCGAGATCGGCGGCCAGGAGTATGCGGTCGGAACGGAGATCATCCGCCAATGCCTGCGGCGAGGGGATTTCTTCATTTGCGGCAATGAAAGCCAGCGCCTCTACTGGCTGGGCATGCTCACGGCGCACGGCCGGCTCACCAAGGCGTGCGCGGATGCGGACAAGGAGCTCCGTGCTCTGATCGACGTCGTGGGCTTCGGCATTCCGGACGAGGTGCCAGTCAAGACCCGACCAGTGTTGAAAGGGGTCGTCGACGGAATCGACCCGGAGGACTTCGTGCTGCTCTGGTTTGGCGGGCTCTGGGATTGGCTCGATCCTCTAACGCTCGTGCGGGCGGCGCACGCCGCCCACGCCGAGGAGCCGCGGGTGAAGCTCTACTTTGCCTTCTATCGCCGGCCCGGTGCAGAACCGACGCGCATGGCTCGTGCCACCTGGAACCTCGCGGCCGAGCTCGGCGCGCTCGGCCGCAGCGTCTTCTTCGGCGACCTGCCCGTGCCCCACGGCGAGCGGGCGGATTACCTGTGCGAAAGCGACATCGGTGTTCTCTGCCAGGCGCACAACCTCGAAACCCGGCTCTCGGCGCGCACGCGCGTCCTCGACTACATCTGGGCAGGCAGGCCCATCCTCTTGAACGCGGGCGACGAGTCGGCCGACCTGGTCGAACGACACAACCTCGGGTTGGTAGTTCCGAGGCGCGACGCAGCGGCCTTCCGTGATGCAATCTTGGCGCTCGTCCGGACGCCAGGCCTGTGGAGCGAGAAGGCTGCGAACGTGGAGCGCATCCGGCCTCGGTTGTATTGGACACGCGTGGTGGAGCCCCTCGTACGCAACGTGCGTGCGGGGACGCCCGACGCCGGGCGGGGAGCGACGCCTGCCTCGGCGGCCCCGGAGCAGATGGTGGTCTCGTAGCACGTCTCATGGGGCGCGGAAGGTCGATACAGGGCGGTTTGTCCCAATGCCGAGTGTGTGCGGCCGTGGACCTTCGCGTCGCCATGGATGTCGACGCGACTCCGCGCGGGATACCCGAGACGCGTCGCTACGTTGTCTGCGTCCGCTGTGGTAGCCTCATGGACGTCGTCGGTATCCCGCGGTTCACAGGAAAAGATGCGCATGCGCCGCTCACGGACGAGACGCCCTCCGTAAAATTCTACCTCGAGGTGGGCGCGGGCATCGAATCCTTTGCCACCCTGCTCTGCCTGCTGGAGAAGGCGCTCGGCACGAGATCGGGCGCCCCACATGGCTGCGGGGGGCTTCTCGACGTCGGCGCGGGGTTTGGCTTTATGGTGTCGATGGCGCGCGCACGTGGGTGGCAGGCTGTTGGCCTCGAGCCCTCTGGCATGGGGAGGGTCGGAAGCGACATCCTGGACGTCCCGATTCTCTCCGATCCGCTCGAGTGCGCGCGGATACCCGAGGGCGCCTTTAACGCGATCGTTTCGTGCGAAGTTGTCGAGCACGTGGCGAACCCGGGTTCGTTCATCGCCACTCTCGCGCGCCATCTGGCTCCAGGTGGGGTCCTCGTCCTGACTACACCGAATGGCGAAGTTATTCGTGGTCAGGCTGCGACGGAGCGGGAGTGGTACGAAGCGCTTTCCCCGGGCGACCATCTGACGCTTCTGTCCCCGCTGGCGATGGACCTGTTGCTGAGAGCGCACGGCTTCGACGACGTGCGACTTTTGTTGATGGGTGGCACCTCGGGCCGAAAGCACATCATCGCAATCGCCGCGCGCGAACACGGCAGCCTGCCACCCGCTTTCGAGTGGGACGTGGTCTGTCAGGAGGGCCAGCAGCTTGCGTTGGGTTATCTTGAGGAGTTGACTCGACGGCGCGAACTCGCTGGTCACCTGGACGTACTTTACGGCGGCGCTCTGTTTCGGATGGCGCGCATTCTAATTCATCGGGGCGCCTACGCAGATGCAGCTGTTCCTTTACGGAAGCTCGAGGCTCATCTATGCCGGACGCAAGCCCTCGGTGGGCTAATGGACGCGACGAACGCTAGCTTCGATGAGTACGTCTCGCGCTATCCCGCATTCATTGGCGAGTACTACTTTCTACGAGGCATATATGGCTTGAATTATGCTGGCGACTACACGGAGGCGGCCCAGTCCTTCGGGTTGGCGGCCACGCTGTGTAGGATTGAGCACAGGGTCGGACACTTTCCAAGGGTTGGGTGGGCAGAGCGTGCGACGCTACACCAGGGCCTGGCGCTGTTGCGCAGCGGCCGATATGGCGACGCACTTGCGCTATTCGACGGCCTCCTGAAAGATCCTTCGCGCGTCCCCGCGGAGTATCTCAGCGCGCTTTACCGGGGCAAGGTGATCGCGCATGCCGAGCTTGAACAGTATGAGGCGGCGCGCGATTTCCTCTGCAGTCTTATCGGAGATACAAGGGCCGGCTACAGGCGACGGTACCTTGTTCCACTGCGCCGCGGGGTTCGCCGTGCGGTCAGATGGGTGGGACTGCGCGTCGGCGGTTGAATCATGATCCCGGTGAGAGTTTCCAAGTGTTCGGCGGGCACCGTAGATTGCCGAAGGCTGGGCACGCTAGCGGATCATATAATGTGCGAAATGAGGAGGTCGTTCTCGCGCGCTGCGCGACGGGGTCTGGGGGGTTTGGGGGCGGTTCCACAAAGCGATGAATCGTAAGTGTTTATCGCTGGCACGGGGTCGGTGGTTGGCCGTACAAGCGCGGGTGGTTCGGGTGGCGATGGGGTACGCGGATCGTGTCGTGCAGACCAGCGACGCGCACTTCTGGCCGCTGGAGCCGGGTTGAGCGAAGGAAGCCGACGCCGCACCGGGCGTGGCTCAGGTCGACAAGGCGCGACAGTGCGGCGGCGAGTAGGGGGCGAAAGTGGCTGCCGTGTCAGGTGGCAGACTGCCGCCGGCCGTCCGGGGCGCAGAGCCGCAGGGCCCCCAGCTCGAGGGTTGCGGGTCCATCGATGGGGTCGAACCGCAGCCGCACGATCTCCTCGCCGGCATCCCACAGTCCCTGCCGACCGGTCTGATCGATCAAAGCCGTGTACTCGTGCCAGCGACCGTCGGCGCCGTCAATCGGGATGCGGAGGCTTTTTTCCTCGGAGAAATCCTCGTCTGCGCGGTGGGTCCAGTAGAGCTGAGCGAACTGGGGACCCTCGGCGCGGGCGCAGCGCATCTCGAAGCGGATGACGCGGACCTGGCGCGTCGAGATGGGGGCGGGCGTTAGAAGGAAGCTCGCATCGCCGTCGAGCGCCTCGAAGACGGCGCGTCCGCGTCGGCGCCGCCCGAGTCGGAGGGAAGCGTTCGGTATCGCGTTCCGGGCATCGTCGAAACGATAGGTGTGGACGGCCGGCCACCAACGCCCGGCGACCTTCCGCCGAGCCCAGATGCGCGCCGAGGCGGGCACGAGCGTGGCGACGCGTGCGTAGTATCGGTACCACCAGCGCGTGTAGTGCGGCAGGAGGGGAACCGCGAGTGGCCTGGGCGCGGTGCCGGCAGCGCGGTGGGCGGCCGCGAGCGCCCGTCGCGCCGCGACGCCCAGCGGCGCGGGCGCCGGAGCCTTGGCCAGCAGCTCGTCGTAGATCGGGCGGTAGTCGGCGGCCATCTCGGCGATCGTCCGGTGGCGGAAGCGCGCGGCGGCTGCCTGGAGTCGCGCGAGCTCGTCGCGGTGCGTGCTCAGCCGTTCGATCGCCGCGACCGCCTCGTCGACGTTGCCCACCACGAGACCCACGCCGTCGGCGCGCACGCGTTCGGGGAGGGCGCCCTGGTCGGACACAATGACCGGCACGCCTGCTGCCAGCGCCTCGGACAGCGTGTAGGAGAACGTTTCCGGCCAGGGAGGGAGAAAGACGACGAGATCGATCGCTGCGGCGGCGAGCCGTTCGAAGATCGCTTCCCGCGGATACCAGCCGTGCAGAACGAGCCGCCGGCCGAGGCCGAGCCCGCGCAACGTGTCGGCGAAGCCGAAACGCTCGGCGTGGCCGAAAACATGCCACACGATGGGCAGGTGGCGCGTGCGCGCAAGCAAGGGCACGTAGCTGCGGGCGCCCTTGATGGGATAGGCGACTTCTCCCAGGAGTGCGATGTGCAGCAGGGCGCGCGAGCTTCCGTGGCGCACGCGTCGCGACGGCTGGAGATAACCGTGGGGCACGACCACCGCGCGCTCGGGGTCGAGGTGGTGAAAACGCGCGACGAGATCGCGGGTCGCCTGGGCCGGGAAGAAGACCCGCCGTGCGTGCGCCAGGAGCGCGCCGTAGGCCGCGCGGTGACGAGCGACGAACGCGGCTGGATCACGCGGTACGGGTAGGCCCAGATGGGCGAAGAGGTGCTCCATGCAGGCCGTGGGATCGCGTGGCGGCCCCTCGGGTGCCGCGCAGCAAAGACGATCGTCCACGACGTCATAGAGGTTCAAGTTGGGGCACACGCAGAGATAGTCCTGAAACGTCGCGACATACGGCACGCCGAGCTCGACCAGGAGCTGCCAGGTGTCGAGAGGCCAGAGCTGCATCTGGTGCATGTGGACGGCGCCCACGCCGAAGAGGTGTACTAGGGTCCGCAGCACCTGCAGCAGATCGGGACGGCTCTGCGCGGCGCGGCTCGGCGGCTCGGGCAAGGGGAATCGGTAGCGAACCGCCCGGTCGAGTCGTCCGTCGAACACTTCCGTGACCCGCACCCCGTCGTGCTCCGGGACCGCCACGAGAGCGCGCGGCAGCGCGACCGCCTGGAGCAGATCCCGGACGTGGTGCTCCGTGCCGCCGCCGGGCTGGTCGAACGAGGCGTGCAACAGCGCAAGGAGGGCGGGGCGCTCCACGTGGCGCCGTGCAAGTGCAAGCCGAAGGGTATCGTGAACCGGAGCGAGCGGATTCTCTTCGATAAAACGGGCGACACGGGGGAAGTACGTCGGGTGACGCTCTCGCAAAACGGCGTAGTTCGCTTCCTTGAGCATCGCGGCGGCGCTGCCGAACGACGCACCCCCGGCATGATAGACGAACGCATCGTCGGCGAGTCGGACCTCGAAGCCGAGCTGGCGTGCCCGCTCGCAGAAGTCGTTTTCCTCGCCGAAGCCCCGGCCAAAGCGCTCTTCGTCGAACAAGCCAACCCGGGCACGGATGACAGCGGGGATGTACATGCAGAAACCGTGCGCGGAAACGAGCTCGGGGCGCAGCACGAGGCTCGAATTCGCCACCAGCGCGGCGAAGCTGTCGATGTCGTGGCCGGGCGGAATCGGGTTGTCCCGGCAAAACTCGGGCACGCTGCAAATCGTCGCATTGTTGGAGAGCGGGGAGACGATGGCCGGTCGCCCGTTGGCATATGCAGCGCTTGCCAATCGCTCGAGGAATCCAGCCGTGACCACCGTGTCGCTGTTGAGGAGCAAAACGTCGCGGTCTCCCGCGGTCTGGAGACCGCGGTTGGCGCTGGCCACGAAGCCTCGATTGGTCGACGTCCGCAGCAGCCTGATCCGCTCACGATGCGCTGCCGCTGTGCGTTCCAGAAACTCGCACAGCGCGGGGTCGGTGCTTGCGTCGTCGACGAGCACGAGCCGCCAGTCACCGGTGGCGTGGCGAAGAACGCTCTGGACGCACGCCACCGTCGCCTCGCGCGCGTCGTGAATCGGCACGACGATGTCGACGGGGACTTGCGGTACCCGCTGCTCCCGTTCGGGGGCGGCGAGGGACTGACGTAGGATCGCGAGGCCATCGACCCGTTCGACCAGCCGAAGGCCGCCGACCGGCGGGCTCTGGCCGGCCACGACCAGGATGCCGCCCGCGCAGACCACCCGCCTGGCCTCGGCGAGGAGAGAAGGATCGTGGGAGCCCATCCAAAAATCGAGGCTTCCGGAACGGAACGGAAGGTCGCGGGGGTCGGCCTGGAGATCGCGCCCAAGCTCTATGGCCGCAGTGACGCAGGGGAGCGGGTCCGGGAGGCGCCCGCACACTACCCCGCGTCCGCGGAGATACCGCTCGAGAAGCGCTGCGCGTGCAACGGCATCTGGCTCGAGCTGGGCGAGGTCGCCGAAGAGAGCGAGCGTATCCAGCTCGACCGCGCCCGGCCCATCGAGGGGGTCGAAACGAAGGCGCGTGATCGTCCCGGCGGCGCGCCAGCCGGTCCCGTCGAGGTCGATCACGTAGTCGTGTGCGACCCCGTCGACCTCGAGCGGCCAGCGAACACTGCGGCCCTCGGCGAACTCCGGTTGGACGTCTGTTGCCCAAAAAAGCTGCGCAGCCGCGCCCAACGCGGCGCCGCTTACGCGCATGCGGAGCAAGAGGTACCGATAGTCGCTCGCGCACAGGCGCAGCTCGGGGCTTACGAGGCGGGGGTCTTGGCCTTCTGAGCCGAATCGCGACTCGCCGAGCCGCCGTGCGTCGCCCTCGGTGTGCCAGGCTGCCCATCGTGCGGACCCAGCGGTGAGGTCGTGACAAACGGTCCGTTCCTCGCTTACCGCGGCGGCTCCGTCGCGACGGACGGTGGCCAACACGGCCGCGAATGGCGCGGCATCGAGCGGCGTCGTGAGCGTGCTGCCCGGGGCGGGCAGCGGCTCGGCCGGCACGCCGCCCCGCACGAGGACGGCGGCACGCTGCAGGCGCTCCCAGCGGCTCGGCCCGGGCTGCGGGCGGGCATAGCGGCGGTCGGGGTCGGTTGCGAGCGCAGGAGGAGGTGGACCCTCCGCGCGCCCCGCGAGCGGAGCCAACAGCGCAGCTAGTTGGCCTCGCACGGCGGCGAACGAGTGGCGCGCGAGGGTGCTGGCGCGCGCTGCGGCGCCGAGCCGGTGCACGGTCGTGCGGTCGAGCGCGCAACGGAGCTGCGCAGTCCACCCTGCCTTGTCCGCAGCAAAGAGCCCGTTCACCCCGTCCACGATGGCATCACGGTACGCGGCGGTGGGCGTGGCGAGCGTCGGGACACCGAAGACGCCGGCTTCGAAGAACTTGAGCGCGCTTTTCGCCTCGGTGAAATCGTTGATGACCGCCAAGGGGGCGAGCGCCAGACGGCAGCGCGCGAGCGCCCACGGATACACCCGCCAGTCCTGGTAGGCGAGGCGCGCGATGCGTCCGGCAAACGGCTGCAGGCAGTCCGGCAGCTCGACGAACCCGCAGACCATGAGCCGCAGCGTCGAATTTTCCCGCAACACGGTTGTCAGGGCAGGCGCGACCATCTCGAAGTCGCGGTCGTGCGTGTTGGAGCCGCTGATGTAGGCGACGGTCGGAGTGCGATCGAGCCAGGGCTGAAGAGGAAAGAGCCAGCGGGCGAGGCGAACGTACTCCTGACTCACCACGTTGGGATGCACCGAAGCCGGTTTCCCGAAGGCCGTTGCGTAGCGGGCGAGGACGGGGGTGCTCCCGACGAAATGATCGCACGCGTCGAATGTCTGGCGCAGTCGTCGCATCCGCTGGCGATATTCCCGGCGCGCCCCGACCGGTAGATCGCCCAGGAAGCCGAGCAGCGGCTCGAAGCTCGGATCGAAGATGAGGTCGTCGATGTCGAAGACCAGCGTGGCGCCGTGGCGACGGGCCCGCTCGACAACCGCTGCCACACGCGGACCCCACGGCAGCCGAAAGAGCACCGCGACGTTGTAAGAGGGCAGGGCCTCGAGCAGGTCGGGATCCGCGACGTGGATCACGTTCGCCGTTGCCCCCGCTGCCCGAAGCTGCTCGACCGCCTGCTTGCAGCGGTAGCGGTACGAACCGTCCCAGCCGTCGGTGACGTAGAGGACGCGGAGGTCGGAAGCAGCGGGCATCCGTCAGGTGGCGACGTAGCCAGGCGAGATCGGCAAAGGTGTCAACGCACGCATGTCACTCCCGCAATTTCCGGTGCGCAAACCCTGCAGCTCGACGAGGAGAAGGGTGGGGTCCAGATGCCCTCGCCCCCGGAAGCTGTCAACCGCAGCGCCCCCGCCTTGCACCCCCCCGCCCCATTCTGCTTCAGAACCCCCATGCCCACCTTCTCCACCGTCACCGTGCCCCCCGGCGATCCGATCCGCCTCGGCGCCGACGGCCGCCTCGAGGTTCCCGACCGCCCCGTGATCCCCTTCATCGAGGGCGACGGCACCGGCCCCGACATCTGGCGCGCGAGCCGGGCGGTCCTGGATGCAGCCGTGCAGAAGGCCTACGGGGGCAAGCGCCAGATCGCCTGGATGGAGGTCTACGCCGGCGAGAAGGCCTTCAACCGCTTCAAGGACTGGCTCCCCGAGGACACGGTGCGGGCGTTCCAGGAATTCCGCGTCGGCATCAAGGGGCCGCTTACGACGCCCGTCGGCGGCGGCATCCGCTCCCTCAACGTGACGCTGCGCCAGGTGCTCGACCTCTACGTCTGCCTGCGGCCTGTCCGCTACTTCAAGGGCGTGCCGAGCCCCGTCAAGCGCCCCGAGCAGGTCGACATGGTGATCTTCCGCGAGAACACGGAAGACATCTACGCCGGCGTCGAGTGGGCCGCCGAGACGCCCGAGGCGCGGAAGGTGATCGCGTTCCTCCAGCAGGAGATGGGCGTCACGAAGATTCGCTTCCCGCAGACGAGCGGCATCGGCATCAAGCCCATCTCGCGCGAGGGCACCGAGCGGCTCGCGCGGGCGGCCATCGACTATGCGCTCCGGCACGGGCGGCGGAGCGTCACCTTCGTCCACAAGGGCAACATCATGAAGTTCACCGAGGGGGCGTTCCGCGACTGGGGCTACGCGCTGGCGACGCGCGAGTACCGCAACCGCGTCGTCACCGAGCGCGAGAGCTGGATCCTCGGCAACCGGGAGGCCAACCCCGCGCTCACGGTCGAGGAGAACGCGCGCGCGATCGACCCGGGCTACGACATGATGCCCCCCGAGCAGCAGGCGAAGGTGCGCCGCGAGGTCGAGGCGGCGCTCGCCCTCTGGCCGACCCACGGCCAGGGCAAGTGGAAGCAGATGCTCCTCGTCCGCGACGCGATCGCCGATATCACGCTCCAGCAGGTGCTCACGCGCCCAACCGACTTCGACGTGATCGCCACGCCGAACCTGAACGGCGACTACCTCTCCGACGCGCTCGCCGCGCAGGTGGGCGGCATCGGCATCGCCCCGGGCGGCAACATCAACTACACGACGGGCCATGCGATCTTCGAGGCGACGCACGGCACCGCGCCCAAGTACGCCAACCTCGACAAGGTGAACCCGGGCTCGGTGATCCTCTCGGGCGAGATGATGCTCCGCCACCTCGGCTGGAACGAGGCCGCCGACCTGGTCGTGCGCGGCATGGAGGGCGCGATTGCGGCCAAGACCGTCACCTACGACTTCCACCGCCTGATGGAGGGCGCCACGCTCGTCTCGTGCTCGGGCTTCGGGCGGGCGATCGTGGAGCACATGTAGCGGCAGACCGGTCGCCGTGCTATGAAGTGTACATGTCGACACAATCGACTACGCTGAGCGTCCGGTTGCCGAGGTCGCTCAAGCGGAAGCTCGAACGGTTGGCCGCCTCCACCAGCCGGTCACCGTCGTGGCTCGCCGCGGACGCCATCGCGACGTACGTGGATCTGCACGCGTGGCAGGTCGCTGCGATCGAGGAGGGCGTCGCGGACGCCGACGCCGGCCGGCTCGTCGATCATGAGGATGTCGCCGCCTGGCTCGCCAGCTGGGGAACCCGCCGCAAGGCGAGCCCGCCGTGAAGGTGGTCTGGACGCGGCGGGCGGTCGACGACCTCAGCCAGGTTCGGCGGTTCATCGGAGCGGAGAATACCGAGGCGGCGCGCGCGGTCGCGGCCCGCGTGGTCGAGGCCGTGCAGTTGCTCGCCCAGCACCCGGCGATGGGACGGCCGGGGCGCGTTGCGCGCACACGGGAGCTCGTCGTCACGGGGACGCCGTACATCCTGCCCTACCGGGTCACCGCCGGCGTGTTGGAAGTGCTTCGCGTCCTGCACGCCTCGCGCAAGTGGCCGAAGAGCCTCTGACCTGGGCCG
>Ga0209581_1003513_pt1 | contig 13400 bp, 7 predicted proteins | sample Coa_R2_FD_187160 | JGI IMG/M metagenome (GOLD analysis project Ga0209581, IMG submission 187160) | Surface soil microbial communities from Centralia Pennsylvania, which are recovering from an underground coalmine fire - Coalmine... | ecosystem: Environmental > Terrestrial > Soil > Unclassified ...
GCCTCGTTGACGACGTTGGGGCCGAAGGTGTGCGTCTCGTTGAGGGTGAAAATCTGGCGGCGCGACGCGCGGTGGTCGCCGAAGCCGGGGATGGAGTTGCCCTGCAACGTCGGCTCGCCGCGGAAGTCGCGCTGCACGGCGTAGTAGGCGTGGAGCCGGTTGTCCGTGTTGATGTTGTACGAGATGTCAACGGTTTCCTGGTCGATGTTGACCGGCGCGGTCGCCGAGCCGGCGAAGCGCGGCGAGCCGGTCGGCCCCGTCGTGTTGGCGCGCGGGATCAGCGCGATGAGCCTCTGCGAGACCGGGTTGGTGGCCGCGGCGCGCTGCGCGTCGCTGAGCACGTCGGAGACGAGCGTGAGGCCCTGCCGCTGCCTCAGTCCTTCGTAGGAGAAGAAGAAGAAAGCCTTGTTCTTGGCGAGGTGGAACGTGCCGGTCGGGTCCTTCCGAAAGTCGGGAATGGGGAGCGGGCCGCCGATGGCCGCGCCGAACTGGTTGCGGCGGAAGGGCGGCTTCTTGAGGTCGAAGAAGTTGCGCGCGTCGAGCGCGTCGTTGCGGAGGAACTCGAACAGTTCGCCGTGGAAGCCGTTCGTCCCCGAACGAGTCGCGATGTTGACGACCGCGCCGCTGTTGCGCCCGTACTCGGCGCTGAAGGTCGAGTTGTCGGCCTTGAACTCCTGCACGGTGTTGATCGAGGGCTGGAAGGTGATCTGGTTCTGCACCATGTCGTTGAGGTTGACGCCGTTGATCTGGAAGTTGACGGTGTCCTCGCGGTTGCCGGCGGTGTTGATGGCGAACGAGCCTTGCCCGCGGAGAGGCGCGGTCAGAAATCCGTTCTGCGGCGGCGTGACCGAGCCGGGCAGCAGCAGGCCGAGGTCAACGAAGTGGCGACCGTTTAAGGGAATCTCCTGCACGGTGCGCTGGCTGATGACCGTGCCGACCGAGGTGGTCGCCGTCTCGACGACGGGCGCGTCGGACGTGACCGTCACCGACTGCGTGACCTGCCCGATGCCGAGCTGGAAATTCTGCACGACGGTGCGCGCCACGTCCACGTTGAGCGCGCCGACCGACTGGCCCTGGAACCCCTGGGCCTGAACCTCGACGCGATAGACGCCCGGAGGTAGCGCCGCGACCTGGTAGTTGCCGTCGGCGTCGGTCTGCGCGGTGCGTTCGAGTCCGGTCGCGTTGTTGTGGACGACGACCTTCGCGTTCGGCACGACCGCGCCCTGCTGGTCGGTGACGGTGCCCTGGACGGTCGCGGTGGACTGCGCCGACGCCGTGGCGCTCAGCAGGAGGCAGAGCGCCGCCGCGAACAGCGAGGCGAAAAACTTGTCGCTGAATTTCCTCTCACCCATGATGTTCTCCTCGAAGTTTGAAGGGAAGAACTTGTCGTCGCCGACCGTTTCGTCTCTGTGCGAGCGCGCGTCGGCGGCCCCTGAAAACGCAAAAGCTGGCCGCGTCAGAAGCGGCGGGGGTGCCCGACTAATGCCGGGTGCTCAAGCTGTTCGTGGGAAGGAACCCAATCCGCTCAGACTGAATTCGGGGCGTTCGTCGCCGAAGAAAGCAACGTTGATGCCAACTGCGAGACGTGCGATTTTGGGCGAAAAATCAGGTGATTTGAGGGATGACGGAGGGCCACGCCTCCGAAAATTTGTGGCCCCGTCCGAAAATTTGAACGCGAAACTGAAGACGCGCGGGCGGCGCGTCTCACTGCTGCCCCGGCGTGCCCTTCGAGCCTTTGAAGTCGTAGGTGACGTAGAGCCGGAGCTTGCCGTCCTTGACCTCTTCGCGCACATCCTTGGCCTGCGCGTGGAGCGTGCCGCCCGCGGCCTGCACGGGGATGTTGAGCGTGAGCTGCTGGCCGCGCATGAGGACGAGCGGGTTGACGCGCTGGTTGATCGCGCCCTGCACGAAGGCCGTGATGAGTCCGCCGAGCAGAGGCGACATCCCCTCGACGTTGACGCCCGCGACGTTCAACTGGCCGTAGAGCGTCTGCTCGTCCGCGGCGAAGCGCAGGTCAATGTTCGCCTCCGCCGTGCCGCGGATGTTCTGGCAGCCCATCAAATCGTATGTGCCGCTGAAGGCGAGCGGGACGCTGACCTTCCCGTCGCGCAGGACGACCGCGGTCTGTGTGCCGTCGGCGTTCGGCTCGATGACGACCTGATTCTGACAACCGCCCGACGTGCCCGGCGGGAAAGTCGGCTTGCCGATGTCTTTGAAGATCGTGGCGAGCAGCGTGTTGAAGAACTGCTCGTCGAGTTCGACGACGGCTGTTCCGGGCGGCGGGCCTCCGGCGTCGGGCGCGCGCACCGGCTCGCCTTTCGCGAGTCGCGCGTGCGGCGCGCCGACGAAGAGGAAGTACGCGGCGACGCCGCCGAGGATGACGCCGAGGATGAGCGCGAGTATGAATCTCATCTGGTTCCCCTCGGCCTCTTCACCTCGCGGGCGTGGGCGTCGGAGTCAACGCCGGTGCCGCGCCCTGCTGCTGTTGCTGGTTGATGAAGCCCATGACGGTCTGCATGAAGGCCGCGGCCTGCTGCGCGTACTGCCTGACCTGTTCGGGCGTGATCTGCGAGTAGCCTTGCGGCAGCTCGAACTCCGAGGGGTCAACGTCGGTCTTCAAATCCTGCATCTCGGCGACGAGGTTGCCGCCCGAAACGCCCTGCACGTTGCCCGTCGAAGTGCCGAAGCCCTCGACCCTCAGCGGCAGCCCCGTCTCCTTGTCAACGTAGATGTAGGTCTCGCCCTGCACCTGCCCGGCGGTGGTCTGCGTCTGCGTGCGACCGGCGACCTTGTACTTCGTCACGGGGCGGTTGTTCAGAGTCTCGTCGCCGCCGCGCTCGACGCCCTGCTGGCGCTCGACGAAGGCGACGATCTGCCCCGGCGTCATCGAGCGCACGGCGTCCATGTTGACTCCGGTCATGTCCTGCGTCAGCTCGGCGTACTGCTTGCGCGCGGGGAAGATGACGTAGTGCTTGTCGCCCTTCTCCAGATAGACGATCTCGCCGACGCCGGGCAGCTTCGTGTCAACCGAGTAGCGGCGGTCTGAGCCGTTGCGCGCGACCTTGAGCTGCAACTGCCCGCCCGCCTGCTTCTGCCCCGTGGCCGCGGCGTTGATGACCACGGTCGCGCTGTACTTGTCCGGCTCCTTCGCCTCGATGGTCTGGCCGGTGTTGGTCGTGATCGTCGAGGTCGTCATGTTGGCGCTGTTCGAGCTGTTGACGTTGACGGTCGAGTTCGTGTTGCCGGAGTTCGCGTTGGCGGCGTTGTTCGTCTCCGTCCCCTGCTGGCACGCTGTGGCCGCGAGCGAAAGGGCGACGGCGGCGGACGCGAAAAGGACTTTCGATCTGTTCACAAGGCGCATGGAAATATTCTCCTCCCTCCGAAGGCAGAGATGCTCATGGAACCAAATTTTCCGGGGGCATTTAGCGCCGAGAAGGATACCACAAAATGTGGATTGCGGAATGCGGATTTCGGATTGCGGATTGATGAACAGTGAAAGCCGTGCCTTTTCCTTTGCGAGCTTTATGTCGCTGGCGCGAAATTTAATCTCATAAACGCGCTGGAGCCGCAGAGGAAAGTCAGCCCGACTCTTTCCTGGCGCCAATCCGCATTCCGCATTCCGAAATCCGCAATTCAGAAGAGCGTCGGCTGGTTCTCCAACTCGTCGGGGTCTGTGACGGGCAGGCCGAGCAGTCGCTTGAGCTTGTTGGCGCTGGCGGGCGCGTGGCCTTCGTAGTAGTTGCTGAAGTAGGCGAAGACCTGCGGCACGCGCTCGCGCAGGCGCTCGACTGCGGCGGCCCAGCGTTCGAGGTTCGCGTCGCGCGGGCGCGCTACTCGGTCGAAGCGCGTGAGGTCGCGCTCGCCCATGAAGCGTGTGTAGGCGAAGTCGGTCGAGTCGAGCAACGCGGCGGCGGCGCGCCAGATTCTCTCTCGCGTGGCCCAAGGGCCTTCGACGAGCGCGAGCGAGACGTTCGCGTGGCGCGCGAGCGGCGCGAGCATCTCTTCGTCGAACCAGAACGTGTCGCGGAACTCGAACGCGAAACGGATGTCGCGCGGGAGCAGCGGCAGGAACTCTTCGAGCGCGCCGAAGTTCTCGCGCGTCGCCTCGAACTGCGGCGGCATCTGCACCAGCACCGCCGCGAGTTTTTCTTCGAGCCTGCGCGCGCCGCGCGTGAACTCACCCAGCACGCCCGCCGCGCGCGCGCCGCGCAGGGCTTGCTCGTGCGTTATCTCGCGCGGGAGTTTCAGAGCGAAGGTGAACGCTTCGGGAGTCCTGCGCGCCCAGGCGTCGAAGGTCGCGTCGGTCGGCACGGCGTAGAAGGTCGAGTCAACTTCGACGGTGTCGAAGGCGCAGGCGTAAGCGTCGAGCATCGCTTCGGCGCGGGTGCCGCGCGGGTAGAAGACGGGCCGCGCCGCCGCGCGCGGCGTCACCCAGTCGTCGTAGTTCCAGCCCTGACACCCGACCTGCACGCGCCGTCGCTCTGCGGTCGCGTCGGCTCCGGGTTCGGCCTCGGTTGGTCTCATCGAATCGTTCGCCGGCTCTCCATAAAATTGAAGCAGTATCCAAAAAATCGTATCCGCGCGGGCGCGCGGCAGAGACTATAATCGAAGCCTCCGAAGTTTTCCGCACGGCGCGCGAGCGGGCATGACTATTGCCTTGTGAATTCGTGAACGCGAACCCAGGGCGTCACGCCGCGCGAAGATAAAATCCGGGCGGCCATTCATCTCGACTTTTTCATCCACAATCTTCTCCGCAGTCATTCTCCGGGCCGCACTTTACCCGGCGGCTTTTTTAAACAAGCGGGCGGCCTTTTAAGTCTCGTCAGCCGACTCAAGCGCCTCGCGCGCGGCTGACCGTTCCCTTCGTCCAACCCAACAGCAACCGGCAGAGGAGGATGATTGTATGAGAAGCGTTTTAAGACTACTGGCGGGCGTGTTGCTCGCCGCGCTGGTCTGCGCCCCCGCCTTCGCGCAAGGCTCGCAGACCGGCGGCATCAACGGCGTCGTCACAGACCCGCAAGGCTCGGTCGTCCCCGGCGCGACCGTTGACATCATCAACGAGAAGACCGGCAACTCCGAGCGCCGCGTGACGACCGGCGGCGACGGCGGCTACTCGGCGACGCTGCTCCCGCCCGGAACCTACCGCGTCGAGGTGACGGCCAAGAACTTCAAGAAGGTCGTCGTCAACGGCGTCGAGGTTCGCATCACCGAGACGACGCGGCAGGACGTTGCGCTCACGGTCGGCGGCGTCAACGAGACCGTCGAGGTGCAGGCCGAGACGACGCTCATCAACCCTTCGAGCGCCGTCACGGGCACGGCCATCACCGCGCAGACGATGGAGCGCCTGCCGCTCGCGAACCCCAACGTCCTCTTCCTCCTCTCACTCTCGGCGGGCACGGCCAGCGAGCCGACCGACGTTCGCACCGCGGGCCGCGGCAGCGTTGACGTGAACGTCAACGGGGGCCGCACCTCGAACAACAGCATCACCCTCGAAGGCGTCAACGTCAACGACTTCAACCTCGCGCACTTCGACACCGTTCCGCTGCCGAACCCGAACGTGCTTCAGGAGTTCAAGGTCGCGACCTCGCTCTACGACGCGACGCAGGGGAGCAAGGGCGGCGGCGCGCTCGGCCTCGTCATCAAGACCGGGTCGAAGGACTTTCACTACGACCTGTATCTGACGCACCGCAACGACGCTCTGAACGCCAACGACTTCTTCGCCAACCGCGCCGGCTCGAAGCGCGGCAAGCTCTTGCAGACGGTCTTCGGCGGCTCGGCCTCCGGCCCCGTGCCGAAGGCGGGCGGCTTCTGGTTCTTCAACTACCAGGGCGTGCGCGCGCGCAACGGCGTTGACCCGAACGGCTCGACGACCAGCCCGGTCGTGCAGTCTTTCCCGACCAACTCCGACGGCACGACTTCCGCGGCGCTCCTCGCCCCGGCCTTCGGGCTGACGCCCGCGCAGATTGATCCCGTCGCCGTCAACATCCTGAACGTCAAAGATTCGCGCTACGGCGGGACGTTCCTCGTGCCGCGCGTCGGGCAGTCCGGCTGCGGCGGGGTCAGCGGCGGCGTCTTCAACTGCTTCTTCAAGGCCGTCGCGCCGGTCGTTGACAACCAGTACACGATCAGCTACGACCACTTCTGGCGCGACGGCAAGGAGAAGCTCACCGGGCGCTGGTTCTGGGACAACGGCTCGATTGCCAAGCCCTACGGCACCGACACGAGCCTGACGTTCCCGCGCACCGACGTGCAGAAGAACCGCTTCTTCTCGCTCAACTACACGCACATCATCAACCCCTCGCAACTGAACGAGCTGCGCGCCGGCTACAGCCGCTACATCGCCGCGCAGCAGCCCTTCGACCCCGTGACGCTGCAAGACATCGGCGCGACGCGCGGCAACAGCGACCAGTTCCCCGGAATGTACCGCGTCGCGGTCACGGGCCTGTTCTCAATAGGCACGGGCGTCAACGACGACCGCGCGACCACGTCGAACCAGTACAACCTGGTGGACACCTACTCGCTCATTCACGGCAAGCACAGCATGAGGTTCGGCGGCGAGCGCATCCAGTACCAGCTCAACCGCTTCAACAACTTCTCCGTGCGCGGCTCGCTGACCTTCGGCGCGACGGGGACGCAGAGTCTCGCGCTCGCCAACTGCACGAAGGACACGAACGACTGCACGGCCTTCCAGAACTTCCTGCGCGGTCGCGTCACGGCCATCCAGTCGGCCTTCGGCGACCCGGCGCGCAACTTCGTCGCGACCGATTACGCGGGCTTCTTCCAGGACGACTACCGCTACTCGCCGCGGCTCACTTTCAACCTCGGCGTCCGCTGGGAGGGCATGAGCTTCGGCCACGACAAGCTCTACCGCGCGGGCATCTTCGACCCGTCGCTCGCCGCGCGCGGACTCAACCCGTTCCTGATTCCTGAGAAGGTCAACCTCGGCGGCTTCCAGGGCACGCCCGGCGTCACCGACTGCGCGCTCAAGTCGTGCTTCGACGGCAACAACTGGGCGCCGCGCGTCGGCTTCGCGTGGGACTTGAAGGGCGACCAGAAGAACGTCGTCCGCGGCGGCTACGGCATCTACTACCAGCGGCTGTCGAACCAGAACATCCTTCAGAACTCGCTGGCCGCGCCGTTCACCGTCCAGCCGCTCTCGTCGAACGCCAACCCGGCGGCGTTCCAACTGGCGAACCCCTTGGGCAGCATCCCGCCGCCCTCGATCATCGCCGCGGCGTTCATCCCCTCGGCCACGCGCTTCGCTGGACTGCGCCGCGTGTCGGGCAGTGGGCCGCTCGACCCGAACGACCCCGGAGTCGCACCGATCTTCGTTGACGCCGCCGGGAACCGCTGCCTGAACTACGGCGGCACGGCGACCGACTGCTCGATCAACCTCGCGTCGTTCACGTCCGCGCCGCTCGACGCCTACACGCCCTATACGCAGCAGTGGAACGTCACCTTCCAGCGCGAACTCGGCGGCGGCTGGGCGACCGAGGTCGGCTACGTCGGCACGCACTACGTCGGCGGACTCGGCATCTGGGACCCGTACCAGGCCGTCGTCGCCGGCCCCTCGAACCCGGTTCACGTCACCGACATCAACGGCGTCACCTACACGATCACCAACAACACGGTGAACAACGAGGAGCTGCGCCACCAGATACTCGGACTCTCGCGCAAGCGCGGCGCGCGCTACTCCGGCAACATCGGCGTGGCGATCTACAACTCGCTTCAGGTGACGGTGCTGCACCGCCTGCAAAAGGGCATCTACTTCCAGGCGGCCTACACCTACTCGCGCGAGCGCGACAACGTGAGCGGCTCGCTCTCGACCGACGAGCTGAACGCCACCCGCGCCGGCCAGAACGGCGCGAACATCTACAACGACCAGTCGAACCCGCAGCAGAACTTCGCGCGCGGCGACTTCGACCGCCCGCACCGTTTGGTGGTGAGCTACTCCTACGACATCCCCGTGCCGCAGGGCGGCTTCATGGACAACCAGGTCTTCCGCGGCTGGACGGTCAGCGGGATCACGACCTACCAGAAGGGCCTTCCGTTCTCGGTGACGGACAGCACTTCGGGCGGCATCTTCGGCACGGCTGCCGGGACGGCGCAGTTCGTCTGCTCCAGCATCCAGTCGGCCTACACGACGGGCCGCATCGAGGATCGCCTTGACCACTACATCAACCCGGCCTGCTTCACGACGGCTCCCATCATCCCCGCCACGGGATTCGCGTCGAACCCCGGCGCGACCGGCTTCGGCAATACGCCGCGCAACGCCTTCCGCGGCCCGCGCCAGTCGGACTGGGACATGTCAATCATGAAGCACTTCCACATCGCCGAGCGCCACCAGTTCGAGTTCCGAGCCGACTTCTTCAACCTCTTCAACCACCCGGTCTTCCGCTTCCCCTCGGCGCTGAACGTCGGCACGCTCTCGACGCTCGGTCGCATCACCGACACGGCAGTCCCGCCGCGTCTCATCCAGTTCGGGCTGAGGTACAGCTTCTAGCCCGCGCTTCAAACCGAGGCGGCCCGAAGTCGGGCCGGGCCGCTTCACAAAAGAATGGGGGCTGATTTAGGAGTCGGCCCCCGTTCTTGCTTTTCACCCCCGCGCGGGAGGATATTCGCTCCACCGTCAGAACGCCGCGCGCGAAAGCAGTGAGGGCAAAAGCCGCATGAAACGGCGCTTCCTTTTAACGCTCCTCGTCTTCTCCCTCGCCGCATTCGCGCGCACGACACTCGCGCAAACCGCCGAGCGCGACCGCGACACCTACAACCCCTCGACGACGAACGTTGACATCACGGGTCAGGTGCGACTCGCCGGCAACCTCTCGCCCGCCGCGGGCGTGCGCGTCACTTTGGAGAAGGTCGGCGGCGGCACGCTCGACCAGATGGCGACCGACAGCCGCGGGCGCTTTCACTTCGCGGCGCTCGTGCGCGGCCAGTACGTCGTCAACCTCTCCGCGCCCTGCTACCAGACCGAACGGCGGCAGGTCGAACTCGTCCTCGTCTTCCGCGCTTACCTCGATGTCGAAATGATGCCCGACACGACCTCGCCGACGTGCGTCGCGGCGGGCGCGCCCGCCTCAGCCGTTGACGCGCGCGTGCCCGAAGACGCGCGCAGGGAGTTCGAGCGCGGGAGCGCCGCGCTCTCGAAGGGCAAGGACTCGGAGGGCGTCGCGCACCTCCGCAGGGCCGTCGAAATCTACCCCGATTTTTTTCAGGCGCAGATGCTTCTCGCCTCGGCGCACATGAAGGCGCGCCGCTTCGACGAGGCCGAAACGTCGCTCGCGCGCGCCGCCGAGATTGACCCGCACTCCGCCGCCGCGCTCATCGCTCTCGGCGAAGCGCGGCGGCAACTCAAAAAATTCTCGGAGGCGGAAGAGTCGCTCACAGCCGCGCTCAAGCTCGACGACTCTTCGTGGCAGGCGCACCTCTCGCTCGCCCGCGTCTATCTCGACACAGACCAAGTTGTAAAGGCCGCGCCGCACATCGGTCGCACCATTCAACTCAAGCCCGAACTCGCCGAGGCGCACCTGCTCGCCGGCAACGTCCTCCTTAAACTCGGCCAGCCCGCGCGCGCTCTCGACGAGTACCAGGAGTACCTGCGCCTCGACCCCGCGGGCGACTACGCCGCGCCTGCGCGCGAACTCGTCGCGAAGATCAAAAAAACTCTCGCCGAGAAGAGAACTCCTTGAGCCGCCCCCGAGAGTTTTCGCCGGTCGCCGTCGCGCGTCTTCTTCGCCGCGGCTTGACCGCCCTCGAAGCCGGTGGTAGCTTGTCTCACCTCAACGACCGGCAACTTCGGGCGCGGCGCGTTGGCCGCAAAAGTTTCTCGTCGGGCGTTCGCTCTTTGGAAGTTCAAATTTTCATCGCTGATTCGGCGCGGCGGAATTCGTCGCGCCGACCGTCGCAGGTTCAAAGGGAAGTCGGGTGAAAAGCCCGCGCGGTTCCCGCCACTGTGCACCGGCGATTCGCGTCGTCTTCTTCTCTGCCGCGCGCAGAGGTCACTCGAACATTTCGGGGAAGGCAAACGAGGGCGGCGCGTCCGAGCCGGAAGTCAGGAAACCTTGCCTGTCAGATGAGAGGTCAGAGGCCGGAGGTCAGAGGTCAGTAGAAAGCGAGCGGCTTTTCACTGACCTCTGACCTCCGGCCTCTGACCTCTGCTTCCGACGGAGGCGACCGCTTACGCTCCGGGAAAGGGCGAGTGGCGTCGGGCATTTTGAGAAGCGTTCAGCGCTCAGCGTTCAGCTTGCGGTTCGACGAAAAGCTGGCCGTTGACGGTTGGACGATGAAGGCATCTCATCCGACACGCCCTCGGTCTTCCGCGCGGAAGACCGAGGGCGTTTTCGTTTTTGAGTGCCGCCGCGCTTTTGAGCTTCACGATTCGCGCGCGAATCGTGAAGCCGCCGGGCGCAAACATTCTCGCCTTCCGCTTTCTCCCTCCACGCGCGCCGCGCGGTCGCCCGCGTCGCCGCGAGAGGAGTTTTCGAGATGAGGAGAGAGTCTTTCACACGCACATTCTTAACGGCCTGCGCGCTCGCGCTCGTCTGCTTCGCCGTCGCGCACGCGCAAGGCCGGGGCGCTTCGGTTTCGGGCCGCGTCACAGACCCGCAGGGCGCGGCGATTTCCGGCGCGTCGGTCACGATCTACGCACGCGCGCGCACGCAGCTACGCCTCTCGACGACGACGGACGCGCAAGGCGCTTACCGCTTCGAGCGGCTCGCGCCCGGAGAATACTTGATCGAAGCCGAGGCCAAAGGCTTCGCCCGCAGCGCCGCGCGCGCGTTCACGGTCGGGCGCGACGCGCAGGCCGCGCTCGACGTTCGACTCGAAGTCGCCGCCGTCTCCGAGCAGGTCGTCGTCACCGCCGCCGACTCGCCGCAGACGGTTGACGAAGTGTCGAAGGCCGCGAGCGTCGTCAACCGCCGCGAACTCGAAGACCGCGACGAGCCGACGATTGCCGAAGCCCTCAGAACCGTGCCCGGCCTCCGCGTGCAGCAGCTCGGCGGCCCCGGCTCGCTCACCTCGATCAAGATTCGCGGCCTTCGGAGTCAGGACACTTCAGTCCTCATTGACGGCTTGCGCTTCCGCGACCCGACCGCCGCGCAGGGCGACGCGTCGAGCTTCCTCGCCGACTTCGACGTGACCGACGCGGGCCGCGTCGAAATCCTGCGCGGCTCCGGCTCGTCGCTCTACGGCACGAACGCCATCGGCGGCGTCGTCAACGTCGTCACCGACGAGGGCGGCGGCCCGTTTCACGGAAGTCTTCTCGCCGAAGGCGGCGGCCTCGGCACGCTCCGAGGGCGCGCGCAATTTTCCGGTTCGGCGGGCGAGGCCGAGCGCGTCGTCTTCAGCGCGGCGGTCTCGCACCTCAACGTCGCGCGCGGCGTTGACGGCGACGACGCCGCGCGCACGACGAATGCGCAGGGCCGAGTCCTCTTCCGCCTGTCGCCGACCGCGACGCTGACGGCGAGGGTCTATGCGTCCGACTCGTTCGCGCAACTCAACACAGACCCGCAGGTCGTCGGCAACGTCCCCGCGAGCGGCATCGTCACGGCGCGCCCCGTCTCGCTCTCGGAACTCCGCCGCTACAATTCGGGAGTCGGCATAAGCCATCTCAACATCGGCGACGCGACGTTCCTCCCCGGCGCGAACGACCCCGACGACTCGCGCGCGGGTCGCTTCTTCTCAGGCGCTCTCACGTTCTCGCAGCGACCGACCGAGTCCTTCGGCTACTCCGTCACCTACCACGGACTCGTCACGCGCAACTCGTTCCGCGCCGGCCCCGGCGTGCCCGGCGACCCGGCGGACTCGCCCTTCTTCGCGCCGTCAGGCCCGACGCGCAACAACTTCGACGGCTCGACGAACACGCTCGACGCGCGCGCGGACTTCCGCCTCGGCCCGCACAACTTCGTCAATGCCGGGTACGAGTTCGAGCGCGAGGGCTACCTGAACAGATTTTTCGACGTGCCGGCGGCGGGCACGTCGTCGGTCGAAGTGAGCGAGCGCAGCAACACCTTCTTCGCGCAGGATCAGCTTCGATTCCTCGACGACCGTCTGCAACTCTCCGCCGCGTTCCGCGCGCAGACTTTCAGCCTGAGCGCCCCGAAGTTCACGCCGTCGTCTTCGCTCGCGCCCTACGTCGGAATCAATTTCGCTTCGCCGCCCGCGGCGTACACGGGCGACGGCTCGGTCGCGTACCTCTTCCGCTCGGCGGGCACGAAGCTGCGCGCGCACGTCGGCAACGGCTACCGCGAGCCTTCGCTCTTCGAGCGCTTCGGCACCTCTTTCTTCGGCGGCGACTTCGGCCCGCTCGGCGACCCGCGCCTCGCGCCCGAACGCTCAATCGCCTTCGACGCGGGCGTTGACCAGTCGCTCGCCTCGAACCGCGTGCGGCTTTCGGCGAGCTACTTCTACACGCGCCTTCAGGAAGTCGTCGGCTTCGGCGACACGCCGAACGACCCGTTCGGGCGCATCTTCGGCGGCTTCCTCAACACGGGCGGCGGACTCGCGCGCGGCGTCGAGCTGAGCGGCACGTTCGCGCCGACGAACACGCTCGACCTGTTCGCGTCCTACACGTACACGAACAGCGACCAGCGCCGACCGCAGATCGAGAACATCCTGCGCTCGCTCGCGATACCCGATCATCAGTTCACGCTCGACGCGACTCAGCGCATCGGTCGCCGCGTCGCCGTCAACTTCAACCTCACGGCGACGAGCAACTACCTCGCGCCCATCTTCGACAACAACACGTTCGCGAGCCGCGCCTACCGCTTCGACGGGATGCGCCGCGCCGACGTGACGGCGAGCTACACGCTGCCGCTTTCGGAGTCGCGCTCGCTCCGCTTCTTCGGCAGGATCGAAAACCTCTTCGACCAGGAATACTTCGAGAACGGCTTTCTCACGCCCCGCATCAACGGGCGCGCGGGCGCGGCCTTCAACTTCTAGCCTCGGAGTCGTGTGTGGTGAAGGCCGCCGAAAGATCGAACGAACAGACGCCGCTCGTCGAGGGCGAAGACTTCTACCGCGAAGGCGCTTACGTGGTCTTCACCGCGCGCTATCACCTGAAGCGCGGATACTGCTGCGAGAGCAGTTGCCGGCATTGCCCATACCGAGCGGAGTCAAAGGTCGTCGAGTCAGATGAAGAAAATTTCGAGTAACGCGTCGAATAAAGCCGTAGGGGCAGGGCTTGTCCCTGCCCGTCCGTCCATTTGCAACGCGGACACGGGCAGGGACAAGCCCTGCCCCTACGTTCCATTCGGCGTGGGGCTTTTGGCGCTGGCGTTGCTGCTCGTGGTCGGGTGCAACCGCGGCGGCACGCGCACAAACGCGCCGCAGTCGAGCAGGCCCGCGCGCATCATCTCGCTCTCGCCGAACACGACCGAGATACTCTACGGCGTCGG
>Ga0209581_1003516_pt1 | contig 13396 bp, 13 predicted proteins | sample Coa_R2_FD_187160 | JGI IMG/M metagenome (GOLD analysis project Ga0209581, IMG submission 187160) | Surface soil microbial communities from Centralia Pennsylvania, which are recovering from an underground coalmine fire - Coalmine... | ecosystem: Environmental > Terrestrial > Soil > Unclassified ...
GAGTTGGATCGTTCCCGGCCTGGAGAGCGCGTAGGCCAATGGGGAAGCGATAATCCCGCTCACCACATTCAGAACGATCAGTACTAAGCCCAGCCATGCAGCCCAGCACAAGAGGCGGTTTCTCACACGAACACGTGTTCTACATGGGGGGGGCGAACCGGCTTCCAATGGGAAACGACTCTGAAGGATGAGATGCAGCCATGCAGCGTGACACTCCTTGATATACAAAAATACATGAGAGACGTACCTGAAGCAGAGATGATACTGATAGATTTTTACCTATCAATTTGTCTGAGCTTTGGCAATGCCCTTTACCGTCCAGAAAAGAGAAACCGAAGGAACAAACGTCTGGCGAAAAACGAGCATCTACCTTGAGTATATTCACAGAGGGGCCGGTTGTCAAGGGTGAGTGATATTAAAGTTACAGAAAGATTTGGGAAGTTATGCGACACATGTGGATAACCTGCAAAAGCTCCCTGCTTGTTTGCACACTTGCCTCTCATATATAATAGGGACTGGAAGGTCCCATCGCGCATTAAGAAAACATCCATCGCAAGAGGAGCAATGTTATGTCAAATCCGCTCGATCCACACCAGGAACATCCCAGCACGTACATAGTGCAAGATCGGTCCAACGAGGAAGAAATGCTGCGCCTGCAATTACAGGACAAATTGACAACCGAAGTTATGGGTGGGGTTCTACCGGAGCAGGAAGATCCGGGCGTCTTTCAGAGCGTGCTGGATGTGGGCTGTGGCACTGGAGGCTGGCTGATTGAATTGACAAAGACCTATCCACATATCTCGCGGCTGATCGGCGTCGATGTGAGCGGCAGAATGCTCGATTTCGCGCGCGCCCAGGCAGCCGCAGAGGGTTTAAGTGAGCGCATAGAGTTTTTGATGATGGATGCATTGCGCATGTTGGAATTCCCCGATGAGTATTTTGATCTGGTGAATCAGCGGCTAGGCAACAGTTACCTGCGCTCCTGGGATTGGCCCAAACTTCTCCAGGAGTATAAGCGCGTCACCCGGCCATATGGTGTGATACGTATTACCGAGGGTGATATCTATATCGAGAGTTCTAGCCCTGCCCTGACGCGCCTCTTCGATCTGGTTCAGGCAGCCTTCGAGAGAGCCGGTTACTTCTTCAAGCCAGGCAGTAGAGGAGTGCTCGACGAACTCAGCGATCTGCTCAGTCGCCACGACATCCACAAGGTCCAAACGCGTACCTATGTTCAATTACATCAGGCCGGGACTCCCAACGGAGATTTCTTCGTCGAAGATATGGCCCTGCTCTTTCGAACCATCAAACCGTTCTTGCAGAAATGGACCAGGCTCCCTGAGGACTATGAGGCAATCTATCAACAAATGCTCAGTGAGATACAGAGGCCAGATTTTGTAGGCAAAGCCAGGGTGCTAACTGCCTGGGGATACAAGTTATAGACCGCGTGGCGGCCTGAGTTCTCGCCCTAATACACCCCACCCAGCTTGCGGTGATCCCACGACACGATCTCGACGGGATTGACCACGACGACGATGCGTTTGGCGGCCTGGGCGGCGACCATTGAGCGAGTGCTTTCGTTGAGCGGGCCGGTGTAGCGTTCAAAGATTAATTCGCCGTAGCGCTGGACGGTCTCGCGGTCGTTGATAATTGTGGCCCGGCCTTTGATCTGTACGCCGCGCAGCTCATGGTAAGCCTGGCCGGACTCGACAAGACAGGTCAGCCGGGGATCGCGCCGCAGATTGACAGCCTTCTGGGACTTGGCGTAAGTCCAGAAAACGATGTGCTGATCGTGGAGGATATACCACATCGCGACCAGGTGAGGATAGCCGTCGTGATCGATGGTAGCAACTTGCAGGGTGCGCTGCTCTTGTAGAAAAGCCTGAATCTCTTCGTCGGTCATGGTGATGAGTTTGCGGCGGCTCATGGGACATCTCCACTCAGAATGATTTGCTTGTAGTATAGCATATTCGCTGAATGGAGACGAGCAAACGATCTGCGCAGAATTTCTTCCTTGCGCAGATCGTTTTTTCGCGAATGAGATGGCCGGCTTGCTCTCCTCACGCTAAACTACCGAGAAGATCGCGGCGACCAGGCCCAGAACCAGCATGACCATAAAAACGGCGATGATCAGGAGGCCGACGCGCGCATAACGCAGACCATAATCGCGCTCCTCCATCTCCACATCGCGCAGTGGCCGGACCGCGAAAGTTTCCCCTCCAACGGATTGCGCCTGGCTTGAACTGACCTCCATCGCCCCGCGTGTGTAGAGGCCCATACTAAAACGATATCCGCTGTAGATCAACGCGCCAATTACAACCACTGTGAGCAGAAAGGCAACCATTGTTCGCTCCTTTACCAGACCCTCCGGGCTCTGGTCCTTGTTTCATATCGGCTCAATGCGTTCCATAAGTAAAGACGGAATGAATAAGCAGATATAAAATTCCAGGACCGGCAATTTTGGGGAACCGATAAAATTGCTCGTTTCATGCCTTTCAGACTACAGAATGGCCGTCACCTTGCGCAATTTTCCTCCGCGCAAAAAGCTAATCACAATCTGCTGGCCGGTTGTGTGCCGGCGCACGATTCTCTGGAGGTCGCGCGGCTCCGTGACCGGCTCGCCGGCGGCACCAACGATGACATCCATGCGTTTCAGCTCGGCGCGTTCGGCAGGTCCGCCCGGCCTGATCTCCAGCAACTCCATGCCATACGCCTGTGCCAGGTTCAGGCTCTGGCGCAACTGTTCGTCGAGCAGGACGCGCATGCCACCCACCCCCAGCGAAACCCCAGCAGGCACGGAAGCGTAGCGCTGATTGATACGCGCCACGGCAGACTTCACCGCGTCCAGGGGAATCGAGAAGCCCAGGCCCTGAGCCATCGGCATCATCGCAGTCGTAATGCCGACGACGCGGCCCTGGCTATCGACCAGGGGACCGCCGGAATTGCCAGGATTGATGGAGGTGTCGGTCTGAATCAAGCCGGTCATTTTGCGCACGCCGGGCGCGTCCAGATCGCGGTTGAGCGCGCTGACCACGCCGGCAGTCACCGTCCAGTTCAGGCCATAGGGATTCCCAACGGCAATCACCAGTTGGCCTACCTTCAGGGGCGTGCGCCCCATCTCGGCCACCGGCAGGTGATCGGCTCCGATACGTACCACCGCTACATCAACTTCGGAATCGGCGCCAACCAGGCCCGCGTCAAATTTGCGCCCATCGGCCAGGGTGACGCGAATACGCCGGGCCTGCGACACGACATGGGCGTTGGTGAGGATCTGGCCATCGGAGGCAAAAATGAAACCGGAGCCGAGGCCGGCATCGGAGCGCCCGTACCCCCAATAACGCCCGCCCTCGCGTTCAACATCGATGCGCACCACCGCCGGGCCTACCAGTTCCGCCGCCGTAGTGACCGAACGCGAGTAGGCATCCAGAGCCAGTGCATCCTGTTCCTCTATACTCATATATCTCACACAGCACTTTCTATGGGTCTTGATCTCAGACGAGTACCCATCCGCCGGTTTGCGCGTGCGAGGCCAGACTCCTTGCGGTTGTCTTTATTGTATCACATGGAACACCGAGCGTGCGCATTTTATTTCGTCTGCTTGCAAAGCCGGGGAACGCGAAAAACTGTGTTATAATCGTCCTAATTGCGCAACGCATCGCCAGAAAACACGGAGGGACAAACTGAATGAAACGACTGTTTTATCTTGCTCTTTTAAGTATCGTACTTCTACTCGGAACTTCCGCATGTGAAACGCCGGGGGGCAATTCCGGCGGCACCCCGACACCTACAAACATGCCAACCGCGGCGGTCAGCCCGACCAGCACACCAACTTTGCAGCCCACGACGAGTCCCGGCGTCAACCAGGAGTTGGAGAGGATCACCACTCAGTTTTACAACCTGATCGAGGCTAAAAACTATAGCCAGGCATACACTTACCTGGACCCCCACGCCACCGATCCCAACGGGCAGGTCTTTACCCGGCAGAGCTTTGAGCAACAGGCGCGGGAGAGAGACAGCGAGGCGGGTCCGGTGGTCAGCTTCAGCGTCTCCGCTTTCGCTCCTATGGTCGTCGCAACGGTGACGCGCACTCTGTTGGGACCCTACCATGCGCATTTACAGATGAAACAGGAGGGAGCTACCTGGAAAATTATCTCCCTCGATAGAATTTGAGGCATCGTCTGATTTTTCAGCACGCAAGGCCAGGAATTATCTCATGCTTCCTGAATAGAGGTGGGAAGAACGCGGGCGATGGCGGAGACCAGGGCTTGCAGCTTAAATGGCTTCTCCACCAGCGTGGCGTTGGGGGCGAGAGCGAAGGCTCCATTGATCTCAGAGGTTGTGGCCGCAGTGCAGAAGATCAGAGGCAGCGCACGGGTATGCGAACGACTTCTCAGCAGGCGCAGGACCTCCAGTCCAGACATGACGGGCAGATGTAAATCAAGGATAAGCACATCAATCGGCAGCGCAGGTGCCTCCGGGCTTAAAAAACCTTGCCGGGCAGAGGCAGTCGGGAACATGAGGGCGCGCAGACACTCCTGGGGATCAGTGTAAATGATCACCTCATGACCGGCGTAGTGGAGCATTGTGGCACAGAGCCTGGCAATACGAATATTATCTTCCAGCAGACCGATACGGGCCATATGGTTATACCTGGCTCCTTCTTTCTCTGATGCTGCTTTTGCCCTTGATTGTATCGACTCCAAATAGGCACTGTCAAGTTATTCGATACAAAACTCGCAAAAAGTCCTCTCCCTCTCCCGCTCTCGTCCCCGGTTTGCCTATCGACGAATAAAGCTCTTTGAGTTACAATCAAAGAGCAGATACTGCCACCATTAGAGAGAGACGAGCGTACCTGAGAACACCGTATGAGAGAACAAGAAACCGCCCATCCATCTCCCATCAGCGTCGTTCGCTATGGAATGGGGAAAGAGATACAGCTTTATACGACCGAACTGGTGATAACCAGCAAAGAGGAGGGCAAGGAGATTCGCCTGCCGCTGGAGACGATTGAGCGGCTGACCCTGACTCCCGGCGATCCCAATCCCTCGAAGCTGGTGTTGCTGGCCGACCTGACCGACGGCTCGACAATGCTGCTGGTTGAGGGCATGACCAACGCACGCGATTTCCGCGAGATGATTCCGCATCTCACCGAACTCAGCCCGGAGCTTCAGCTCGATCCCCCGGACATGGCCGAACAGTTGCGCCAGGCTTTAAATAACCGGCGGGCCTGGAACCTCACCTGCTACGGGGCCATTATCCTCATCTGCCTCTTTCTCTATGGCCTGTATTTACTGGTCGCGTTTATCGGCATGCACCACTGATCCGTCAGCGAGGAGAACGTATGAAATTAACGCAGGGAATCTCCGAAGCGCCGGAGATGAGCCCGGATGCGCGCGTCCGCGTCTTCCGGCGCACGATCGGGGATCTGGAGGATTTTGAGGGCCTGCAAGTCGACGCCTATCTGATTCTGGGCGAGCGCTATGCCTTCCTGCTGGATACCCTGCTTTGCCCCGAAGATGTCGCTCAGGTGATCTCGCTCTGCGCGCCTGAGATTGATAAGAGGCAATTGCTCTGCATCAACAGCCATGCCGACTGGGATCACACCTGGGGCAATGGCTACTTCAGCGGCGAACGGAGCGTGCCCATCCTGGCGCATGACCACTGCCGGCAGCGTATGCTCGCAAAAGAGGCGAACCAGCACCTGAGAGATTACCAGGCGCGCTACCCCGTCTTCCGCAATGTCACGCTGGTTCCGCCCTCTCTGACTTTCAGCGAGCGCCTGACCATCGTCGATGGCGACCTCACGATCGAATTGCAGCACGCGCCGGGCCACTGTCCCGATCAGATCGTTGCCTGGCTGCCCGATATTAGTCTCCTGCTGGCTTTCGACGCCGTAGAGAAACCGCTCCCGGCCATCCACGACACCACCTGCGCCCCGCTGATGTTCTCCACGCTGGAACGCCTGGCTGCGCTGAACGCACAGCATCTCCTCTGCTCGCACGGCAGAACCACCAGCCCGGCGCTGATTCAGGAGAACCTGGCCTACCTGCGCGAAATCGAGCGCCGCTGCCGCCTGCTGCTGGCCAACCGCACGCCCTCCGCAGCCGAGTTGGATCATACGGCAGAGATCATCGGTTATCCATTTACCGAGGTCGTCGCCGGCCTCGATGAAGAGATCGACGACACCTACTATAGCTGGGCGCATGAGCAGAATGCACAGGCGATCCTGCGCTGGCTGATGGCAGGATAATATCAAATCCAGGAGAGCTTAAAGCGTTCCAGCACGCGGCGCACCGGTCCCTGCTTCCAGAAGTCCTCGATGCCGAACTGGCGCGTGGCCCAGATGTAGACCAGCAGACCGGCGAGCAACTCTGCGGACAGCTTGAAGATGGCGAAAATCGTGCCCAGCACGCCCAGGCTCTGCGAGGTCGTGGTTATCAGCAGCAGATCGAGCAGGGTGCGCAGCAGCAGCACGCCCGCGCCCATCGCCAGCGAGGCCAGCAGCACACGCCCGGTAAACATGGCCAGCTTGCGCAGACCCAGCATGCCAATCTTCTTCTGCAACAGCCAGAGGAGCACCGCAGCCTCCAGCGAGCCGGCCACCGAGGTTGCAAAGGCCAGCGAGCCGAGTCCCCAGGACGGTCCCCACTTCAGAAGATTGAGCAGGATCAGGCTCAGGAGAATCTTGAGAACAAACTGAGCAACGCTCACCATCACCGGCGTCTTGCTATCGCGAAAGGCGTAGAACGAGCGCGTCAGAATCTCTACCGAGGCCAGGCCCGCCAGACCGAGGGCGAAGAAGGCCAGGGGCACCGAGGTAGAGGTGGCGCTGTCCAGGTTGAAAGCGCCATGCTGGAGCAGCACCTGGATGACGGGCAGGCCCAGCACGATCAAACCCACGCTGGAGGGAATCGACATAAAAAGAATTGTGCGCAGAGTATCCTCGATGATCGCGCGCACACGGTCTAGCCGGCCCAGGGTGACGTTCTCGGCCATCGTGGGAAAGGCCGCGGTCGAGATGGCCATGCCAAAAATGCCCAGCGGCAGGAGCATCAACTGCAACGCCTGGTAGTATTGGGTAATCAGACCCTGCGGATTGAGCACAAAGGGGCCGGCGGCTAGCAGAAGGATCAGGCCGCGATCCACAAAGGTTGAGAAGTAGAGCATGGCCGCGTTGAGCACGCGCGGGAGCATCTGCCGCCCGATCTGGCGCACGCCGGGATGGTTCCAGTCGAAAGAGAAGGTATAGCGCATGCGCTCTTTGACAATCCCCGGAATCTGCACACCAACCTGGAGGAGAGCGCCCAGCACCACGCCCACGGTCGCGGCATAGACAGCAAAGGTCGTATGCGCCTCGCTGCGCCCGACAAAGGTGAGGAAGAAGCCGGGCAGCAGGCCGATGATCAGGCCAACGTTATAGAGAACCGTTCCGACCGCCGGCAGCAGGAAGTTCTGGCGCGCGTAGAGGACCGAATTGATGATAACGCCCCCGCCCATGATTACCGATTGCAGGAGCATAATGCGCGTCAGAGAGATGATCAACTGCATCTCTTCAGGCTTGACGCCTGGATTGTAGAGCGGCACCAGCCAGGGCGCCAGGAACATTGCAAGTACAGCCAGCAAACACATAATCGCCAGGGCCAGGTTTAACGCGGAACTGGCAATGCGCCAGGCCGTCCTCTCGTCCCGCTCGCCGATCATATATTGAGTGAAAATTGGGATAAAAGCTGAGCTAAGCGCGCCCCCGGCGACGACATTAAAGATCAGATCGGGTACGAGAAAAGCCTGCAAGTAGGCATCGGAGGTCATGCTAGTGCCAAAGACGAAGGCGAAAAGCGAGGTGCGCACCAGACCAAGAATGCGCCCGGCGATAAACGAACCGGTGAGAATCATGGTCGCGCGGGCCATATTCATGCGCTGGATCGAGCCACTATCCTCCTTCTGCAACAGACCACGGCTGCCGGGCGCATGGACGACAGGCAAGGGTTTGCTGGGCAGCGACAGGAGGAGCCCGGATGGAGGGCGAGGCCGGACCGGCGAGGGAGCGGGCGGTGCCTCAACCGCAGGCGTATCGGGCAGCACGGGATCTACCCAGGGAGCAGCTTGCGGGAGTCCCAAGTCCGGTGGGACAACAATCGGCGTCGCAGGCGAGCGCAACGGGCTACCGGATTGGCCGGCCAGTGGTGCTGGCGGCGCGTCTTTACGCAGCGCCGTGCGCGTCATATCGCGCTGGCCCGCCTGCTGGCGACGCATGCGTTCCGCGCGCAACTGCTGAAGACGCGTCTGGCGCAGCACGGCCATAGGCTGCGAGGGCTGCGGGGCATTAAAATATTGATATTCCATGCCCTGTCCATAGCCCAGGCTTGATCCCATATCCAGCAGCGGCTCCTGGTATTGCGGCGGCAGTGGCTGCGCCTGCCCCAGGTATCCCGATGGCATCTGTGGCGGCTCCAGCGGCCCGGACGGCACACCGTAAGAGCTCAACAGACGGAATTGCGAGCGGTCTGGCGGCGCGGGAGTCTGCATTTGTCCCTCAAAAGGCAGAGGTTGCGAGGGCGCAGCAGGCAAGGGCGGCGTCACAGGATCGGGCGTATCCTGCTCATATTGCCAGCCGTAATAGCCCTGTGGTTGCTCCGGGACACCCTGTGGCGGTTGCGGTCTGTATTGTCCTTCGTTTCCCACAATGTTCACTCAAAAACTTTGACAAGCTGTCGCTCTACAAAAATACCGGCCTCGCGCGGATTACCGCCGGAGGCTGATGCCAGATGGAGAGAGGCTGCATCACGTTGTGCCCGATGCAGCACAGATTCGCATGAAAGCATACCATAATGGCCCGGTTTTTACCAATCTGGCGCCGAAAGTCATAGGCATTATTAATGCCGCTAGACAAGCAGCGCGGTCAGCAGGAGGCCACTCACGACCAGCAGCACCAGGTAATCTCTCAACGAGAAGCTCTTCTCGTACAAACGCGTCTGGCGCCCCTCCACCTGGTAGCCGCGCGCGTCGAGAGCGACGGATATTTCGGAGGCGCGGCGCAGGGTGTTGCGCAGAAACGGAACAAAGAGCGCCAGCAGGCTCTGCGCCCGTTCACGCAGGGAGCCGGTGCTGAAACTGGCCCCGCGCGCCGTCTGAGCCTTGATTAATTGCTCGGCCTCCTCGGTCAGCGTGGGGATGAAGCGCAGGGCAATCAGGGTCATCAAGGCAAAGTCATCCACCGGCAGCCGCAGCCAGCGCAGGGGTGTCATGAGCATGGTCAGGCCCTCAATCAGGGCAACCGGCGAGGTGGTCATGGTGAGCAGAAGCGAGCAGGGGTAGAGGACGAGGAAAAACGCCAGAAAGTGACTGTAGCTCCAGAAATCATCGTAGGTAATTAAAAACGCCAGGCGCGGCGTCCCATGCGCCGGTTGATAAGAGAGCGCGTTCTGCACAGGAACCGCCAGCAGGAACAGCAGCAGGAGGGTCAGCCAGCCGGCCCGCTTGAGCCAGCGGCGGAAACGAGGTCCACGCAATACCGGGAGGGGCAGCAGCAGAAGCAGAAAATACGTGATGAGAAGCAAGATAGTACCCAGAGCCAGCCCGATTAAAAAAGCCGGCGAGAGGAGAAGCGGAGGAAAAGTATAGAGCGCGCGCCCGTTATAACTGGCCCCGACAGGCGCGGGAAGCCCGATGACAATACTCAGCACAACCAGGAGCAGCAAGAACCAGAGGCGGCGACCCATCTCGCGAAACGAGATCCCTGAGCAGGCAATCCCACAGATCACCAGAGCCACTGCCACCAGGTACGGGGTAAAATCCCAATAGCTGCGCTCAGCCAGAACCAGCGCAGCCACGAAAATCAGCATGATCAGCAGCTTGGTCCTGGCCTGTAAGCGATGCAAAAGGCTGACACCGGGATAATAGATACCTAATGAGATATTTTTCAGAAGCATTGGATAACCCCTGAGTTTTCTACATTACCCAATCGATCGCTGTTGGATAAAAAATCGGACGATCTCATCTACTGTTGTAAGCTCGTCATGCACCTCCAAGCCGCGCCGGCGCAGGTGCATGAGCAGGCTGCTGAGCGGCGGAGGCGCCAGGCCGAAGTCGCGCAGGACCGCCGGCTGCGCAAAGATTTCGCGCGGCGTCCCCTGCATCACCAGCCGTCCCTGGTGCAGCACAAAGAGCCGATCGGCCAGGGCTGCAACCTCGGCCATATCATGCGAAACCAGGACAACAGTGATCCCGCCTCCCCTCATCGCCTGGATATAGCTATAGAAATCGGCCTTTCCCTCGGCATCAAGGCCCACGCCAGGCTCATCCAGCACTAGAATCGCTGGCCTCATGGCCAGCACCCCCGCCAGGGCAACACGCCGGCGCTGGCCGCCGCTCAACTCGAAAGGCGAACGCCACGCGTATTCCTGGTAGGGCATGCCCACCATCTCCAGCGCCTCAATCACGCGCGTCCGCACCTCCCCGCGCGTGAGGTGCAGGCGCAGGGGACCAAAGGCCACGTCGGCAAACACCGTGCGTTCAAAAAGCTGAGCCTCCGGGAACTGGAAGAGCATGCCCACGCGCCGGCGCAGCTCCAATAGATCCGCCCCTGGCGCACCTACCTCAATGCCGTCCACCAGCACGCTGCCCTGTTCAGGCTGCAGCAGACCGTTGAGATGCTGGACCAGCGTGGACTTGCCGGAGCCGGTGACGCCGATGATCGCGGCGCAGGAGCCACGCGCAATTTCGAGGCTGACATCGCTCAAGGCGGGCCTGCGCAGGGAGGCAGCCTGCTTCGCCGCGTAGGTATAGCCGAGATGCTGAATGCGGATGATTGCGTCGCTCATGGGGCAAGCTCCTGCGCTATCGCCTCTTCGGTCAGAGCCGAGGAGGCGATGGGAAAACCGACGGCGCGCAAACGGGCGGCGAGTTCCAGCGGTTCGGGCACAACCAGCTTGAGCGCACGCAAACGGGCGAGGTCGGAGAAGATCGTCGCCGGTGGTCCCTGCATTACCAGGCGTCCACGTTCCATGACTAGAACGCGCTCGGCCTGCACCGCCTCCTCGAGCAGATGCGTCACGTGAATGATCGTCAGACCATAGGCGCGGTGCAGGCGGTGCAGTAGCGCGACAATCTCCTGGCGCGAGAGCGGATCGAGTTGCGCGGTCGCTTCGTCGGCGATGATGCAGCGTGGACGCAGGGCCAGCACGCCCGCGATGGCCAGGCGCTGACGCTGCCCACCGGAGAGGCGCTGGGGAGACTGCGCGCGCAGGTGCGCGATATCCACCGCCTGCAAGGACTCGTTGACACGCTCGGCGATCAACTCCCGGGACAGACCACGCACGCTTAACGCCCAGGCCACATCATCCTCCACGATAGTCGCGATAATCTGGTTATCCGGCTGCTGAAAAATCATCCCCACGCTATCCCGAATATGCCACCGGCAGGCCGGTTCGCGGGTATCCATGCCGGCAACCAGCACCCGCCCGCTGCCAGGCGTCAACAGAGCATTGCAATGGCGGGCCAGAGTCGACTTGCCGCTGCCATTATGCCCCAGAAGCACTATATATTCGCCTTGATAAATCTGAAGGTCGATCTCCTCCAGAGCAGCTTGCGCGTGCGCCCGACCAGCGCCTGGATAGGCATAGCTCACACGCTGAAAATCGATCAACGGCAGATCACTCATAGACTCTTGCGCGCCTCCTTCTCCAATCTGCGCTGGCGCAGGCGAGCGATATTCAGGCGACGCACCTCGCATCTCAGGCCGTGCAGCAGGGGAAATCGCGCGAACGCTCGCCTGGGAACAAGCCTGAAAAGCCGGAAGGCAAGCCAGTAGAGCAGGCCCTCCAGACGATAGCCGGGAAACGGGCGCACCCGGTAGCCTAGCAGGCGCAAGAAGATATTGACAATCAGATACACCATAATCACCAGGGGAATGCAGACCCCCCAGGCCGCCAGGAGCAAGAGAAGCAACCAGTTCTGCACGCCCCACTGCATAAAGCCGTTGAGCAGAGGCAAGAGCGTATGCTGCCAGAAAGCGCCCAGGCCCACCAGCCTGAAGGCCAGGCCGAGCAGGGGAGCCAGAGCCACATATGTCTGCTGGATTGCGCGAATGAACACGTGTGGTCCACCGAGCAGGGAGAGCAGGAAAAGCAGCACCAGCCAGAGAGCCACGCCGCCGCAGAGAACTCCCAGCACGATCGTCAGCACATGGTCCAGGCGTCGGCGCATGGTTGCGCCGAGAAAGAGTCCTGCGCCGGATTCTAGGAGCAAAAACGGCACACCGCCGGGTCCCGTCACGATGCAGATGATGAAAAGTGCGACACTCAGGCTCATGCAGCCCACGTACAGGCCGCGCCTCAGCACAATCACCGCGAAAATCACCGGCACCAGCAGGGCGAAAAAGGTCCCGCCAACGGGCAGATAGCGAATGAGCAACTGGAAAACGACCGCGATATCCGCCAGCAGCGCGCCCTCGGCAATTTCGATGGCGCTCAACCGGCGCGCGTGCAGGCCGCGAAAGGCTCGTCCGCTTTTGGAGGCCGGTGAAACGTCCCCGGTTGCTACTTGCTCGGCTTCCCGAATAGGTTCTATCATAAGGATTTTTCTCAAAAGTTCTTTTGCTCGATCTCTCTCACTCCCCACAGGCCGCCGATTTGAGAAGAGAAAAACATTCACAAAGTTGTGCGGCCCATCTTAGCAAAAAGAGTCGGAGCATGCATGCACCTGTGTGCAGTGTAGCACACACCCCAGGTGCTTTGTTTAGCACTGAAACTGGTTTTCCCAGGCACTTGTCTTTTCAGGTCTGCTCTGCTATGCTTCTCACATTAGAAGAAGACAGGGCCTAATCAGAGCAATACGGGTCAAACCTGCGATAAATCTTCTCCCCCTGATGACCTGGAGAGAACAGTGCGAGGAAGCAAGAACAGTTATGAATCATCTCAACGTCGTTATTCTGGCCGGTGGGAGTGGGACACGTCTCTGGCCTTTAAGCACTCCGAGTTTTCCCAAACAGTTCCTGCCGTTGCCAAACGGCAATAGCATGATCCAGGAAACGCTGGCCCGCGTGGCACCACTGGCCACGCCTGAGCAGACCTGGGTTGTGACCGGGCGCAGCATGGCCGGGCTGGTCCGCGAACACCTGCCCATCATCCCGCAGGACCATATCCTGGGCGAGCCAATCGGGCGCAATTCCGCTCCGGCGATCGCCTGGATTGCCGCGACAATCGCACGCCGGGACCCCGAGGCAGTCATGATCATTCTCTCAGCCGACCATGTGATTGCCGAGGTAGAGACGTTCCGACAGGCCCTGCACCTGGCTCAGAAAACAGCCGCCCAGGGACACCTGGTGACGCTTGGCATCAAACCAACAGCCCCCGAAACGGGCTATGGCTATATCCGGTACGCGGACCCGATCGGCGAGGGC
>Ga0209581_1003517_pt1 | contig 13396 bp, 9 predicted proteins | sample Coa_R2_FD_187160 | JGI IMG/M metagenome (GOLD analysis project Ga0209581, IMG submission 187160) | Surface soil microbial communities from Centralia Pennsylvania, which are recovering from an underground coalmine fire - Coalmine... | ecosystem: Environmental > Terrestrial > Soil > Unclassified ...
GGGTCACTCCTCTCCATGGGGCGAAGCCCGTAGCCGCTTGATTCACCCGGCGGCTTCTCCCCTCGAAGCCGCCGAATTTCTGGCTGCCGCCTTCTCGATTTCGCCGGGTGATTGACGCGAAAGCTCCAACTGCTCGCGGACGCATCTTCTGCGCCGAACCGCGCGGCCGGCACATGAACCGGAAACCCATTCTTTTCCGTTCAATGTCACAATATCCGTGGGTTAGCCATGTCGCGCTCCGCCGAAGACCTTTTGGAATTTGACAAGCTGCGGGATTTGCTGCGGCTGCGCACGACGTGCGCGCCCGGCCGCCGCGCGGTGGAATCCCTCGGTTTCGGCCGCGATCGCGCGGTGCTCGAGTCCGATTTTGCGCGGATTCGCGAAGCTCGCGAGTGGATGCGCGCTGGACGCGAACTTGGCTTTGGCTCCCTTGCGGACCCCGAAGGCTGGCTCGCCAAAATCCAGGGCCCAGGCGCCGTGCTCGAAGCGAAGGAACTCCTCAACGCCGCTTCGCTCCTGGAGACCGCCGGCTGGTTGCGCGAGCAATTCCGGGAAGATGCCGCGAAATTTCCGCTGCTCGCGGCGCGCGCCGCCGCGGCGGCTGACTTTCGCGATACTCTCGCCGCAATCCGCCGCTGCATTCTGCCGAACGGCGAAATCGCCGACGACGCTTCGCCCGCGCTGCGCCGTATCCGCGCCAGCATCGTCCAAACACGCGACTCGATCCAGAAAGCCCTGAAGCAGTTGCTCCGCGCCCGCCATGCCGAAGCAGGTGAAGACTACGTCACGCTTCGCAATGACCGCTTCGTGATTCCCGTACGCGCCGAGCATCGCCGCGGCATTCCGGGCGTGGTCCACGGCGCGAGCGCCACCGGCCAGACGGTCTTCCTCGAGCCCCTCGAGACCGTGGAAGCCAATAACCAGCTCGTGCAACTCGCCGAGGACGAAACCGCCGAGATTCTGCGCATTTTGCGGGAGCTGACACTCCGCCTGCAAAGCATCCGCCCGGCCCTGCTCGCGGCAGCGGCAACAATCGCGGATCTCGACAGCATCTTTGCGCGGGCGCGTTTCGCTCGAGATTTCGACGCCGCGATGCCCGAGTTTTCAAGCGGCCATGAACTTCGCCTGACGGACGCGCGTCACCCCGTTCTCGAAGACAAGCTGAAGCGCGAAGCCCGCGCCATCGTGCCCATGACCCTCGCGCTCAGCGGCGCCGAACGCGTCCTCGTCATCAGCGGCCCCAACACCGGAGGCAAGACCGTCGCCCTGAAGACCGTCGGCCTCGCCGCCCTCGCCGCGCAGTCCGGCATTCCCGTCGCCGCGCAAACAGCCGTCCTTCCGCTTTTCGATCGTGTGCTCGTGGATATCGGCGACGAGCAGTCCATCGCCGCCGACCTCTCCACCTTCTCGGCGCATATGCTCAACTTGAAAGCCATGCTTTCGGCGGCCACGCCGGATTCGCTTGTCCTCGCCGACGAAATGGGTACCGGAACGGCTCCCGAAGAGGGCGCCGCGCTCGCCGTCGCCTTGCTCGATGAATTTCGCGCCAGGGAATCGTTTGTGCTCGCGACCACCCATCAAGACCGGCTCAAAGCCTGGGCTTCCACGACGCCGGGCGTGGTAAACGCCGCCGTTGAATTTGACGACGTCAATTTGCGCCCGACGTATCGGCTCCTGGTTGGCGTTCCAGGCGGATCGAGTGGCATTGCCATCGCCCGGCGCCTCGGACTTGCCGCGGAAATCGTCGACCGCGCCCGGACGCTCCTCGCGCCGGAATCGCGCGAAGCTGCCGACCTGATCGCCTACCTGCACCGTAGCCGCGAGGAACTCGACCGCATGCGGCGCCAGATGGCCGCGGATCGCCGTGCGCTCGAGGAAGATCGCGAAAAGCTGCGCACGGAGTGGGTGGATCGCCAGCAGAAACGCATTCGCGAACTCGAAGCGCAATTCGCGGAGATGCACAAGCGCTTCGAGGAAAACGTCGCGCGTGTGGTGGAAGCGGTGAAAGAGCGCGAATTGCGCGCTTCGCTCGAAAAGTCGTCCCGGCGCAAGCTGCAAGAGATCCGCGGCGAAGCCCGCGAAGAACTCAATGCCGCTCTAGTGCAGGCCATTTCGGAGTCGCAGCTCGATTTGAGCGTAAGCGCGGCCGCCTCCGGCGCGGTTGACGTGCATGCTTTAGGCAACGGGGCGCGCATTCGCGTTCGCGGCTTCGCCAGACCCGTGATCTTTCGCCGGCTGGACGGCTCTTCCGCCGAAGTCGAAGCCGGCCCCTTGCGCATGAAAGTGGCGCTCGACGAAATTGTCGGTATCGAACAGCCGCCCGCGCCGGCAGAAACGCCGCGCCGCGGCAACATCTCCGTCTCAACCGCGTCTTCGCGCGCCGGCGGCAATTTTTCCTCCGCGCTTGCTTCCGAATCCTCGAGCGTCCGGTCCGTCGCGAGTGGAAAAACCGTCTCGGGCGAAATCAGCGTCATCGGCTTAACCGTCGAGCAGGCCACGGAGCTTGTGGACAAATTTCTGGATGACGCCGCGCTCGCGCACCTTCCTTCCGTTCGCATCATCCACGGCCACGGGACCGGCGCCCTTCGCCGCGGCCTCGGAGACTTCCTCGAATCCCATCCGCTTGTCGCTGCGCACTCCTTCGAGTCCGACGAGCGCGGCGGCAAAGCCGTCACCGTCGTACAATTGCGTCCGTAGAAATTGGAAAACGGAAAATGGCCGGAATTCTCGCAGGAAGCGAGATCACGGCGGCGAAGACGAAGCGAGATGGATGCGCTTCGTCCATTTGCCAAATTCCAAATTCCAGTTACCCTGAAGCCCAGATGGCGGAAGCCGGTTCCATCGCCGAGAGGGTCAAACAGCAGGCGGACATCGTCCGCGTAGTGGGCGAGTACGTGCGCCTGAAGAAAACCGGAAAGGACTTCAGCGGGCTATGCCCGTTTCACCAGGAAAAGAGCCCCTCGTTCAACGTTTCGCAAATCAAGCAGATGTATTACTGCTTCGGTTGCGGCAAGGGCGGCGACGTTTTCAATTTCGTCATGGAAATGGAGCGATGCGAATTTCGCGACGCCCTGCGGATCGTCGCGGAGAAATGCGGCATCTCCATTCCGCGGCCCAAGGACGGTTCGCCCCAGGACAAGCAGGAGCATCGCCAGCGCGCCGCCCTGCTCGAAATGCACCGCGAGGCGCAGGCTTTCTTTGTGAGGCAATTGGAAGGAACGCTCGAAGGAAAGGCGGCGCGCGCGTATCTGGAGGACCGCGGGCTGGACCGGGATACGATAGGAAAGTTCGGGATTGGCTATGCGCCGAGCGGCGGCGATCTGCTGCTGCGGCACTTCAAATCGCGGTACACGGAGAAGCTGCTCGCGGAATCGGGATTAATTTCCCGCGACCAGAGCGGACGGCTCTTCGACCGCTTCCGCCGCCGCATCACGTTTCCCATCGCGAACGAATCGGGGAAAATCGTGGCCTTCGGAGCGCGCGCTCTCGGCGACGACCAGCCGAAATATTTGAATTCCCCGGAAACGCCGATCTACTCGAAGAGCAACGTGCTCTACCATCTGGATCGCGCGAAGGATGCGCTGCGGCGCCAGGATTTCGCGATTCTGGTGGAAGGCTACATGGATGCGATTGCGGTGGCGCGCAGCGGCATCAGCAACGTGGTCGCGAGCTGCGGCACAAGCCTTGCCGAGCCGCAAATCAAATTGCTAGGAAGATTCACGAAGCGCGTGATCGTGAACTACGACCCGGATATGGCGGGACAGGCCGCCACGGAGCGTTCCCTGGCCATGCTGCTGGAGCAGGATTTTGAAGTGCGAGTCCTGGCACTGCCTCCGGTCGGCGACAAGAAGGCGGACCCGGACCTTTTCATTCGCGAAAAAGGCGCGGAGGAGTACCTCAAACTCCTGAAGCAAGCGCCGCCTTATGTGGACTATTTGATCGCACGGGCGCGGCAGATGGACCTGACGACGGGGGAAGGAAAAAAACGCGCGGTGGAATTTCTGCTGCCGTACGTGCAAAAGATTCCGAATCGCATTCTGCGTTCGGAGTGGGCCACACGAATCGCGCAGCAGCTTCGCCTTGAAGAGCCGGTCCTGCGCGCGGCTCTAAGCAAGGCGGCGGGCGAGCGCCGCAGCCATCTGAACCTTCAGCCGGAGTTGGTGAGCCGGACGGCAAAGCCCGCCGAGCGGAGGCTGATCCGCATGCTGGCGGAAGCGGATGGGTTCCGGCGGGAGCTGGCGGAACAGCTTCAGAGGGGGCAGCTCTACCAGGGGCTTGAGACGGAGAGAATCTTTGCGGGGCTCATCGCGGCGGCGCTTTCGGCCGAGCCCGTGCTGGCAACCGAGGTGGCCGCCGCCCTGGAAGACCGGGACCGGCGACTGCTATTTGAGATTCTCTTTGAACAAGCGAATGAGGCGACTTGGGATGAGGCGCAAAGCTGCATTGAGACCTTAGAGCGGCGGCAGGTGGAGCAGGAGCTGGCGGAGGTGCAGCGAGGGATTGAAGCGCATCCGACGGGACCGGAACTGCGGGATTTGCTGGAACGCAAGCAAAAGTTGATGAGGCGTCTGGCGGGTGTTCGCTAAGTTATTGAATTATAGTCGTTTACGTGACAGCGTCCCCCTGCCGTGCGTTTTTTGTAAGTGCGGATTCTAAAGGGGTTACAGACACGCGGTCTCGTAAGTGCGGATTCCAAAGGAGTTGCAGAGGGACGATTTCGGTCCATTTCGGCTAAAACGCGGAGTTTCCTAGCAAGTGCGGATTCTAAACGAGTTAGCGGCGGACAGACGGCCAGCGCGGACGAGCATCCCTTGGGAAACGGCACGAATTGGGGGTCGGCAGAGGGTGCTGGGCGGCAGAATGGCGACCTAATCCGCCGAGCTCGAGGCAAGCAGAAAGTTAACTGAGAGCCAATATACGCTAGAGATACCCTCCTTGTCAAGAGCACATCAGGCGAAGTCCGTGACGCATCGGAAGCAGGAGCAGGAGAGGAGCGGATTTTGTCTTCTGAGAAGGGCGCACAACCCGATGATTAAGGCGTTGACGTGGCGGGAGTTAAACGTGTAGCGTATGAGGGTTTCGCGAGAAACGGTTTGCCTGGTAACTGCATCTTATAGATGTAGTTAGAGGCTGCCGGGGGCCCAATGTGCGAAGAGCGGGCAGCGCACGGGGCGAGCGGACAAGGCGCGGCGCAAAGCAAAACAGACAAGTCTTATCGTGATCCATTGAGGATTCACAAGCGAACTCGTGTTCGAGACGAAGTCACACGCTTGCGGAGACGCGCTTTTGTGTGGGTCTACGGAATTCGCGGTGTCCCCAAGAGAAGCCCGGAGACTGGGGATGGGTTACGGATTTTCGCGGGAGGGAGTATCTAGTGGCGACGCAGGTATTGGAAGAGAAATACGAAGCAGTGAAGGCGCTGATTGCCATCGGCAAAGAGCGCGGCTACCTGCTGTATGACGAAGTGAACGATTCGCTTCCTGCCGAAGTGCATTCGTCGGAAGAAATTGACGATTTGCTGACGACCTTCGAGCGAAACGGCATCGAGATTTACGAGGATCAGGCGTCAGCGAAAGCGGCGCGAGCCGTGGAAGTATCGGCCGAAGCGGGCGACCGGGATTCCGTGCTTAAGGACGATCATGAAGAGGGCGCGGGAAGCGACCTGGACCTCACGCCGGGTTCGCTCGAGAAAACGAACGATCCGGTGCGCATGTACCTGCGCGAGATGGGGACGGTGCCGCTGCTGACGCGCGAAGGCGAAGTGACGATCGCGAAGCGGATCGAGCGCGGGCAACTGGTGGTGATGAAATCCATCACGCGGTCGCCGATTGTCATCAAGGAGTTGATCGCGGTTGGCGAGGATTTGCGGAAGGGCGCGCGGTCGATCAAAGAAGTGGTGCAGTTTGACGACGAAGAGCTGACCGAAGAGAAGATCGCGAACAAGACGAAGCAGACGCTCAAGTACATCGAGAAGATCGCGAAGCTCTATGACACGGCGCTGAAGCAGGCTGCGCGGCTCGAGAAGATTCCGAAATCGAAGAAGCGGCCGTACGTGCGCGCGAAATGGGAAGTGGCGCGAACACGCGTGCAGATTTCGCTGGCGATTCGCGACATCGACTTCAATCCCTTCGAGAAAAAGCGGCTGATCGACAAGATGCGGGGCACGGTGGAGCGCTTGCAGTCGCTCGAGCGGGAAGCCGGCCGGCTCGAGCGGCGGGTGGACGCGGCGAAGGGCGACGTGGCGGCCGAAGCGCGGAAGGAGCTGCGGACGCGGCGCACGGAACTCAAGGACATCGAGGACGCCAGCGAAGTCGGGCTGACGGAGCTCAAGCGAACGCTGACGCTGATCCACCGCGGGGAGGCGGAAGCGGAGCAGGCGAAGAAGGAGCTGATCGAGGCCAACCTGCGGCTGGTGGTTTCCATTGCGAAGAAATACACGAACCGCGGGTTGCAGTTTCTCGATCTGATTCAGGAAGGCAACATCGGCCTGATGAAGGCGGTGGACAAATTCGAGTGGCGGCGCGGGTATAAGTTTTCGACATACGCGACGTGGTGGATTCGGCAGGCGATCACGCGCGCGATCGCCGACCAGGCGCGCACGATCCGCATTCCGGTGCATATGATCGAAACGATCAATAAGCTGGTGCGGACGAGCCGGCAACTGGTGCAGGAACTGGGGCGGGAGCCTACCAGCGAGGAAATCGCCAAGCGCATGGATATTCCGGTCTCGAAGGTGCGGAAGATCCTGAAGATCGCACAGGAGCCGATTTCGCTCGAGACGCCGATTGGCGAGGAAGAGGATTCGCATCTCGGGGACTTCATCGAGGACAAGGCCGTGGTTTCGCCTTCGGACGCGGTAATCAACCTGAACCTGAAAGAGCAGACCTCCTCGGTGCTCAAGACGCTGACGCCGCGCGAAGAGAAAGTAATCAAAATGCGGTTCGGCCTGGACGACGGCAGCGAGCACACGCTCGAGGAAGTGGGACAGTCGTTCGCGGTGACGCGGGAACGCATCCGCCAGATCGAAGCGAAGGCGCTGCGGAAGCTGCGGCATCCGTCGCGATCGCGGAAGCTGCGGGCGTTTTTGGAAGGGCCGTCGCGGGATTACCTATAAAGGGCGCCCGCCGGCCAAGGCTCAGAGCAGGAAAGCGGTACGAAGAACGCCTCCGGGAAATCGGAGGCGTTTTTGTTGTCAGGCCCATCTCACTGTCGGGTTCGGCTGAAGCGGGTGAACATGAGGCGGGACCAGAAGACGGCGAAAATGGCGAGGCCGATGAGGGCGGCGAAGAACCACGCGATGCTGGGCGGGCTGGCGGGATGGAGATTGGATTGGGCGGCGTAGTTGAAGGCGACGAGAACGACGAAGTAGATGGCGCAGGCGAACCAGCCGAAGTAGGCTTCGAGAAAGGCGTTGGTTTGAGCGCGGCGCTCCGGAGCGAGCCAATAGCGTTTGTTGGGCAGGTTAATGAGCTGGACGGGCAGGCGTCCGATGATGAGGGGTATGGCGAACCCGATGATGGCCATCGTGAGAGTGATCATCGCAAGCGCCACGAAGAAGCCGGACTTGGCTTGCCAGCCGTTGGGCGCGCCCTGGGCGTTGAAATGCGAAGCGATGACGTCAGGCAATTCGGGATAGAGCAGGGAGAAGTGGACGGCGGCGAAGAGCACCAGCAGCAAGAACGCAAGTTTGGGCAGGCGAGAATCCATATGGTAAAGACCATGTTAGCGGAAAGAGAAAGCGTGGACCTGGAAAAAGCAGCCCGGATGTTGCGAATGAGGCGCGTATAACCCGAAGCGGTGGGACCGTGTGAAAGCTGTCAGGCGCGGAGCGCGTCTCTAGACCGCATGGCTTACAAGACGAGTTTTGCATCGCCCGGAAGCCATTGCCGTCGCGACGAGTCCAGGAGATACTTCGCGGCAAACACGGCTCCTCAGAATGACACACGGCTGGGTGTCATCTTGAGAAGCGAAGGTCTGCGCCCGGCCCCTGCCATTCGGCACGCTGGAAGACTGATGAGAAATGCGGGTTAGAATAGCGGCCATGAAATCCACGCAAAAGCTGGCGGCGATCTTGATCGTGGTGTTGATGGCGGCGGCTGCCGCCGGGGTGGTCCTGACTGGCTCTTCGTCCAGCAGCGTACGACTGAGGGGCAGGCATGCCGCGCCGGCGCAAGCGGCGATCGTGGATCAAACGCCGCTGAAGACGGCGCAGCAGCTTGCGCAGATGCCGACGACCGAGGATGAGAAACACCTGGCGGAAGAGGCGCTGCGGCTGGCGGACTACGGCGTAGACCTGGCGTTCGCGCAGGCGCTGAAGGATGCGAAAGAACATCCGCCACAACTGAGCGCGGAGGCGAAAGCAATACAAGCGCGGATGCAGAAATCGCAAAAGCTGCTGGCGGAAGATAAGGCGCGCGTGGAGCAGCTGGACGAGGAGATGGACAAAGCCGCGGGCGCGAAGAAGACGGCGATTGACGAGCAACTGGATCTGGTGAAAGCGCAGGTGGAACTGGATCAGGATGAGTTGGACGACGCGAAGCAGGACCTGATTCGCGCGGGAGGGGATCCCGAGGATCGCATCCGGGCGATGGTGCAGGAGCACGAGGAGCTGGCACACGGGGGAGGCGGAATTGGCGCTCCGCCAGCCGTTGGCGGGCTGGGGCTGGTGAACCGTGTGGAGCGGTGGCTGGCGCTGCATCAGAAGCAGATGGCGCTCTGGAAGGCCAAAGCCGCGGCGGACGCCAAGGCAGGAGCGCTGGCAGCCGAGCACAATCAGCTGGACGAGGAGATCGAGGCGGCGAAGGCGAACTCAGCGGCGCTGAAGCACCATGCGAAAAGCGCCGGAGGGACGGCGGGAAGCTCGGGCGCGAAGGATACGTCTTCCGGCGGGGCGGCCGCGAGCAGCCCGGCGAGCAAGAGTGAATCGGCGGCGGGCGCGGACGATGCGGAAGATCTGCTGGACCGAACCCAGCGGCTGGACTCACAGCAGAAGACGCTGGCGACGCTCGACAAGCGCGCGGAGACGCAGAAGAGCCTTTCGGGCATTTACGCGCAGTGGATCGACGTGGTGGCGGCGATGGAACGAGCCGTGCTGCGGAGGGCGCTGATCGCCTTACTGGTGATTCTCGGGATTCTGCTGGTGGCGATTTATTTTTCGACGCTGATGGACAGAGTTCTGGGCCGGCTCAACATGGACCGGCGGCAGGTGCAAAGCTTGCGGACGGTAGCGCATGTGACGGTGCGAGTCGCGGCGCTGGTACTGATACTGCTGGTGATTGTGGGGCCGCCGGGACAGGTGGGAACGTTCCTGGGACTGGCGGGCGCGGGCCTGACGGTGGCGCTGAAGGACTTCATCGTGGGATTTTTTGGCTGGTTTGTGCTGATGGGGAAGAACGGCATAAGACTGGGCGATTGGGTGGAAATCAACGGGGTAACGGGAGAAGTGGTGGAGATCGGGCCGTTCCATACGGTGCTGCTGGAAACGGGAAACTGGACGGATTCGGGGCACCCGACGGGCCGGCGCGTGACGTTCACGAACAGTTTCGCGATCGAGGGGCATTATTTCAACTTTTCGACTTCGGGGCAGTGGCTCTGGGACGAGCTGCAACTGGTGCTGCCGGCGGGGCAAGATCCGTACCCGATGATCGGGGCGATTCAGAAGCGGGTGCTGGAAGCGACGCAGAAAAGCGCGGAACAAGCGGAAGCGGAATGGCGGCGGGCGACAGGTTCGCGGGAGATGAGTTCGTTTTCGGTGGCGCCGGCGATCAGCGTGAAGCCGGTGCTGGGCGGGATTGAAGTGGCGGTGCGATACATCACGCGGGCGAATGAGCGCTATCAATTGCGGGCGAAATTGTATCAGGCGGCGGTGGATTTGCTGGGCAAGAAGGCCGTGCCGCTCGAGGAAGTGAGCGAGGCGCCGAGTTGAACCTCGCGCGCTAGTCTGGCGTGCCGCGCGCGCGGACTTGCTCCGAGGTGAGGCCGAAGATCGGCGGAGTCGCAACGCCGAGCATTCCCAAATACAAGTAGATTTGACCGCGGTGGTGGATTTCGTGTTCGGTCATGGCGCGGAGCCATTTCCAGACGTGAATTTCCGAGCCGGCGGGAGTTTTGCATTTGGAGTACAAGTCCTCGCCGGTGAGCTGCGCGAAGCTGGCAAGCGATTCCTCGTGGAGCCGCTGCATGAGGGCGAGGATTTCGTCAAGCGTGGCGGCGAGTTCCTTGCCATGGGTGGTATAGCGGCTGGGGCGATTGTGCACGGTTTCCGCCCACAGGAAGCGCTCGGTGACGGCAAGGTGACGCAGAAGATCTCCGAGGGTGAACTTTCCGGGCGCGCAGCTCCAATCGATTTTCTCGGGAGGAATGCAGCGCGCCACGCGAAGCGTGCGTTCGCGGAGATTGCCGAAGTATTGAAGGAAAGACTGGATGGAGGTGATTTCCATGAGCGGTCCTTTCTGGGTTAAGGCGATTCGGGCAAAGCGGCCGCGGGCGCGGCGGCGCGAAGCTGGCGCGCGCGAATGGAAAAGATCGTGGCGATGGCGTAGAGGAGCGCGAGGAGCGCGTAACCGGCGACAAGGCCGGCTTTTTCCGCGACGAAGCCGAGACCAAAGCTCATCAGCAACTGGACGATGGTGGTGAGGATGGCCATGGCCGATTGTGTGCGGCCCATGAAATGCCGCGGCACGATGGCCATGAGCGAAGACTGCGCGATGACGCCGCCGAGGGCGCGGCAGAATCCGAAAATGTATTGCAGCAGGACTGCGGCGGCAAGGAGAGCGACGAAAGGGGTGGTCATGTGGCCCAGGGCCAGGACGGCGCAGGCCGCGACGTAGAGCGACATCCGCCAATCGCCGGGCAATTGGCTGGCGACAAGGCCGCCGCTAATGGCGCCGGTGGCCCAGCCGGCTTCGAGAAAGCCGAGGCCGCGCGCGCCGGCATGAAGGACGTCATTGGCAAGGGCGACGAGGACGACATTCGCGCTGACAACCCCGGCCATCATGGTGGAGTGGGTGATACCAAGCGCGCGAACAATGGGCTGGCGTTTGAGGTAGGCGAAACCCTCCTTCAGGTCGGAATACATGGCGAGGGAGAGGCCGGCTTCGGCTACTTCCGGGTTTTCGCCGGATTCGAGCGCTTCAGCCGTGGCTTCGGTGTGCTCGGAAAATTCGCGGCGATGGCGAAGATACTGGCGCGGCGAGACGTAACCGCGCCGAAGCTGAAAGAGGCAATAGGCCGAGACGAAGTAGGTGAGGCCATCGATGGCCAGAATCGCGGCGATTCCGGCACGGTCATAGATGAAGCCGACAAAGGAGCCGGCGAGGAGCATGCCGCTTTGCACGCCGATCAGGACGGCCGCGTTGGCTCCGGTAAATTCGCTGGCGGGAATGACTTCCTGCACGAGGGAATTGACCGTGGCCCAATACATCGCGGAGCCGGTGCCGGTGATGAGCGTCATCAGGTAGAGGTGCCAGAGCTGAACGTGGCCGCGCCAGGCGATGTACGCCGTAGCGAGAACGGCGACGCCGCGGGCGAAATCGAGCGCAACACCGAGGTAGCGGCGGTCCAGACGATCAATAAGCACGCCGCCGAGAAAGGGCACGAGAAGCCCGGGCAGCGTGACGACGATGACTTGCAGGCTGACCTTGAGCGTCGAATGGGTGGCCGCGAGGATGAACCAACTGACGGCGACGAAATTCATGCCGCTGCCGAAGAGCGACACGAACATGGCAACAAAGAAGTAGCGGAAGCCGCGTTGCGCCCAAATGAGCTTCCAGTTGACGCGCGGCGCTGTGGCGGAGGAGGACATGGGGACGAAACGTCCATTCTAGCGTTCCGGCGGAGAAAGGCAGAAGGCTCAGGAGCAAGGAGCGTTCCGGAGAAGGCAGTCCCAAAGTGGCGGCGTCGCGGAACGCCGCGGCTCTGAAATTTGTTATTGCGGCGGGCAAGCGCCGATGCATTCCTGTCCGGGAAATGCGGGGCCGGACTATGATAGATGCGTGCGCGCACTGCTTGAGGTGCAGGAACTCATCGTAGAACTGCCAACACCGGCGGGATGGATTCGCCCTGTAAACGAAGTCTCTTTGCGGATTGGCGCGGGCGATTCGCTGGGGTTGGTGGGCGAATCGGGCAGCGGGAAGACGATGCTGTCGCTGGCGCTGATGGGGCTTCTGCCGGAAGGCGCGCGGGTGAAGGGGCGCGCGGCGCTCGGTTCGAACGGCGAGCCGCGGGAGTTGCTCAGCTTGGATGAGCGCGGATGGCGCGGCGTGCGCGGGCGCAAGATCGCGATGATTTTTCAGGAGCCCATGACGTCGCTGAATCCAGTGATGCGCATCGGGGCGCAGGTCGAGGAGGCCATTCGCGCGCATGAGCCGGCGCTTTCCGCAAAGGAGATTCAGAGCAGGAGCATCGAAGCACTGCGGCGAGCGGCGGTGCCGGAGCCGGAAGCGCGCGCCGGGCAATTCCCGCACCAGCTATCGGGGGGACTGCGCCAGCGCGCCATGATCGCGATGGCGCTGGCGGCCGGTCCGCGGCTGCTAATCGCGGATGAGCCGACGACGGCGCTCGATGTCACGGTGCAGAAAGAGGTGCTGGAGTTGCTCGCGCGGCTTCGAGGCGAACTGCGGGTGGGGCTTCTTTTCATCACGCACGATCTCGGAGTTGTGGCGCAGGTGGCCGAGCGTGTCGCGGTGATGTACGCGGGACGAATTGTGGAAGAAGGGCCTGTACGGGAAGTGCTCCGCGCCCCGCGCCATCCTTATACTCAGGGTTTGCTGCGCGCATCGCCGAGGCTCGAGCGGGGAAACTTGCATCCGATTCCAGGCACCGTCCCTCGGCTGGGTGCGCTGCCATCCGGCTGCGCCTTCGGGCCACGATGCGAGTTGGTTCGCCCGGAGTGCAGGGAAGCCGTGCCAGCGCTGCGGACGGTCTCAGGACAACACGCGGCGGCCTGCGTACTGGCGCGGAGCGGTGAAGTGTAGTTCGAAAAGGGAAGGGGCCTCCAAAATGCGGAGGCCCTTCATCCACTTCATTAGTTGCTGTGGTTAGAACTGGTAACGGAGGGCGAATTCCATTCTGCGCTCCGTCGTGAGAGTTTGAGTGAAGACGCCGAAGGATGCGGCGTCCGCGATGTTGTTATTGATGCCTTGGGAGTCGAACCGCACCGAATTGGTGAAGTTGAAGGCATAGGCGCTGAACCGCAAAAATTGGCCTTCGGTAAGGCGGAACGTTTTGTTCACACCCAGGTCCGTGCTGAAGAAGCCGGGGCCGCGGAGGTTGTTGCGCTGGCCGGTCTCGCCGACGATGGGCAAGCGGAATGCGCCGGCGGCGGCTACATTGTCGGCGAAGGCGCTGGCGCTGCCATCGGCTCCGGGAAAGACACCGGAGTTCGGCTTGGGGCCGA
>Ga0209581_1003519_pt1 | contig 13389 bp, 10 predicted proteins | sample Coa_R2_FD_187160 | JGI IMG/M metagenome (GOLD analysis project Ga0209581, IMG submission 187160) | Surface soil microbial communities from Centralia Pennsylvania, which are recovering from an underground coalmine fire - Coalmine... | ecosystem: Environmental > Terrestrial > Soil > Unclassified ...
CGCAGGAACTTTATGTTTTTCTTCCCTCGCTGCGCCGCTCCCTCAGGCTCTCAAGCCGCGCCCGGTGCAGTCCGATTCTGGGCAGCGATTACGCCCAGGACGACAACAATGATTTTCTGGGAGTTTTGGTAACCGAGTTTTCGGTCAAATCGCTGGGCGAAAAGAAAGTCCTGGCCATGCTGCATGAAGACCCGGCTACCTCGGGACATCCCAGTTCCTTCGTGCAACCGACCGGAGGGATGCCCGGATGGCCGACGACGGTGCTGGGTAAATGGGAAGTCCGCGATGCCTATGCTCTGGATATTATGCCGTTGCCGGATCTGGCGCGCGGATACTGCTATGGCCATAAAATCGTCTATATCGACACTCAAACGTGGCTGCCGATCTCGGCGGACATTTTCGATCCGCACGGGAAATTCTGGAAGTACGGGCTGGTCAATTATCATCCCTGGCAAATCGGAAGCGACAATGTAATTGTTCCGCAGGTTGTGGATATCATCCTGTGGGACCTGCAAAACAGCCATACTACGCTTTCGACGGTGGGAAAGGGCCTGTTCAATCAGTTGGCTCCGCAAAAGTATCAGGACGCGGGAGTGATGGCGTTTCCGGCTTCGCTGGCGCAGGTCATGCAGTAATTGCAGCGCTCGCGGATCCGCGAACGCATGTGGGCCTGTGACGGGCGCGATCCGTGTGGAGAGCTTTTCGGAGATGAAGCCATGATCCACAATATGTATTTCTTCGGCCGCAAGCCTTCGGTGACCAGTTTCGAGTTTCATCGCCATTACCTCGAGGTCCATCCGTTCGCCGGGCCGCGGATTAAGAGCATCACCCGCTACATTCAGAACCATCGCGTGCATTCGTTGGGCGGCAATTCTCCCTTCGACGCCGTTTCGGAGTTCTGGACCGAGTTGCCCGCGGTGCTCGGATCCCGCAATGAAGAAGGCGCGAAGCTCAGAATCGCCGACGAGGAGCACTTCATCGATCCGCGCCGCACCGCATGGATGGCGGCTGCCGATCGGGTGGTGGTCGAGGGAAATCTGAAGTCGGACATGATCCAGGGGATTTTTCAGCTCACCCACAGGATGGGAATGGCGATCGACGAATTCCGCCGTTATTGGTCCGAAGTTCACGAGCCGATCGTGCGGTCGCTGCCCGGCCTGATCCATTACCAGCAATGCCTGGAACCGGAGGAGGCGTACACATACGGCGACGTGCGCTGGGACGGCGTTGAGGAGATCTGGTTTGACAGCCTGGATTCCGCCCGCAAGGCCCTGAAATCGGTCGAGTACCAGCGCAGCTTTCTGCCTGATTTCGACTGCTTCTGCGAGCCGGTCTGGTATTTCTTCGCCCAAGCGCAGTTGGTGATGTGGCCCGGCAAGGGCAAGGATCAGCTCAAGCGGGAGATCGCGGCCAAAGTGGCGCAGGGATGGCCCGAATAGAGGGCCGCCGCGCACGCTGGCCAAGCGGGCTGCGGCAGCGGCTTGATGCCGGCGGCGGGCGCACTACAATGGCTGAATACCTGTTCAGACACGGTCTGGCGGGCCGCAGCCGGAGCGCGAGAGGATCAAAATGAAGCTGGGATTCTTTTTTGAATTGCAAAACCCCCGTCCCTGGGATGCCGAATCGGAACATCGCGTCTACAAGGAGGCGATCGAACAGGCGGAATTGGCCGATAAGCTGGGCTTCGATTACATCTGGGCCGTCGAGCATCATTTCCTCGAAGAATATTCCCACTGTTCGGCGCCGGAGATCTTTTTGACCGCATGCAGCCAGCGCACCAAAAACATCCGCCTGGGCCACGGCGTGGTGCTGACCTCGCCCGGCTACAACCATCCCGCGCGCGTGGCGGAACGGCTGAGCGCGCTCGACCTGGTCAGCGACGGTCGGCTGGACTTCGGCAGCGGCGAATCCTCCTCGGAAGCGGAACTGGGCGGCTTCTGCCAGCAGCGCGCCGAGAAACGCGAGAAATGGCGCGAGGGGCTGGAGGCGGTTTGCCGCATGATGGCGGAGACGCCGTTTCAGGGCTACGAGGGCAAGCATTTCAGGATGCCGGTGCGCAACGTCATCCCCAAACCGCTGCAAAAGCCCCATCCGCCGTTGTGGCTGGCGGCGTCCAAACCCGAAACCATCAACCTGGCAGCGCAACTGGGGATGGGCTCGCTTACCATCACCTTCGTCCCGCCCGAGGAAATCAAGCCGCTGGTGGACAGCTACTACAACAGCCTGGCCAATGAATGCGAGCCGATCGGATTCGCGGTCAACCCCAACATCTTCTTTGTCGCCCCGTTCATGACCGCGCGCACCGAGGAGCGCCTCAAGCAGATGCTGCGCGGGTCGGAGCATTTCTTTCTGCACGCTTCCTCACATTTCTTCGGCGACGGCCAGCACGAGCCCGGCAAGACCAGCATCTGGGAGAAATTCCAGAACAACCCGATCGACCTGCAAAAGGCGTTTCCGCATCTGTACGGCAAGCCCGGCAACCAGTGCGTCGGCACCCTCGAGTACGTGCGCGACAAGCTGCGCAAGTTCGAAGCGGCCGGCGCCGACCAGGTCGGGCTGATGGGGCAGTTGTGCAACTACCGCCACGAGGACATCTGCGAGGCGATGGAACTGCTCGGACGCGAGGTGCTGCCCGAATTCAAGGAACGCGAGGCCAGGCGGGAGAAGGAAAAGGCTGCGATCACCGCCCCGATCATCGAGCAGGCGATGAAGCGCAAGCCGGCGCCGCGGGTCCCCAGACAGGACGGCCCCACCATCATCAAGGCGGCCGGCGTTTACTGAACGCGCCGCCCCCGCAGTTCAGCCCGCGCTAGCCAGCCGGCACCAAGGCCGGCGTGGCAGGAGTGTTGCCGAAGCTCACGGCCGGCATCCGGCCGCCGTGCCGCCGCTTGATTGCCCGGGGCTTCTCCCCTTCCGCATCGGCGCTTGATAGGCTTACACGAAGCCTCGATGGAGGAGGATTACGATGGCTGAGTCGAGCCCGCCCTCCAAAACAATTGCGGTCGCCGATCTGGAATGGCGTCTGGGCCGTTTCGGGCTGTGGACCAAGGAGCTGTGGTCCGATCCTGCCACGCAGCGCAAGGCGGTGCTGACGCGGTTTTGGGCCAATGCGCAGCTTCCGCTGCATCGGCATGCCGGCGACGAACTGCTTTACGTCATCGAAGGCGCGATCTTCGACGAAACCGGCGCGATCTATGCCGGCAACGTCGGCTACCGGCCGCAAGGCTGCGTTCACACCGGCGACAGCCGCAACGGCGCCACCGTGCTGGGAATTTTCACCGGCGGACTGGAAGCGGCCGACGCGATCGGCAACGCGCCCGCGACGCAGGTCTTTCAACTCAGCGATATCCCCTGGAAAGAGGGAATCCCGGGAGTGCGCGTCAAGCGCATCTGGAGTGACGACGCCGCCCATCGTTTCGTCATCATGTCCCGTTTCGAGCCCGGCGCCACCATCGCCCGCCATCGCCATACCGGCGACGAACTGATCTTCGTGATCGAGGGTGCGACGTCCGACGAGTACGGCGAGGTCACGGCGGGCAATCTCAACTTCCGCCCCCAGGGATGCGTTCATACGGTCACGTCGTGCAACGGCGCCACCGTGCTGAGTTTCGTCAGGGGTGGTTCTGAACCCGTTTGAACCAGGTGAAGGTGATGAGTGTGGGAGGATTATCCAAAGAAAAGCTCGGCCGCCTGCATGCGGTGATGGCCGGTTACGTCGAGCGCGGCGAAGTGCCGGGTCTGGTCGCGGGGCTCAGCCGCCGCGGCGAACTGCATGTCGACGCGATCGGGTCCAGGACTCTGGCCGGCGCCCATCCGGTGGCGCGCGACACCCTGTTCCGTATCGCCTCCATGACCAAGCCGATGGTGGCGGTGGCCGCCATGATCCTGGTGGAGGAATGCAAAATCCGCCTGGACGAACCGGTGGATCGGCTGTTGCCGGAACTGGCCGACCGCAGGGTGCTCAAGCGGCTGGACAGTCCGCTGGACGACACCGTACCCGCCCGGCGTCCGATCATGGTGCGCGACCTGCTGACGTTTACGCTGGGCATGGGCATCGTGATGGCGCCGCCCGGCACCTATCCGATTCAACGCGCGATCGACGAAAAAGGCCTGGGCCAGGGACCGCCGCGGCCCTCGCTGATGCCGCCGCCCGATGAATGGATGCGCCGCCTGGGCACGCTGCCGCTGATGCATCAGCCGGGCGAGAAATGGATGTATCACACCGGATCGGACGTGCTGGGAGTCTTGATCGCCCGCGCCAGCGGTCAGCCGCTGGAGCAGTTCATGCGCGAGCGAATCTTCGAACCGCTGGGGATGAAGGACACGGCCTTCAGCGTGCCGGAGAATAAAATCGATCGGCTCGCCGACTGCTACTGGAATAATGCGCAGAGCGGAAAGCTCGAGTTGTACGATGCGGCGCGCGGCGGCGAATGGAGCCGTCCGCCGAAATTCCCCTCGGGCGGCGCCGGACTGGTGTCCACGGTCGACGATGTCCTGGCCTTCGGCCGGATGATGTTGGGCCGCGGCAGGTACTCCGGCGGACGGATTTTGTCGCGTCCCGCGGTCGAACTGATGACCACCGATCAGTTGAACCCTGCGCAAAAGGCGGTGTCGGAACTGGTGCCGGGTTTCTTCGACAGCCACGGATGGGGGCTGGGCCTGTGCGTCATCACGCGGCGCGACAGCGTGGCGGCGGTACCCGGAAAATTCGGCTGGGACGGCGGCCTGGGCACTTCCTGGTGGTCCGATCCCAACGAGGAGATGGTGACGGTGCTGCTGACCCAGCGCGCCTGGACTTCGCCCAATCCGCCCGACGTCTGCCGCGACTTCTGGACCTGCGCCTATCAGGCCATAGAGGACTGAGCCGAAACAGCGCCGCCGCCCGATCGCCTGGACAGCATCTTTTGGCGTATTTGTCTCTCGCCGCGATATCCAAGCGGCGCGCAAATGTGGAACCAACGGTTATCGGGGATCTTGCGTGCAATTCCGGCGCAAGCCGGCCGCAGGGACCGGTGAGCGCAGGGGTGGTCTTTGTGAACAGGAAAGCCTTGCGTACAATTGGAAATTGCGTCAGACAAGACCGCGATGGCCGACCGTATCATCATCAAGGGCGCGCGCGAGCACAATCTCAAGAATCTCGACCTTGAAATCCCGCGCGACCGCCTGGTTGTAATTACCGGGCTTTCCGGCTCCGGCAAGTCCTCGCTCGCCTTTGATACGATCTATGCCGAGGGCCAACGGCGCTACGTCGAGTCGCTGTCCGCCTACGCCCGGCAGTTCCTGGAGCAGATGGAGAAGCCGGAGGTCGACTCGATCGAAGGGCTTTCGCCGGCCATCTCGATCGAGCAGAAGACCACGTCGCGCAATCCTCGCTCCACCGTCGGCACCATCACCGAAATCTACGACTACCTGCGGCTGCTGTTCGCCCGCGTGGGCCATCCGTTTTGCTACAACTGCGGGCGTGAAATCGCCACCCAGAGCGTCCAGCAGATTGTCGATCAGATCATGGACTGGCCCGAGGGCACGCGCATCCACGTGCTGGCGCCGATCGTGCGCGACCGCAAGGGCGAGTACCGCAAGGAATTGCGCGATCTGCGCCGCGCCGGCTTCGTGCGGGTCAAAGTCGACGGCAAGATGCGGGAGTTGGCCGAGGACATCGAACTCAACAAGACCCATCGCCATACCATCGAAGTGGTGGTGGACCGGCTGGCGATCCATCGCGGGATCGAAAAGCGGCTGGCCGACTCGCTGGAAGTGGCATTCAAGTATGGCCAGGACCTGCTGAAGATCGAGAAGGTGGACAGCGAGTCGGCGGGCATCTACTTCAGCCAGCGCTTTGCCTGCGTCGATTGCGGCATCTCCTATCCGGAAATCGCGCCGCGGATGTTTTCCTTCAACAGCCCGCACGGCGCCTGCCCGACCTGTTCGGGCGTCGGCTCCACGATGTACTTCGACCCGGAACTGGTGGTGCAGAACGAGGACCTGTCGCTGGCTGACGGCGCGATCGCACCGTGGTCGGCGCAAAGCTACATGCAGCCGGTGCTGGAGGCGTTGGCGGCGCATTACAAGATCAGTCTGGACACGCCGTGGAAGAACCTGCCGGCCCGGGTGCGCAAAGCGATCCTCAACGGCTCGGGCAGCGAGGAGGTCGAATTCTCCTACCGCGGTGACCGCCGCCACGGTTACTCGCGCCCGTTCGAGGGGGTGCTGGAATGGCTCGACCAGCGCTACCGCGAGACCGAGTCGCAGAGCGTGAAGGAAATGCTGGAGGGGTACATGAACATGCGTCCGTGCCCCGCCTGCAACGGCACCCGGCTCAAGAAGGAAAGCCTCTACGTCCGTTTCAGCGGCAAATCGATCGCCGAAGTGACCGCGATGTCGGTCAAAGAAGCGCTGGAATTTTTCGCCGCGCCCGCGCTGAGCAAGCAGGAGACCGAGATCGCCCGCCTGATCCTCAAAGAGATCCGCGAGCGGCTGAGCTTCATGGCCAATGTCGGGCTGGATTACCTGACCCTGGACCGGGCGTCGGCGACGCTGGCGGGCGGCGAGGGCCAGCGCATCCGGCTGGCCACGCAGATCGGATCGAGCCTGGTGGGCGTGCTCTATATTCTGGACGAGCCCTCCATCGGGCTGCATCAGCGCGACAATCAGCGCCTGCTGTCAACCCTCAAGCGCCTGCGCGATCTCGGCAACACGGTGCTGGTGGTCGAGCACGACCGCGACACCATGATGGAAGCCGACCATCTGATCGACATGGGCCCCGGAGCGGGCATCCACGGCGGCTACGTGGTGGCCCAGGGCACGCCGGGCGAGGTGATGCGCAATCCGGGTTCGCTGACCGGCAAATATCTGGCGGGCGAGCGCGAAATCGCGGTGCCGGTGCGGCGCCGGCCGCTCAGCGGAAAATGGCTGACCATCAAGGGCGCGTCGGAAAACAACCTGCGCAACATCAACGTGTCCTTTCCGCTGGGCGTGATCACCTGCGTCACCGGGGTTTCGGGATCGGGTAAATCCACGCTGGTGCTCGACACGCTGTACCGCGCGCTGGCGCAGCGGCTCAATCGCAGCCATGAGCGCTCGGGCGCCTACAGGAGCATCGAAGGGGTTGCGTATCTGGATCGCGTGATTCACGTCGATCAGAGTCCAATCGGGCGCACGCCGCGCTCCAACCCCGCCACCTACACCGGACTGTTCACGCACATCCGCGACCTGTTCGCTCAACTGCCGGAAGCGAAAATGCGCGGGTATGGTCCGGGGCGATTTTCCTTCAACGTCAAGGGCGGGCGCTGCGAGGCGTGCCAGGGCGACGGCATCATCACCATCGAAATGCATTTCCTGCCCGACGTGTTCGTGACCTGCGAAGTGTGCGGCGGCAAGCGCTACAACCGCGACACGCTGGAGATCCAGTACAAGGGCAAGAACATCTCCGAAGTGCTCGACATGACGGTGGCCGACGCGATGGGCTTCCTGTCCAGCATCCCGCCCATCCGCCAGAAGCTGGAAACGCTGCGCGACGTCGGTCTGGATTACATCCATCTGGGCCAGTCGGCGACCACGCTGTCGGGCGGCGAAGCCCAGCGCATCAAGCTCACCAAGGAGCTGGCGCGAAGAGCAACCGGCCGCACGATGTACATCCTGGACGAACCCACCACGGGCCTGCACTTCGAGGACATCAAGCGGCTGCTGGAAGTGCTGGGCCGCCTGGCGGACAACGGCAACACCGTGATCATCATCGAGCACAACCTCGACGTGGTGAAGACCGCGGACTACGTCATCGACCTGGGGCCGGAAGGCGGCGACCGCGGCGGCGAAATCGTCGCGACCGGCAGTCCCGAGGAAATCGCCGCCTCGCCTGATTCCTACACCGGCCAGTTTCTGCGCCAGGTGCTGAATCATCGCGCCGCCGCGTGATAAAACACGCAGGCATCGGGCGCGCACAGCGGCGCCGCGACTACATCTTCGAGAGGGTTTGCAATGGCGGGTTCACTGAAGGACAAAGTCGCTATCATTACCGGCGTCGCGTCGGGAATCGGCAAGGCCGCGGCGTCCGTCTTCGCGCGCGAAGGCGCCGCGGTGGTGGCCGTCGACGTCACTGCGGATGAGGGCGACGCGGTGGTCAAATCGATTCGCGACGGCGGCGGCAAGGCCGTCTTCGTGCGCTGCGACATCGCCAGGGCCGCCGACGTCGAGGCGATGGTGGCGGCGGCGGTGAAGACGTTTGGCAGGATTGACTGCGCGTTCAACAACGCCGGCATCATCGGCAAGCTCGCCCGCACGGCGGAGGAGACCGAGGAGAACTTCGACCGCGTTGTGCTGATCGATCTGAAGGGCCCGTGGCTGTGCATGAAGTACGAGATCCTGCAGATGCTGCGGCAGGGCAAAGGCGGCTCGATCGTCAACACCGCGTCGGCGGCGGGACTGGTGGGATCGCACGGGATGCCGACTTACACGGCGGCCAAGCACGGCGTGGTCGGACTGACCCGCACGGCGGCGCTGGAGTATGCCAGGGCGGGAATCCGGATCAACTGCGTGTGTCCCGGGATCGTGGACACGCCGATGACGCAGGGGATTATGGCGCAGCATCCGCGGATGGCGCAGGCCACCGGCATCATGCCGATCGGACGCAACTGCCGCCCCGAAGAGATCGCCGAAGCGGCGGCCTGGCTGTGCTCCGATGCGGCCTCCTTCGTGACCGGCCACGCGATGGCGGTTGACGGCGGACTGACCGCGCATTGATCCATACGTCGTATCCTCGATCTATTCGTACAGATCGGCGCGGTTCCAGCGCTCTATCGGCAGCGAGCATCGCTGACTGTAGCTTTATTCAACGCTTGCTACCGAGGCCGCACTCCTCAGTTTCGATTGTGGACGAGTGCGATCCGGCGCGCTTGACCTCGATCGGCCGCAGGCTAAGGTTGGAAGACACACCACGATTGCGGTTGTTCAGGACCTTTGATGAATCTGCCGTTTGACAAGACGCCGCAGGACTCCGGCGAATGGATGAAAATACTGGAACAGGCGTTCAGCGATCCCGACCAGCGGAATTTCCTGCCGCTGGCTGAAAGCGCTCTGCGCGCCTGTCCGACCGATCCCAATATCCTGCGCCTGACCGTCATCGCGGCCCTGTTCGACGAGCTTCCCGACCGCGCCCTGATGTATCTCAAGCGCGGTTCAAAACGCTGGCAAGCAGACGACGTCGACCATCTGCTTCAGGCGCTGGCGCTCGGGCAGCAGCGGAAGTTCCAACCCGCCTACTCGATCCTGCAGCGCCACGGCTTGGTCTTGCGGGCGTGGGCGGTAACGGTGATGCCAACCGCATGGCGCGGGACCCATCGCCTGTGGCAGCACTTCGATCGGATAATCGCCAGCCGTTCTTCCGCGGTCCGGCCCGCGCCGCGCGCCGTCAATGGCCACATCAGCAATGGGCGCGCACCGTCGCCCTCCGCGCAGGCTGCGCGCCCCGGTCCGGCAAAAATCGAACCTTCGCCGGGGGCCGAGGCCTCAACGGTTACGGCCGCACTGCCTCAGGTCGAGCTGGATATTCCATACACCGCCGAGTTCGATTTCGCCCCGTTGACGGCGGCGATGGCGCTTGCGCCCGAATGCGACGGCGAATGGTACCGCCTGCGCGAGCGCTTAGCCCACCTGGGCCTGGCGCAGGGCTTCGATGAATTGCTGTGCCTGCCCGAGCTGCGCGCAATGGACATTTTGCACTACCAGGTCGAGACCGCGCGCAAGGTACTCAAGCAGTTCCGCGGCCGCGTGCTGCTGGCCGATGAAGTCGGACTGGGCAAGACCATCGAGGCCGGCATCGTGCTGAAGGAATACCTGATGCGCGGGATGGTGGAGAGCGTGCTGGTGCTGGCGCCGCCCTCGCTGGTCGGGCAGTGGCGCGAGGAGCTGGAGAGCAAATTCGGCGTATCCTGCGCCACCACTCACGACCCGCTGCTGCGCAGCGACCCCGCCTTGTTCTGGAACGAAAAGCGGCTGATCGCGTCGATCGCGATGGCGCGGCGGGCCGAGCACGCCGAGCGGTTGCTCAGCCGCACCTTCGATTTGGTGATTGTGGATGAAGCGCACCATCTGCGCGACCGCGCCAGCCAGGGCTACAAGCTGGTGGACAAGCTCAACAAGCGCTTTCTGCTGCTGCTGTCGGCGACTCCGGTGCAGAACGACCTGACCGAACTGTACAACGTCCTGACCCTGCTCAAGCCCGGCATCTTCAAAACCCTCAAGGAGTTCCGCGCCGCTTTCGTGACCGCGGGCAAGCCGCGCCAGCCGGCCAATCCCGAGCGCCTGCGCGAGCTGATGCGCGACGCCATGATTCGCAATACCCGCGCCGTGGTCGCCCTGACGCTGCCGGTGCGGCATGCCGCCACCATCGCGCTGGACGGCTTCGAGGACGAACGCCGCGCTTACGCTGACCTTGCCGGCGCGGTACGCAATCTGGCCGCCGCCGGCATTGCCAGCCGCGATCGGCTCGCGATTCATCATCTGCTGGGCGCGGCGGGATCGTCGCCTGCCGCCGCGCGCGGCGCGCTGGCGCGGTTCGCGGCGCGGCACGGCGGCGGCGAGCAATGGGAAAGTGTTGCGCGGCAATTCGAGAAGGTTGAAACCGGGGCCAAAGAAACGGCGCTGCTGGAACTGCTCAACCGCAACCCGGCGGAGAAGAAGCTGGTGTTTGTCCGCTACCGCGAAACGCTCGATCATCTGGCGGCACTGCTGCGGCGGGCGGGGATCGGCTTTGCCCGCTTCGCGGGAACTCTCAGCGGGGTCGAAAAAGACGCCGCGATCGAAGAATTCCACCGTCAGGTTCCGGTCCTGCTCAGCACGGAATCAGGCGGCGAAGGACGCAACCTCCAGTTCTGCAACACGCTGATCAATTTCGACGTGCCGTGGAATCCGATGGCGATCGAGCAGCGCATCGGGCGCATCGACCGCATCGGACAGCAGCGCGAAGTGTTCGTCTTCAACCTGGTCAGCCGCGGCACGCTGGAAGAACGAATCCTGCGCCTGCTCGAAGAAAAGATTTCCATGTTCGAGCTGGTGGTCGGCGAAGTGAGCGCCATCCTCGGCAGCCTCGAGGAGGATCGCGACTTCTCCGACCTGGTGCTCGACGCCTGGCTGGAAAACACCGAGAGCGGACGGACGGAGGCGTTCGACGCAATTGGGCGGCGTCTGGACGGCGCGCGGCGCCAGCATGAAGACGCCAAGGCGCTGGACACCGCCCTGTTCGGCGAGGACTTCGAAACCGCGTAAGTCAGGTCTTTGCGATGGGCGAACTTCAGGAATTCGTCGCCGAACTGGTGGAGCGCCACGGAGCGGCGGTCGAACAACTGCCCGGCGAGCGGCTCGAGGTGATGGCCCCCGAGGCGCTGCAGCGAACCCTCGGATGGCCCGAGCTGGCGCACTTGCGTTTCGGCCCGCACGGCCCGCATGACGCGATTGCAATCGGGCTGGAAGGCGACTGGCTGGAGCGCTTCGGCGCCCTGCTGGGAGAAAACGGGCGCTGGGCGCTGCGCCAATTCGTTTCAGCCGTCCCCTCCGAGCCGCCATCGGATCCCGACCGCGTGCTCGAGCGTGCGGTCGAACTGCCCAACGCGGTCTGGCGTCTGCAAGGTGTGCGCGCGGCAATCGCACGATTTCTGCTGCTGACTTTTCGCTATAGCGCGTTGTCCGATGAAAAGCGCGAAGGGTTGTTGTGGCTGGGATTGAACCTGTCCACCGGCGCCGTGGCCGACGAGGTGGTGAAGCGGCTGCGGCCGATGCTGGCGCGCGAAGCCCGATGGCAGACGCCGGACCCGGATGCGCGCCTGGCGGCGGGATCGTCGTGGGAGCCGAAGAAGCTTGAAGCGCGAGCGCGCCGGCTGCTCGGTCCGCGCCTGCGGATGGAACTGGAACCGTTTGTGAACGCGGCGCGCCGGCGCATGGAACGCGACCGCATCCGTGTCTATTCCTATCACAACGATTTGTGGACCGCGGCGGTGAAGCGGCTCGCGGCGATGAACGGATCAGGGGGAGAAAAGGCGCAAGCCGATCGCGAACGCGAGCGGCTGCGAATCGCCGCGATCGAGCGCGAATATCGTGCGAAGCTGGATGACCTGCGCCATAATTATGCGATGCGCGTGGCGGTACGGTGGGTCCAGGGAATGGAACTCCTGGTTCCGGTGCATCGTTTCGAAGTCCTGATCCGGCGCCGAAAGGGCCAACGGCGCGTCCTGCTGGACTGGCATCCGGCGGTCCGCCTGCTCGAGCCGCTGCCGTGCGAGTGGGGCGCCGGATTGGGCCGCGTCCGCCTGGTGTGCGACGACCAACTGCACCTGACCGAGCCCGCCGGCCAGGACCCGTGCCCCTCGTGCGGCAAGCCCTGGTGCCGCGCCTGCTCGCCCGGACGATGTCCGCGCTGTAGACACGAACCCAAAAGCAGCAACTGAGTTGCGGTCTCCGCAACGCTTACAACTCACTCATCAATCGGGAGCGAATTATGGAACTCAATCCTTATCTGAATTTCAACGGCCAATGTGAAGCGGCGTTCAAGTTCTACGAGAAGTGCCTGGGCGGCAAAATCGAGATGATGATGCGCTTTGCCGACTCGCCGATGGCGGACCAGGTGCCGCCCCAGATGCGCGACAAGATCGTGCACGTGCGCATGATCGCGGGCGGCAAGGTTTTGATGGGCTCCGACGCCCCGCCCGAACATTTCGAAAAGCCTCAGGGCTTCTCGGTCTCGATCAGCGTCAACGATCCGGCGCAGGCCGAGCGCATCTTCAACGCACTGGCGGAGAAGGGGACCATCCGGATGCCGCTGCAGCAGACCTTCTGGGCGATCCGCTTCGGCGCGCTGGTCGATCAGTTCGGCATCCCCTGGATGATCAATTGCGAACAGTCCGCCTGATCCGGAGCGCGGCGGCGGTCCCAGGCTTGGCCACGGGTGCTCTTCAGTTGGCGGGCGCGTTGAGGATCGCGGCCAGGCGGGAGCGCCGCCGCAGCAGATCGGCAAGCGTGTAGCGGTCCAGCGTGGCGTAAAAGCTTTCGCAGGCCTCCGCCACGGCCGCGGCCAGCCCGCACGCGTTCGTAATGATGCAGCGGTTCTTTTCGGCGTCGAAGCATTCCACCGGTTTGGGCGGACCCTCGGTGTAGCGCACCACTTCGCCGATATTGATTTGCGCCGGATCGCGCGCCAGCTCGATTCCGCCGCCCTTGCCGCGGTAGCTCCTGATGAATCCGCCGCGCGCCAGGTTGTGTACGACCTTGACGAGGTGGTTGCGCGAGATGCCGTATTGGTGCGCGATCTCCGAAACGTTCGCCATCCCCCCGCGCCGCACAGCCAGATACATCAGGACGCGCAGGGAATAATCCGTGTAGTACGTGAGTTGCACAGGTCAGCGG
>Ga0209581_1003521_pt1 | contig 13387 bp, 12 predicted proteins | sample Coa_R2_FD_187160 | JGI IMG/M metagenome (GOLD analysis project Ga0209581, IMG submission 187160) | Surface soil microbial communities from Centralia Pennsylvania, which are recovering from an underground coalmine fire - Coalmine... | ecosystem: Environmental > Terrestrial > Soil > Unclassified ...
GTGCTCAAGCTCTCGGCCAAGGACATCGCCGAGATCAAGAACTCCGGCGCCCTGTCGGCGCCGAAGAAGGAAGAGAGAGCGGCGTAGCTGCTTTCTTTACCTCCCCCTTGAGGGGGAGGTCGACCGCCGAAGGCGGTCGGGAGGGGGGTAAGCGGCAAGCATCTTATTTGCGGCTTACCCCCCTCCCTAACCCTCCCCCTCAAGGGGGGAGGGGACAGGCAAGAATTCTGGGAGGGTTTTGAACTATGCGTATTGTCGTTCACGGCCAGCAGGCGTTCGGCAAAGCCGTGCTGGAAGCGCTCATCAAGCGCGGCGAGAACGTCATCGCCGTCTATGTCGCGCCGGAAAAGCCGGGCGCCAAGGCCGATCCGCTGAAGGAGGCGGCCCTTGCCGCCAAGCTGCCGGTCTATCAGCCGGCCTCCTACAAGGACCCGAAGGTCTGGGAGGAATTCCGGGCGCTCAAGCCCGACCTGCAGGTGATGGCCTTCGTCACGCTGTTCGTGCCGGAGGACTTCCTCAACATCCCGACGCACGGCTCGATCCAGTACCACCCCTCGCTGCTGCCGGCCTATCGCGGCGCCTCCGCGATCAACTGGCCGATCATCAAGGGCGAGAAGGAAACCGGCCTGTCGATCTTCTGGCCGGACAACGGGCTTGATACCGGCGACATCCTCATCCAGAAGAAGACGCCGATCTCGGCCACCGACACGCTCGGCACCGTCTATTTCGACCGCCTGTTCCCGATGGGCGTCGAGGCCATGCTCGAAGGCGTCGATCTGGTCAAAGCCGGCAAGGCGCCGCGCATCAAGCAGGACGAGTCGAAGGCCACCTACGAAGGCCGCTGCGGTCCCGACAACGCCAGGATCGACTGGGGCAAGCCCTGGGAGCAGATCGACCGCCTGATTCGCGGCTGCAATCCGGCGCCCGGCGCCTGGACGAGCTTGAACGGCGCCACGCTGAAGATCTTCGACGCCAAGCCGCTGCCGGCAAAGGACCCCAAAGGCATCGGCGGCAAGCTCGGCGAGGTGGTCGCGGTCGAAGCCGACGGCTTCACCGTGGTCTGCGCCGACGGCCGCTTCAAGGTTACCCGCGTGCAGCCCGCCGACGGCAAGAAGATCGACGCCGGCGAATGGGCCAAATCCGCTCACCTGCAACCGAAGGCCAGATTTTCATGACTTTCCGCCGTCATGGCCGGGCTTGTCCCGGCCATCCCGATTGGGGAGGCACCGTGCCCTCCTAAGCGGGAGGCCCGGCACAAGGCCGGGCATGACAGTTAAAACCAGATCGCCGGCCCACAAACGCAAACGGAAACGCCAATGCCCGCCTCGCAGCACCAGAATCCGAAGTCCGATATCGAAATTTCGCAGGCCGCCAAGAAGCGGCCGATCCTCGACGTTGCCAAGGACAAGCTCGGCATCGCGCCGGAAAATCTCGATCCCTTCGGCCACTACAAGGCCAAGGTGTCGATGGACTACATCAAGTCGCTGCAAGGCCGGAAGAACGGCAAGCTCATCCTGGTGACCGCGATCACGCCGACGCCGGCCGGCGAGGGCAAGACCACCACCACGGTCGGCTTGACCGACGCCCTCAACCACATCGGCAAGAAGGCGATGCTGTGCCTGCGCGAGCCCTCGCTCGGCCCCTCGTTCGGCATGAAGGGCGGCGCCGCCGGCGGCGGCTACGCCCAGGTGGTGCCGATGGAGGACATCAATCTGCACTTCACCGGCGACTTCCACGCCATCACCTCGGCGCACAATCTGCTGGCCGCGCTGATCGACAACCACATCTACTGGGGCAACGCGCTCGGCATCGACAGCCGCCGCGTCGCCTGGCGCCGCGTCATGGACATGAACGACCGCGCGCTGCGCGAGATCGTCTGCTCGCTCGGCGGCGTCGCCAACGGCTATCCGCGCGAGGCCGGCTTCGACATCACGGTCGCCTCCGAAGTGATGGCGATCTTCTGCCTCGCCAAGAACCTCGACGACCTCAAGGAGCGGCTCGGCAACATCATCGTCGCCTATACCCGCGACCGCAAACCGGTGCGGGCGCGCGACCTCAAGGGCCACGGCGCCATGACCGTGCTGCTCAAGGAGGCGCTGTCGCCCAACCTGGTGCAGACCCTCGAGGGCACGCCCGCCTTTATCCACGGCGGCCCCTTCGCCAACATCGCCCACGGCTGCAACTCGGTGCTGGCCACCACCACCGCGCTCAAGCTCACCGACTATGTCGTCACCGAAGCCGGCTTCGGCGCCGATCTCGGCGGCGAGAAGTTCATCGACATCAAGTGCCGCAAGGCGGGCCTGGCGCCCGACTGCGTGGTGCTGGTCGCCACCATCCGCGCGCTGAAGATGCACGGCGGCGTCAAGAAGGAGGACCTGAAGAAGGAAAACCTCAAGGCGCTCGAGGCCGGCATGGCCAACCTGCAGCGTCACGTCGAGAACGTGAAGAAATTCGGCATCCAGCCGGTGATCTCGATCAACCGCTTCTCGGCCGACACCGAGGCCGAGATCAAGCTGGTCAAGGACGCCTGCGCCAAGCTCGGCGTCGAGGCGATCATGGCCGACCACTGGGCGATGGGCGGGGAGGGCGCCGCCGACGTCGCCAGGGCGGTGGTGAAGATCTGCGACAGCGGGCAGAGCAAGCTCAAGCTGCTCTATCCCGACGACATGCCGCTGTTCGAGAAGATCGAGACCATCGCCAGGGAAATCTACCGCGCCAAGGCCGTCACCGCCGACAAGGCGGTCAAGGACCAGCTCAAGAGCTGGGAGGAGATGGGCTACGGCAAGCTGCCGATCTGCGTCGCCAAGACGCAGTACAGCTTCTCGACCAACGCCGACGCCAAGGGCGCGCCGTCCGACCACGTCATCAACGTGCGCGAGGTGCGGCTCTCCGCCGGCGCCGAGTTCGTCGTCGCCATCTGCGGCGAGATCATGACCATGCCGGGCCTGCCCAAGGTGCCGGCCGCCGACGTCATCGACGTCAACGCCCAAGGCCAGATCGTCGGTTTGTTCTAAACCCCAGACAAGCGGAGGAAACCCCCATGATCAAGTTCTATTACAGCGGCGCGCCCAACCCCATGAAGGTGGCGCTGATGCTCGAGGAGACCGGGCTCGCCTACGAGCCGGTGCCGGTCGACACCCGCAAGGGCGACCAGCACAAGCCGGACTATCTGGCGATCAATCCCAACGCCAAGGTGCCGGCGATCGTCGACGGCGAGGCCACCGTCTTCGACTCCAACGCCATCCTGCTCTACCTCGCCGAGAAGACCGGCAAGTTCCTGCCGGGCAAGGGCGACAAGGCGCGCGGCGAGCTGTTGTCGTGGCTGTTCTTCGTGGCGAGCGGCGTCGGCCCCTTCGCCGGCCAGTCGGTGCATTTCCGCTCCTACGCGCCGGAGAAGATCGAATACGCCATGAACCGCTACGCCTACGAGGCGCAGCGCCATTTCGGCATCCTCGACGCCCGCCTGGCCAAGAGAAAATACGTGCTGGGCGACGCCTACACCATCGTCGACATGGCGGTGTGGGGCTGGGCGCGGCTGGTGCCGGCGGCGCTCGGCGAGCAGGCCTGGGCCAAATTCCCCAACCTCAAGCGCCTGGTCGACGAGATCAGCGCGCGGCCCGCCGCCAAGGCCGCGCTCGCCATCAAGGACAAGCACAAGCACGCCTTCAAGACCGAGTTCGACGACGAGGCGCGCAACGCCATGTTCAAGCACATGACGGTGAAGGTCGCCTGATGACCGTGAGCGAGCAGCATCGCGCGGGAACCGGCCGGCGCAGGCCGCCGCGCACCCCCAAGGGCCGTCAGGTCGATCCCGCGGCGCTCGACGAGGTGCGCGCGCTGCTCACCGACCGGCCGCGCAAGCGCGATCTCTTGATCGAGCACCTGCATCTCATCCAGGACCATTACGGCTACCTGTCCGCCGCGCATCTTGCCGCGCTGGCGGCCGAGATGAAGCTCGCGCTCACCGAGGTCTACGAGGTCGCGACCTTCTATTCGCACTTCGACGTGGTGAAGGACGGCGCGCCGCCGCCGCCCGTCACCGTGCGGGTCTGCGACTCGCTGTCCTGCGCCATGGCGGGCGCCGAGAAACTCATCAAGGACCTGCCGGGCAAACTGGGCAGAGACGTGCGCGTGGTGCGGGCGCCCTGCATGGGCGCCTGCGACCGCGCCCCGGTGGTCGCCGTCGGCCATCTACAGACCTTCAAGGCCGACGCCGGCAAGGTCGCCGCCGACGTCAAGGCGCACAGGCATGCGCAGGCCTGGACGCCGAAAACCGACTTCGCCGCCTATCAAAAAGCCGGCGGCTATGCGCTGCTGCGCGATTGCCTGGCCGGCAAGCGCACGCGCGACGATCTGATCAAGGTTGTCAGCGATGCCGGCCTGCGCGGCCTCGGCGGCGCCGGCTTCCCCACCGGGCGCAAGTGGCAGCTGGTGCGCGCCGAGCCGGCGCCACGGATGTTCGCGGTCAATGGCGACGAGGGCGAGCCCGGCACCTTCAAGGACCGCCATTACCTCGAGCGCGATCCGCACCGCTTCATCGAAGGCATGCTGATCGCGGCCTGGGTGGTGGAAGCGCCGGAGACCTACTTTTACATCCGCGACGAATATCCCGAATTGCGCCTGATGATCGCCGAGGAGTTCGACAAGGTCGAGAAGGCAGGCCTGTCGCCGCACACCAAGCTGCATCTGCGCCGCGGCGCCGGCGCCTATATCTGCGGCGAAGAGTCGGCCATGATCGAGTCGATCGAGGGCAAGCGCGGCCTGCCGCGCCACCGTCCTCCTTACGTCGCCCAGGTTGGCCTGTTCGGCCGCCCGACGCTCGAGCAGAACGTCGAGACGCTCTATTGGGTGCGCGACATCGTCGAGAAGGGCGCGGCCTGGATGACCGGGCAGGGGCGCCGCGAGCGCAAGGGCTTCCGCAGCTTCTCGGTGTCGGGCCGCGTCAAGAAGCCGGGCGTGGTGGTGGCGCCGGCCGGCGTCACGGCGCGCGAACTGATCGAGGAGTTCTGCGGCGGCATGCAGGATGGCCACGTTTTCAAGGGCTATCTGCCGGGCGGCGCGTCCGGCGGCATCCTGCCGGCCTCGATGGCGGACGAGCCGATGGACTTCGGAACCCTGGAGAAATTCGGCTGCTTTGTCGGGTCCCACGCCGTTGTCATTCTGTCCGACAAGGACGATATGAAGGCGGTGGCTCTCAACCTGATGAAATTCTTCGAGGACGAGAGTTGCGGCCAGTGCACGCCGTGCCGCGCCGGCACCGAGAAGGCGGTCAAGCTGATGCAACAGGGGCCGTGGGACACCGCGCTGCTCACCGAGCTGTCGGCGGCGATGCGCGACGCCTCAATCTGCGGCCTCGGCCAGGCGGCGCCCAATCCGCTGCTTTGCGTGCTAAAGTATTTTCCCGACGACCTGAAGAAGCCGTTGGGGAGTTGGGGTTGAGTGCCGTGCCGCAGGCACGGTGTAACCCCTCCCCCTTGTGGGGAGGGGTGGCGCCGAAGGCGGCAAGCGGCAAGGACGTGACACGATGAACAAGACACCAAAGCCTGTGAAATTCACGCTCGACGGCCGCGAGGTGACGGCGCAGCCGGGCGAGACCATCTGGCAGGTCGCCAAGCGCGAAGGCATCGACATCCCGCACCTGTGCTATTCGCCCGAGCCCGGCTACCGCGCCGACGGCAATTGCCGCGCCTGCATGGTGGAGATCGAGGGCGAGCGCGTGCTGGCGGCGAGCTGCATTCGCACGCCGAGCGAAGGCATGAAGGTGAAGGCCGCCTCCGACCGCGCCAGGACGGCGCGGCAGATGGTGTTCGAGCTGCTGATTGCCGACCAGCCCCAGCGCGACACCTCGCACGACCCGCAGTCCAAGTTCTGGGCCTGGGCCGAGCGCATGAACGTCGCGGTCAGCCGCTTCCCCAAGGACCAGCGCCCGGCGTCCGACCGCAGCCATCCGGCGATGGCGGTCAATCTCGACGCCTGCATCAGCTGCAATCTCTGCGTCCGCGCCTGCCGCGAGGTTCAGGTCAACGACGTCATTGGCATGGCCGGCCGCGGCCACGGCGAGAAGATCGTGTTCGACTTCGACGATCCGATGGGCGCCTCGACCTGTGTCGCCTGCGGCGAATGCGTGCAGGCCTGTCCGACCGGCGCGTTGATGCCGGCGACGCTGGTCAACAAGGACAATGTGCGCACCGAATTTCCCGACCGCACCGTCGACTCGGTCTGTCCCTATTGCGGCGTCGGCTGCCAGCTCACCTATCACATCAAGAACGACAAGCTGCTCTACGTCACCGGCAAGAACGGCCCGGCCAACCAGAACCGGCTCTGCGTCAAGGGCCGCTTCGGCTTCGACTATGTCAGCAATCCGCAGCGCCTGTTGAAGCCGATGATCCGCAAGGACGGCGTGCCCAAGGTGCCGCACGAGTTTATCGACCCGTCCAATCCGTGGACGCATTTCCGCGAGGCGACCTGGCAGGAGGCGCTCGACCGCGCCGCCGCCGGCCTCAAGACCATCCGCGACCGCGACGGCGCCAAGGCGCTCGCCGGCTTCGGCTCGGCCAAGTGCTCGAACGAAGAGGCCTACCTGTTCCAGAAGCTGGTGCGCGCCGGCTTCGGCACCAACAATGTCGACCACTGCACGCGGCTGTGCCACGCCTCGTCGGTGGCGGCGCTCTTGGAAGGCGTCGGCTCGGGCGCGGTGTCGGCGACCTTCAACGAGTGCAAGAACTCCGACGTCATCATCGTCATCGGCGCCAATCCGACCGAGAACCACCCGGTCGCCGCCACCTTCTTCAAGCAGGCGGCCAAGCGCAACGCCAGGCTCATCGTCATGGATCCGCGCGGCCAGGCGCTCAAGCGCCACGCCTGGCGCATGCTGCAGTTCAAGAACGGCACCGACGTGGCGATGCTCAACGGCATCCTCAACACCATCGTCACCGAGAAGCTCTACGACGAGCAGTACATCCAGACCTATGTCGAGGGCTTCGACCAGTTCAAGGACCACATCAAGGACTTCACGCCGGAGGAGATGGCGCCGATCTGCGGCATTCCTGCCGACACGCTGCGCGAGGTGGCGCGCACCTTCGCCCGCGCCAAGGCGGCGATCATCTTCTGGGGCATGGGCGTGTCGCAGCACACCCACGGCACCGACAATGCGCGCTGCCTGATCGCGCTGTCGCTGATCACCGGCCAGATCGGCCGTCCCGGCACCGGCCTGCACCCCTTGCGCGGCCAGAACAACGTGCAGGGCGCCTCCGACGCCGGCCTGATCCCGATGTTCTTCCCCGACTACAAATCGGTCGAGGCGCCGGACATCCGCGCCAAGGTCGAGAGCGTCTGGGGCGCCAAGCTCGATCCGAAGAAGGGCTTGACCGTCGTCGAGATCATGGACGCGATCCACAACGACGTGATCAAGGGCATGTACATCCTCGGCGAAAATCCGGCGATGTCCGATCCCGACCTGAACCACGCGCGCGAGGCGCTGGCGCATCTCGAGCACCTGGTGGTGCAGGACCTCTTCCTCACCGAGACGGCCTGCTACGCCGACGTCATCCTGCCGGCCTCGGCCTGGCCGGAAAAGGACGGCACCGTCACCACCACCAACCGCCAGGTGCAGATGGGCCGCCAGGCGCTGCCGCTGCCGGGCGAGGCCAGGCACGACTGGTGGATCACGCAGGAGATCGCCAGGCGCATCGGGCTTGCCTGGAACTACACGCATCCGAGCGAGGTCTATGCCGAGATGGCCTCGCTGATGCCGTCGCTCGACAACATCCCGTGGCAGCGCGTGGCGCGCGAGGGCGCCGTCACCTATCCGGCGGACGCGATCGACAAGCCCGGCCGCGACGTCGTGTTCGACAAGGGCTTCCCGCGCCCCGGCGGCTTCGGCAGACTGGTCGCGGCCAAGCTCACCCCGCCCGACGAGACGCCGGATCACGACTATCCGTTCATCCTCACCACCGGCCGCCAGCTCGAGCACTGGCACACCGGCGCCATGACGCGCCGGGCGAGCGTGCTCGACGCCATCGAGCCGGCGGCGATCGCGGCGGTGTCGCGCGGCACGATTGCCAAGCTCGGCATCAAGCCGGGCGACATGATCCGCGTCACCACGCGGCGCGGCGAGGTTGAATTGGCCGCGCGCCAGGACGACGCCATCCCCGACGGCGTGGTGTTCATCCCCTTCGCCTATGTCGAGGCGGCGGCGAACCTGCTGACCAATCCGAAGCTCGATCCGTTCGGCAAGATCCCGGAATTCAAATATTGCGCCGCGCGGGTCGAGCCGGCCGAGCGGCGCCAGGCGGCGGAGTAGCGCGACCGACGTCGCCGCCGCGGCGGCGACCCCGTCAACGCCGGCAGCAAGCCGAGGCCGGAATCAAGGCATGAAACTCGCAAGCCCACTCATCGCCGCCGCCCTGGCGCTCACGGCCGCGCCGGCGCCCGCCGACGACGGCATCCAGCCCGGGCTGTGGAAGATCACCAGCGCGGTGGTCAACAACGGCGCCGCCTCGCCGCCGCATGTCAGCACGCGCTGCCTCAGCGCCGCGCAGGCCGCCGACCTCGCCGACACCTTCTCGCCGCGCTTCGGCGGCATCAACACCGAATGCGCGCGCACCCAGTACGACCGATCGGGGCAGACGCTGAGCTGGCGGCTGGAATGCCGCGGCCAGTTCAACATGGACTCCGCGGCCGAATTCACATTCGTCAGCCCGCTGCGTTACACGGCGCGGATCGCCAGCAAAGGCTGGATCGGCGACCAGCAGGTCGTCGACACCAAGGTCGCGCTCGAGGGCGAGTTCGTCGGCGCCTGCCCATAAAGCGATGGCCGGGGCTCGCCCCGGCCATCGGTCATGCTGGATCGGCGCGCAGCGATGGCGCGTCAGTTCACCGTGACGCCGCTCGCCTTGATCGGCGCCGCCCATTTCTCGATCTCGCTCCTGACGAACTGGCCGAGATATTGCGGCGAGGTGCGGTCGGGCGTCACCAGCTGGGCGCCGAGGCTCTCGAGGCGCTCGCGCACCGCCGGCGTCTTGATCGTCTCGACGATGGCGTCGTTGAGTTTCTTCACCACCGCCTCCGGCGCGCCCTTCGGCAGGAACACCGCGTTCCAGGTATAGGCCTGGACGTCGAGGCCCTGCTCGGCCGCGGTCGGCACGTTCGGCTCGACCGGCGAGCGCGTCTTGGTCATGATCGCCAGCGCCTTGACGTTGCCGCCGTCGATCTGCGCCTTGGCGGTCGAGATGATCTCGCACAGATAGTCGATGCGTCCGGCGACGAGGTCCTGCATCGCCGGGCCGGTGCCCTTGTAGGGCACGTGCACGATGTTGACGCCCATCGCGCTGTTGAGCACGACGCAGCCGAGGTGCGTCGCCGAGCCGGCGCCGGCCGAACCGAACTGCATCTTGCTCTGGTTGGCCTTGGCATAGGCGACGAATTCCTGGAGGTTGCTCGCCGGCAGGTCCTTGCGCACGATCAGCACGATCGGCACTTCGGCGATCAGGCCGACCGGCGTGAAATCGGTCGCCGCGTTGTAGGCGGGGTGGGCGTAGAGCGTCTGGTTCTGCGCGTGGGTGCCGACGGTGCCGAGCACGAAGCTGTAGCCGTCGGGCCTCGCCTCGGCGACGCGCTTGACGCCGGTCATGCCGCCGGCGCCGCCGATGTTCTCGACCAGCACGGTCTGCTTGAGGATCTCGCCCATGCGCTGGGCGACGACGCGGCCGAGCACGTCGGTCGGGCCGCCGGCGGCGAAGGGGATGACCATGGTCATCGGCTTATTGGGAAAGTCCTGCGCCGCCGCCGGAGCGCCCAGCGCCACAATCGCGGCAATGACGGCCGCGTGAAGTGTCTTCATATGCAATCCTCCTTTGCCTCAATCGGCTACACGGATGCGCCGGGTTACCGTATCGTCGGCACCGCCGGAAGGGAGCACACCGAATGACAGGGCTGCAACGGCCGCACAGGCGGGTCGCCATCGCCGGGCTCGGCCCGATCGGGCTCAAGGTCGCCGCGGCGCTCGATCGCGGCATCGACGGGCTTACGCTGGCCGCGGTCGCGGTCGGCGATCCGGCCAAGCCGCGGCCGGAACTCGACCGGCTCGCGCGCCGGCCGCCGATCCTGCCGCTCGCCGAGCTCGCCGCCGCCGCCGACATCGTCATCGAATGCGCGCCGGCCGCGGTGTTGCGCGATATCGTCGCGCCCTTCGTCGAACGGGGCAAAACCGCGGTGGTGCTCTCGGCCGGCGCCCTGCTCGAGCAATGGGATCTGGTGGAGACCGCGCGGGCGAGCGGCGGCCAGATCGTGGTGCCGACCGGGGCGCTGATCGGGCTCGACGCCGTCACCGCGGCGGCCGAAGGCACCATCCGCTCGGTGCGCATGGTGACGCGCAAGCCGGTCAAGGGCCTGCTCGGCGCGCCCTACGTCGTCGCCAACGCCATCGACCTCGAAGGCCTGCGCCAGCCGCGCAAGATCTTCGAGGGCACGGCGCGCGAGGGCGCCCGCGGCTTTCCGGCCAACGTCAACGTCGCGGCGGCGCTGTCGCTGGCCGGCTTCGGGCCCGACCGCACCACGCTCGAGATCTGGGCCGATCCCGGTCTCGACCGCAACCTGCACAGCATCGAGGTCGACGCCGACTCGGCGCGCTTCTCGATGTCGATCGCCAACGTGCCGAGCGAGAACCCCAAGACCGGCCGCATCACCGCGCTGTCGGTGATCGCCTGCCTGCGCAAGCTCAACGCGCCGCTGCGGGTGGGGACGTGACGGGCTTGCGCGGCTCTTGACCTTGCCGCCGGCGCCTTCCTACTCTGCGGCCATGGCACGCAAGACCGAGTCGATCGAGCTCGACCGCGCGACCGCGTCGGCGTTGAAGGCGCGCGCGGCCGAACGCGGCGTCAGCGTGTCGCAACTCGTGTCCGAGCTGGTCCCGCTGGCGGTCGACGACAAAACCATCGCCGAACTCGACCGCCGCTGGGCCGCGGCGACAAAAGCCGGCGCGACCGTGCCGCAGGCCGAGGTCGAGCGCTGGCTGCGGACATGGGGCACGCCGGAATTCCGGCCCTGGCCCGGAAAATGACCCTGTCCTGGGTCGGCCGACGCCGTTGCCGACCTCACCCGGTTTGCCGATTTTCTTCACCGCGATCATCCGGCGCTGGCAAAGATCGTGGCGCACGAAATCGTGGAAAAGACACGCATCCTTTCCGAACAGCCGCTGCTCGGCCACCCGATCGCTGGCCGTGAAGATTATCGTCAGATCGTTCTACGGGTGCTTAACGCGGCCTATGTCCTGCAATATCGCGTCGAAGACGACCGGTTGGTGATCTTGCGCGTCTATCATGGCCGCGAGGCGCGCGACTGAAGCGCCGCCGAGATTCATTTCGATAGGACTATATTAACAGTCGCTCTCCCGCCGCGCCCGGGCGCAGCGAGGCCGCGCTCAAGCGGGGCGCGCTCCTCGCCGGGCGGAGAGGGGCTTGCCTGAATCCTGCCGCTAAGGTTGCTGACATCGCGGCATCGGACAACCTCGGGGGACTGCCATGAGATCGCTCGCTGTGCTGGCCTGCCTCGGTGTGCTGCTCGGTTCAGCGGCGAGCGCCGCGGCCAAGCCCGCCTACGTGCTGTCGACCGTCAACCTGCGCGCCGCGCCCGGCACCACCAACGAGATCGTCGCCAAGATTCCGGGCGGCAGCCTGGTCGACGCCGGCGATTGCACCGGCGGCTGGTGCGCCGTCACCTGGCAGGACAAGCGCGGCTTCGCGATCCAGACCTCGCTCGATCTCTCCGGCCGCGTGCCGCAGCGCGGCGCCGCCATGCCGCGCGGGCCGGCGGTGGTCGAGGAAGGCGGCCCGGTCTACTACGAGGAGTCGCCGGCTTATTATTACTATCGCGGCCCCTACTACCGGCCCTACGGCTATTACGGCTACTACCGGCCCTATTACGGCTACCGGCGCTGGCGCTACTGGTGAGCCTGGGTGCGGGCATGGCCTAAGCGAGGGGCGTGGCGATGAAACTCCTTGCGGCCCTGCGGCGCCTGTTTGCGGTCTCCTGGCTGATCGCCGCGCCGCTGATCCTCATCGGCCTGTTCATTGGCGTGCCGCTGCTGCTCGCCATCATCGGCGCGATCATCGGCCGCCTGTTCGGCCCTGAGGCGGCCGAGGCCTTCGCCGAGCTCTGGTTCGGCGCCATGATGTGGGCCGGCGAGATCGTGCTGCTGCTCGCGCCGGCGGTCTTGATCGTCTACCTGGGCGTCCGCATCGTGCGCCGGCGCGCCGCGAAAAAAGCCCCCTGAGGGCTGTGAAGCCGCGGCGCCGTGCGGCTACAATGCAACCGGGGCGGCATGATCTCGGGAGGGATGCCGTGCGAAACGCTATCCTTGGGGTGGTCCTGATCGGCGCAATCGGCCTCTGCACCGCGCCGTGCCGGGCGGCCGATGTGACGCTGCGCAAGATTTCGGTCGAGGAGATGAAAAGCGCCTGCGCCAAGGTCGGCGGCAAGTTTTCCCAGGATGCCGGCGGCTATGACTGCGGCACCGATTGCCACGGCGCGCCCGGCACCGACTGCATCGTCGGCTGCAAGGGCGACCAGAAATGCGTGGCCCAGGTCCCCGGCGCCAGACGGCCGCGCGATATCGAGAGCGCGCTGCGCGCCCCGCCGGGCACGCCGCGGTGAGGCGGGGCCGGCCGGTCGCAACATCGTTGAGGAATCTTGCGTGAAACGATCGGTCAAGGCCAAGCGCGTCCATCCGCTGCAACGCTTCGCCCGCGAGGAATGGTTCCTTGGCGTCAGCCTCGCCACCGTCGCTATTTTCGCCGGCCTCGGCGAACAGATCTTGGAGCGGCTCGACCACCCGCTCTGGCTGGCGCTGATCTTCGCCTGGCTGTTCGCCGCCGTCGCCGGCTCGGCGCTTGCCGTGGCGCGGCACGCCGACCATCTCGCCGAGCTCCTGGGCGAGCCCTACGGCACCTTGCTGCTCACCTTGTGCGTCACCTTCATCGAGGTCGTCGCCATTTCCGCGGTGATGCTGCATGGCGACAACAACCCGACGCTGGTGCGCGACACCTTGTTCGCCATCGTCATGATCATCCTCGGCGGCATGGTCGGCGTGTCGCTGCTCGCCGGCGGCGCCCGCCATCGCGAGCAGCAGTACAATTTGCAGGGCGCCAATGCCTATCTCAGCGTCATCATCCCGCTGGCGCTGTTCACGCTCAGCCTGCCAAACGCCACCGTCACCACGCCGGGGCCGACGCTGTCGCTGCTGCAACAGGCCTTCCTGGTGGTAGTGTCGGTCGGGCTCTACCTCGCCTTCCTCGCCATCCAGACCGGGCGCCACCGCGGCTATTTCACCTCGGGTGAAGAGGACGGCCACGCGGCGGCGCCGGCGGCGCGCGGCGGCCGCGAGATGTGG
>Ga0209581_1003526_pt1 | contig 13367 bp, 8 predicted proteins | sample Coa_R2_FD_187160 | JGI IMG/M metagenome (GOLD analysis project Ga0209581, IMG submission 187160) | Surface soil microbial communities from Centralia Pennsylvania, which are recovering from an underground coalmine fire - Coalmine... | ecosystem: Environmental > Terrestrial > Soil > Unclassified ...
GTCCTTGGGAGCGAGCAATAGATTTACTCATGTTTCGTATACTTAGACTGATTAGTTATCTTCGAGCAAACGGAGACGTATTCTGCCAGTAGCTTTATCATAGTCAACTACTTCAACATGAACAATCTCATCTACCTTGTAATACTGCGCAAAATTACGCTGCTTATCTCGCGGAATTAACGATACATGCACTAATCCATCAAGGCCTGGTACCAGCTCTACAAAAAGACCAAACTCAGCAATGCGCTTAATCTTACCAGTATAACGAGCCCCAACCTCGATCTGACCTGCTAATGTTTTAACCCAGTTAATTGCCAAATCAATATCAGCATCAGGCCCGCCAAAGATTTTAACTAAGCCATCTGGCTCAATATCAATATTGGTTTTTGTCTTATCAATAATCTCACGAATAGTTTTACCACCCGTGCCAATGATAGCACCAATCTTATCGGTCTCAACCTTTAGAGTTACCAATTTAGGTACCAAACTTGATAAATTTGGATTTGGCTTACTCATTACTTTGCGCATTTCACCAAGAATATACATTCTACCTGCACGAGCTTGCTCAAGAGCTGACTCAAATACAGCGCGAGAAAAACCACCTTTATATTTAATATCCATTTGGATAGCGGTAATACCATTATCGGTACCAGTGACTTTAAAATCCATTAATCCAAATGCATCTTCAAAACCGGATATGTCAGATAATACTTGGAATGTACCTTTGTTACTTTGCAAGAGACCCATAGCAACGCCGCCTACCATTTTTTTAATTGGTACTCCAGCATCCATCAATGCCATAGTAGCACCACACGTCGTAGCCATAGATGTTGAACCATCAGATTCAAGCATATCTGCTACCACGCGAATGGTATATGGAAAATCTTCTTTTGCAGGTAATACTTGTCTAATTGCAGAAGCTGCTAAATGACCATGACCAACTTCTCGTCGACCCGGTCCACGCATTGGCCGCACTTCACCAACTGAGAATGGCGGGAAGTTGTAGTGAAGCATAAAGCGTCCATCATCTGCAGTATCACTCATTATTGTTTCTGTTTTTTGTTCATCTTGACCGCCACCAAGCGTTACACTTACTAATGCTTGAGTTCTGCCACGCTTGAATAGTGCTGAACCATGATTACATGGTAACAAACCAACTTCAGTGGTAATCTTACGAATTTGATCAAATGAACGGTTGTCAACACGCTTTCCAAGAGTAACAATAAGCTCAGATAATTTACGCTGCAAAGATTGATCAAATAAATAATCAAGCGCTTTAACCGGAACTTCAGCCTCTTCAACTTCTTGCGTATGAGTATCCATAAATTCTTTTTGGAGCTCGTCTAAATAATTATTACGCGCTACCTTATCTTCAATATATAGATTACGGACTTTATCTTCAGTTAAGAAAGTATCTACTTTTAATTCCCAGGATTTCCAATCGAATGGATCTACAATCTTATGTTTTTCTGCACCCATTTCTTTTTGGATCTCTTTCTGCCATGCCACCAATTTCTTGATAGCTTCATGCGACATAAAGAGAGCATCAATAAAATCTTGCTCGCTTATTTCTTGGCAAGATCCCTCAACCATATTGATACCTTCTTCTGTTCCCGCAAAAACAAGACGTGCACTTGATCTGAGACTCTCTTGATGTGGTGGATTAATAATCCATTTGCCATCAATTTTACAGATTTCAACGGCACCAACTGGTCCCATAAAAGGTATTTTTGAAATGGTTAATGCAATCGAGCTCGCAACCAATGCCATCGCATTGGGCGAATGTTCTTTATCTACTGAGTAAACTGTAGTAACTATCTGAAGCTGATCAAAAAAATTATAAGGAAACAATGGACGAATTGAGCGATCAACTAAACGACCAATAAGTACTTCTCTATCAGATGGTTTTCCTTCTCGCTTATAATAGCCTCCAGGAATTTTTCCTGCGGCTGAAAAAAGTTCACGATATTCTACAGTCAGTGGTAGAAATCCTGGAAATTCCTCCGAAGGAGCCATGCATGCTGTTGATAATAATACAGTACCACCATGTTTGAGCCATGCAGCACCATCAGCTTGCTGTGCAAATTTACCAAGCTCTACTTCATACCCAAACTCTTCTAAGCGAAATGTTTTAACCATTACAATGAACCTACTTAAATAAAAATCAGCTTTATTTCGTTACTTAACTCTACTTCTTTAACCCTAAACGTTTAGTAACGTCATTGTAACTATTTTCTTTAGAGTTACCAAGATAACTCAATAACTTGCGACGACGGCCAATTTTTTTCAATAAGCCACGTTTTGATGAGTAATCCTTTTTATTTCTATTCAAATGCTCGGTGAGCTCATTAATACTTTGGCTCAATAAAGCAATTTGTACTTCAACAGAACCGGTATCTTTACCATTGAGTCTATAATCTTGAATTACTTTTTCTTTTTTTTCTTTTGATAATGCCATGTAAAAAACCTCGTAAATCTACTAATTATTTTCTTTCTATCTCTATAGGCGCCGTTCTGGTAGGCGCGAGCGGGATTGAACCGCTGACCCCTGCTACGTCAAAGCAGTGCTCTACCACTGAGCTACGCGCCTGCTAGTTTTAATGTACTATCCTGCTCAAAATGGCCTTGTGTTTCCATCATTTCTTCTTTTTGCGCCTGACGCTCCAGTTCCGACATATCATCACCTAAATATTTACGCTTAAATGATTTAATACCGGTACCTGCAGGAATAAGTTTACCAATTATTACGTTTTCTTTAATACCGTAAAGATTATCAACTTGTCCTGATATAGCAGCTTCAGCCAAAATTCTTGTTGTTTCTTGGAATGATGCGGCAGATAGGAAACTTTCAGTACCTAATGAAGCCTGTGTAATACCCATAAGGACTGGTTTCGCAGTTGCAACCCTCTTACCTTCTGCTTGTAGCAGTGAGTTAACCATCTTAAAGTGGATACGATCAACTTTATCACCAATCAAGAAATCGGTATCACCAGGGTCAATGATACGCACTTTGCGCATCATCTGGCGCACTATCAACTCGATATGTTTATCATTAATATCAATGCCTTGTAAACGATAAATCTCTTGGATTTGATCAACAAGATATTTTTGTACTGTATCAGGTCCCATAATTCGTAATAAATCATGAAGTACTGGTGAACCAGCAGTTAATTGATCACCCGCTTTAACATGGTCACCATTCATAACGTTCAATTGTTTACCACGAGGGATAAAGTAATCATACGATTCAGCTCCAGATACCACACTGATCTTACGAAGACCACGATGCAATCCACCAAAGACCACTTCACCATCTATATCGGCAATAATTGCAGGATCTTTTGGTGCACGAGCTTCAAATAACTCTGCAATTCGTGGCAAGCTACCGGTAACGTCTTTTGTTTTTGACGCTTCGCGAGGTATCTTGGCTAAAGTATCACCAACTTCAACATGCTGTTTATTCTGCACACTTAGGTAAGAACCCATAGGTAAGAAATAACTTACCTCTTCTTCGCCTTCTTTGTTGAGAATATTAACCGCAGGCTGATATTTTTCGCTCTTATGCTCTAGCAAAATATAATTAGGTTTACCGGTCGTTTCATCAAAGCGTTCCTGAACGGTAACGTTATCTACTAAATCAACAAATTCAATGGTACCTGCTTTTTCAGTCAAAATAACTTTATTATGTGGATCCCATTCAACAAGCTTAGTTCCAACCGTTACTTCTTGCTTATCAGCTACATGTAATATTGAACCATATTCCACATCGTAGCGTTGTAATTCACGACCATCTTTAGACACGATAAGCAACTTTGTTTTACGGCTTAATACAACCATTTGTCCATGGCGATTTTTAACCGTACGCGCGCCACGTAATTCAACAATACCATTTTGCTTTGCAGCGAAGAATGGTTGTTCAGCAAGACCACTCGCAGTACCCCCTACGTGGAAGGTTTTCATGGTAAGCTGTGTACCTGGTTCACCAATCGATTGTGCAGCAATAGTACCAACGGTAGAACCTATATCAACAAGATCACCTTTTGATAGATCATAACCAAAGCAATTTACGCAAACACCGCGTTTAGCTTGGCATGTCAGTACTGAACGCACTAATACTTTTGAGGTCGCAGAGTTAGCAAGTTTACTTACGTTCTCACGGGTAATGACTTGCCCTTGCTTGAATAACAACTCTCCCGATACTGGATCTTTAACATCCGCTGCCAACACACGACCGAAAACACGTGCTGCAAGTGGATAGATAATATCACCTGATTCTTTCAAATCTTCGATTTCTACATATCCAAGAGATTTGCAATCATCCATGGTGATAATAACATCTTGAGCAACATCAACTAAACGTCGTGTTAAATAACCAGAGTTTGCTGTTTTAAGTGCAGTATCTGATTGACCCTTACGAGCACCGTGGGTTGAAATAAAGTATTCAAACACACTTAAACCATCTTTAAAGTTGGTTTTAACTGGTGTTTCCATAAGCTCACCAGTAGGCGTAGACATAATACCACGCATACCTACCAACTGTTTAATCTGCTCTTTAGAACCACGCGATCCTGAATCTAGCATCATAAAGATTGGGTTAAATGGTTCAAACTTCTTATCATTGTTGAGGAAAGCTTCTTGATCTTGCTTTTCAAGCTGTTTGCTCATATCACTCGCTACATCAGCAGTTGCAAGACCCCAGATACTAATAACTTTATTATATCTTTCACCATTAGTGATAACACCATCCATGTAAAGTTTCTCTACATGTTCAACTTCTTTTTCTGCTTTTTTGATGATGTCATCTTTTTTAGGAGGAATAATCAAATCTTTAATAGAGAATGAAATACCGCCAATCGTTGAATGATAGAATCCAAGCTTTTTAATATTGTCTAAACAAGCTACGGTTTCTTCGCGACCAAAACGATAGTAGACTTTTTCTACTAACTTAGTTAAATCGCTCTTCTTCATAATCTTGTTTACCCAGTGGAATTCAGATCCCTTTGGTAACGCTTGGAATAATACTACGCGTCCAACAATAGTAGGTACAATCTCACCTGAATCTAAACGCACATTAACTTGCGCATGAAGATCAACTTCTTTACATTGCCATGCGGTTATTACTTCACCTAAATTAGAGAAAGTAATACCTTGACCACGTGCATTCTGACGCGCCTTGGTCATATAGTGTAATCCAAGAACCATATCTTGAGATGGAACAGTAACAGGGCGACCATTTGATGGCGATAGAATATTGAATGTTGATAAGATCAATCGCTTAGATTCATCTTGAGCCTTTTTACTCAAAGGAAGATGAACTGCCATTTGGTCACCGTCAAAGTCCGCGTTAAATGCAGCGCACACTAATGGGTGAATCTTAATCGCTTTACCATCTACCAAGATAGGATAGAAGCCTTGAATACCAAGACGGTGCAATGTTGGTGCACGGTTGAGCAATATTGGACGATTTTTAACAACATCTTCCAATACATCCCACACTTGTGGATGCAATTCTTCAACCATACGTTTTGCAACACGCAAATTAGGCGCCAACTCACGTTCTAATAAACCAGCTAAAATATATGACTTGAATAATTCCAATGCCATAATTTTAGGAATACCGCAATGATCCATACGCAATTCAGGATCAACAACGATTACTGAACGACCAGAATAGTCAACACGGCGACCGAGCAAGTTTTGTCTGAAACGACCTTGTTTACCGCGCAGCATCTCACTGAGTGATTTAAGCGGACGACGATTAGAGCCACGAACTGGCTGACCACGTCTGCCATTATCAATGAGCGCATCCACCGCTTCTTGAAGCATTCGTTTTTCATTTTTAACAATGACAGAAGGTGCTTCAATTTCAAGCAAACGTTGCAAACGAATATTTCTATTTAATACACGACGATATAATTCATTTAAATCTGAGCTCGCGAAACGACCACCTTCAAGAGGCACTAATGGGCGCAAATCAGGTGGCAATACCGGCAATACACTCAAAATCATTGATTGAGGTTGAATATTACTTTGAAGCAGACTGCTAAATACCTTCATGCGGCGCATTAATTTATGTCTAACCGCTACGGAAGTAGTCTTCTGATAGTCACCTTGCATATTGGCAAGCTCGAGCTTTAGATCAAGCATACCTAATATGCTTTTAATAACCTCAGCTCCGCTGCCAGCAACAAAATCGATATCATCCATATGATTATCAACATATGCTTCAAATTCAGCATTGTTCAATAATGTTTTGCGTGGATAAGGAGAACGACCTTGATGCACAACCATGTATGCATCAAAATAGATAACCCGTTCCAAATCTTTAACAGGCATGTCCAAAATTAAACTTAAATAGCTTGGAATACCTTTTAAGTACCAAATGTGGCAAACTGGAGCTACCAATTCAATGTGTCCCATTCGTTCACGACGAACGCGTGATTGAATAACTTCAACACCACATTTTTCGCATGTTACCCCACGGTGTTTCATGCGTTTATATTTACCGCAGTTACATTCCCAATCCTTTACAGGACCGAAAATACGAGCACAGAACAATCCATCTTTTTCAGGCTTTAACGTGCGATAGTTGATGGTTTCAATCTTCTTCACTTCACCATACGATAGAGATCGTATTTTTTCTGATGAAGCAAGGCCAAGTTTTATTGCATTAAATTGCGTAACGCTTAAATATTCTCTAAAGCGATCTAACATGCGATTACTCATCGATCTTCTCCTTGCCACTCTTGAACAAGTCTACCTGAAGAGCTAAACTTTGAAGTTCTTTAATTAATACATTGAATGACTCAGGTACTCCCGGTTCTGGAACATCTTCGCCTCGAACAATAGCCTCATATACTTTATGTCTACCGCTTACGTCATCAGACTTATACGTTAACATTTCTTGTAGAGTATATGCTGCGCCATATGCTTCGAGTGCCCAAACTTCCATTTCACCTAATCGCTGACCACCCATCTGTGCTTTACCACCTAAAGGCTGTTGAGTTACTAATGAATATGGCCCAACAGAACGAGCATGCAATTTATCATCAACCATATGGTTCAATTTCATCATATAAATTGTACCAACGGTCACTATCTGATCAAAATAATCACCAGTTCTACCATCACGTAACTTAAATGCACCTGATGCTGGTAAATCTAAATCTTCCATTAATGGCTTAATATCATCTTCAAAATTCGCCCCATCAAACACTGGTGTTTTAAATTTGACGCCTTTTTGAGCTGTTAATCGAGCCAATTCCATAAGCTCATCTTTGCCATAAGTCTGCTCAAAGGATTCAATGAGATCCTTACCATAATATTTCTGTAGATCTTTCTTTATTGCGGCATGTGCTTGTGTGGCTAACAACTCTTTCAAGCGTTTACCCATTTCACGACCCGTTAATCCGAGTGCCGTTTCAAGAATCTGACCTACGTTCATACGTGATGGAACACCAAGTGGATTAAGTACAATATCAACTGAGGTACCATCATCTAAGTAAGGCATATCTTCACGAGGAACAATTGTAGACACAACACCCTTGTTTCCATGGCGTCCTGCTACTTTATCTCCAATAGAGACAGTACGCTTCATAGCAATGTACACTTTGACCATCTTGATTACTCCAGATGGTAGCACGTCGCCTTTCTTGAACTTATTAATACGTTCTTCTTTCAAACCAGCTAAAATACGGAGCTGATTTTCATAAGAATCTTTAATCTGCTTAACCGCATCATTAACTTTTTTATCTGACGCTTTTAGTTCTAAAATATCACCGATTGGTAATGCGCTTATTAATGTTGCATCAAAGTTGCCTGCTTTAACCGCTTTCTTAGAGCCCGCTGCTGCTTTTTTATCATGCAATTCTTGCGCAATCTTGCTGATAACCATATCAATGAGATATTGATTATGACTTTCAAAATCAGATTCTATTTTAGCTACTTGTTTTGCTACTTCTTCTTTATAGCGTTTATCGCGTCTTACACCACTTCTTGAGAAGATTTTAACATCAATAACAGTACCTTCTACTCCAGGTGGAACTCGTAAAGATGTATCACGAACTTCACGCGATTTTTCACCAAAGATAGCACGTAATAATTTCTCTTCTGGAGAATATTGGATGTCACCTTTCAAGGTAACTTTACCAACTAAGATATCACCAGGTTTTACACGCGTACCAATGCGGACAATACCATCTTCATCAAGTCCTGCAAGCAATGTCTCACTCACATTTGGAATATCGCGAGTAATTTCTTCAGGCCCAAGTTTTGTATCCCGTGCATCTACTTGATATTCATCAATATGCACAGAGGTAAGCACATCTTCTGCAACCAAACGTTTATTAAGAACGATTGCGTCCTCAAAGTTATAACCATGCCATGGCATAAATGCTACCAATAAGTTTGCACCTAATGCTAACTCGCCATGAGAAATAGATGATCCATTAGTTATAATATCGTTTGCCTTAACTACATCGCCACGTTTTACGATTGGTGTATGATGGATCCAAGTACTGTAACTTGAACGCTCAAATTTACGCAAATGATAAATATCGATTCCTTTTGAGAACCAATCATCCATAGTGGTAAATTCTTCTTCATTTGCGCGAATAATAATTTTTTCAGATGAAGCATATTCAACGACACCATCACGTTTTGCAGTAATAACGGCACCTGATGCTTTGGCAATCTCAGATTCCATACCAGTACCAACCAATGGAGCATTTGTACGAATCAAAGGTACCGCTTGACGTTGCATGTTAGAACCCATGAGTGCACGAGTAGCATCATCATGTTCTAAGAAAGGAATTAATGCTGAAGATACCGAAACTAACTGTTTTGGTGACAAGTCAATATAATCAACATTATCCGCATCAACATATAAATAGTTGCCTTCATGACGAGCAAATGTTTTACCTTCTTTTATATGTTTTGCATCCAATGCTGAATCTGCTTCTGCAATCCTATATCCCTCTTCTTGGAATGCATCAAGGAAAACAACATCATCTTTAATTTTTAATCCAGATACTGGACGATATGCTGTTTCAATAAAGCCTAAATCATTTACCATTGCATAAGTAGCAAGAGATGAAATAAGACCTACTGTTTGTCCTTCAGGTGTTTCAATTGGGCAGATACGGCCATAGTGAGAAGTATGAACGTCGCGAACTTCATATGTTGCACGATCTTTCAATACACCACCGGGCCCAAGAGCAGAAAGTCGACGCTTATGAGCAATCTCAGCCAATGGATTTGTTTGGTCCATAAACTGGGAAAGTTGACCAAGCCCAAAGAATTCTCTTAATACAGCGCTTAATGGTTTAACATTCAAGAAGTCTTGTGGCATTAAAGCACTATGTGCTTCTTGCATTCTAAAGCGCTCACGAATAATACGATCTATACGCAAGAATCCAAGATAAACTTGATTACTCAATAATTCGCCAACCAAACGCACACGACGATTACCTAAATGATCAATATCATCAAGCTCACCTTCACCTCGTTCTTTTAAATTAACAAGATAACGAACTGCCTCAATAATATCTTCTTTAGTTAGAACGGTTGTTTCATCTGGATGAGTAAGATTGAGTTTCTTATTCATTCTGATACGACCAACTTTAGTCAAATCATAAAAGCGTGCATTAAAGAACAGATTATCAAAACGTTCTTTAATTTCTTTTAAGGTTGAACTATCGCCTGGCCATAACTTAGCATGAACCTCTTTTAATGCTTCTTCTGGTGTATAGCAACGATCTTGCGTTAAGGTAAGCGCAATCGTTGGTTGGAAAACATAACCAGATGAACGAATTAACTCGAGCTGAACTGATTTATAATTTTTCAACAATTCATAATGATCTTCAGTGAATGCCTGACTTTGCTCAATAATAATTTCGCCAGTTTGAGGATCAATCAAGTCTTTACCAAGAACACGCCCCAGTAAACTTGATTTCTTCATCGCCAAGCGGGTAACACCCTCTTTGCGTAAGGTAGCTAGCATTTCTTTGGTTACACGTTTTCCTAAAAAGTTTTTTTCAAACTTTTCCGGAAGCATATCTTTCTCAATACGCTGACCAATCAATGACTCATCTACTGCCCTGAAGCAATCACCTTTTTCACATAAAATTGTATCAAAATTATAGAACAATTTTATAATATCATCCCGTGCAATATCTAATGCTTGCAGGAACGTCGTTACTAAAAGTTTTTTCTTTTTATCAATACGAACATACAGATAATCGTTAGTATCAAATTCAAAATCAATCCATGAGCCACGCATTGGAATAATACGAGCTACAAAAACCGGTCTACCACGTGTATCTTTAGCTTTCTTGCTTTGAGAGAATACTACACCTGGCGAACGATGAAGCTGCGAAACAATAACGCGATCTACACCATTAATTAAGAATGTACCAAGATTACCAACTTCATATCGACCTTCTTTTTCATACAAATCAGCCATTACTGGCATGTCTGCAAAAAAGATATCTTGTTCTTTGATATCGTGAATTATTTTGGAACCCGCTTCATCCAGTGTCCAACTAATAAGCTGAATCTTGATTTTAAGCGGCATAGAAAACGTTTGTCCGCTTGCTCGGCATTCATCCAATGTCATTGGTAATTGAACAACAACACGAGATAAACAATTTGGGCAAACCTTATAACGAGCAGTATTTTTTTTGCAATACGTACACGTTAAATGTTTATCCAAACGAGAACAATCAGATTTTTTGCAGGAGGAACAACTCCACTGATAACGATTGACAATGCCCGTTAGTTGACCACAGGTGCACGCCCAGTGACCTAATTCATAACTTACATATTCTAAAGACATTTTATCGTTATGATCTATCGGGAAAACATCCCGCAGAACCTTTTCAAGCCCAATAAGCTTACGCTCTTCAGGCAAACAATCCAATTGAACAAAATCATTAAATGATTTTGACTGGATTTCTATGAGGTTGGGAACCGGGACAATATCCTTGATTTTCCCGAATGACCTACGAATAGTATTCTTGCCTATATGCAAGTTAGACATTAAGTTGCTCCTCGTTCTTTGCAAAACGCTTTCTTCACGATTATTAACCACCATTACCAACTATAGAAAGAGCTAAATTATGAAAGCTGAACTTTAGCGCCTGCTGCTTCTAAAGCTTCTTTCATCTTCTTAGCATCATCAGCTGCTGCTGATTCAGCAATAACTGTTGGAGCTTCTTCCACCGCTTTTTTAGCATCGGTCAAACTTAATTGAGTAACTGATTTTAAAGCTTTAATAACTTTGATCTTATCAGCGCCACCATCTTGCAAGGTCACTTTATATGAAGCCTTTTCACCTTCTGCTGCAGGTGCTGCTGTTGCTGCTGCTGCAGGTGCTGCTGTTGCCATAGGCATAGAAGCTGAAACACCAAATTTTTCTTCTAAAGCTTTTACAAGGTCTGCCAATTCTAAAACTGACATTCCACCTATTTCATCAATTAATTTCTCAAATGATTTTGCCATAGCAATCTCCAAAATGGTTAATTAAAAAATCACAAAATTATCAATATTAATTTGCAAATTTACTCTATCTACTGCACTCATTTACTGCTTAGTTGCTTCAATCTTCTTCAGGGTCCACAACAATCGCAGCATTTGCATATTCAACACCGTAACAAAGCCTGAAATTGGTGCTTTTATTGTGCCAGCTACCTGAGCCAATAAGACTTCTCTTGATGGAAGTGTAGCAATACGAGCAATAGATGATTTATCTAAAAATTTATCTTCTAGACAGCCTGCTACAATATGAAATGCCTGATGGTCTTTAGCATAATCAAAAAGCACCTTAGCAATCGCAGGACTTTCCTTGGTTGCAAATACTAAGCCAACTTGGCCTTTGAAAAAAGGAGCTAATTCTTCGTTACACTTACCACCCTCAGAAGCGCGTTTCATTAATCGAGCTTTAGTAACTTTTAAACGGCCGCCTTGTTTGCGCAATTCAGCACGTAGATTTTGCATTTCAGCTACAGTTAGCCCTTTAAACCCAACGAGGAATGAAGCTTGGCTATTGGAAAAATTGTCTTTCAGAAGATCTACAACTTCTGCTTTTTGTTGACGATTCATCGTGTATACCTCTTAAGATCGTAAAACCTCATCTGGGTTTATTTGAATGCCGACACCCATAGTTGTACAGATGGTCATTTTCTTTAAAAATTTACCCTTAGATGCTGCAGGCTTAGAGGCAACAAGCGCCCTAACAAACTCAGCGAGATTCTCATGAAGTTTATTAACATCGAATGAACGTTTACCAAAAGAAAAATGAACAATACCGCTTTTATCATTTTTAAAGAATACGCGACCTTGTTTAAGTTCTTTAACTACAGGAGCAACATCTAATGCAACTGTACCCAATTTTTTGTTTGGTAATAATCCTCGAGGTCCAAGCACTTTAGCTAATTGCCCAACCACACCCATTAAATCCGGAGTAGCTACGGCATAATCAAAATCTAACCAACCACCATTAATTTTTTCTACTAAATCTTCTACACCAACGTAATCAGCGCCAGCTTTTTTAGCAGCCTCGGCTTGATCGCCTTTAGCGAAAACAAGTACTTTTATAGTTCTTCCGCGACCATTAGGTAATACCACTGATCCACGAACTACTTGTTCACCTTTTGAAGAATCAATGCCAAGATTTACATGAACATCGACTGACTCATCAAACTTAGCATAAGCCAGAGACTTAGCCATAGATAATGCCTGATCAACAGGTACTACCTGATTTGGCACAACTTTTTCTTTGGCTTCTGAATATTTTTTACCATGTTTAGACATGTGAGATCCCTATCAATCAACTACTTCAACACCCATGGTGCGAGCACTGCCAGCTATCATTTTTTTGGCTTCCTCTAAATCATGAGCATTTAAATCTGGCATTTTGATTTTGGCTATTTCCTCAATGTCTTTCATTGAAATTTTGCCAACTTTATCAGTATTTGGTCTTGAGGAACCTTTAGCCAGGTTAATTTTTTTCTTAATCAACTCAGTTGTAACAGGAGTTTTAGTAATGAAGGTGAAGCTTCGATCTTCATATACTGTAACAATGACCGGAACCAGCTCGCCTTTTTTATTGGCAGTCCGAGCATTAAATTGTTTACAAAATTCCATCAAATTCACTTGATGTTGACCAAGTTTATTACCAACTGGTGGAGCCGGTGTAGCTGCGCCTCCCGGAACTCGCATTTTAATTTGAGCCTTTATCGCCTTAGCCATTGCTAAAACCTACCTTACATTATTGTACTGTTGATTATTGTTTTACCTGATTAAAGCCTAATTCAACTGGGGTCATTCTACCAAAAATACTGACCATTACCGTCAGCCGCTCATTCTCT
>Ga0209581_1003527_pt1 | contig 13362 bp, 21 predicted proteins | sample Coa_R2_FD_187160 | JGI IMG/M metagenome (GOLD analysis project Ga0209581, IMG submission 187160) | Surface soil microbial communities from Centralia Pennsylvania, which are recovering from an underground coalmine fire - Coalmine... | ecosystem: Environmental > Terrestrial > Soil > Unclassified ...
TAACATTTTCTACTTAACGCATATTGATTGAAAAAAAAAACTCTAATTAGAAAAATTCTTATTTAAGAATAAAATAATTTGAAGTAAATGTAATTATAGATTAAATTAAATATATTTATATGTCTGGAAGTGGATTTGAACCACTGACTCAAGGATTTTCAGTCCTTTACTCTAACCACTGAGTTATCCAGACAATAAGGTAGCTTTATTAATACGATAGGCTTAATAGGATTCGAACCTATAACGTCTCCGTTATGAGCGGAATATTCTAACCATTGAACTATAAGCCCTTCTTTGTTTCATAAGCTCATAATACTCGCTACAAGACTTGAACTTGTAAATGAACGGATTTTAAGTCCGACGTGTCTGCCAGTTCCACCAAGCGAGCGAGCCTAGTTTAGCTTAGCGTCTTTTTTTAACTAAAATGAGTATATTGGGAATTGAACCCAAGACATTAGGATTAAAAGTCCTATGCTCTGCCAACTGAGCTATATACCCTAATGCTATAGGCTTAAGCGGACTTGAACCACTGACCCTGCGCTTATCAAGCGCTCACTCTAACCACTGAGCTATAAGCCCTTTTTTATTAACTATTTATAAATATTTCTTTTAAACACTCATTCCTCCCCACCAATATATACTTACAAACAAGAATAACCATACTACGTCTACAAAATGCCAATACCATGCTGCGGCTTCAAAACCAAAATGATGCTTAGATGTAAAATGGTATTTTATTACACGTATTAAACAAACCGTTAAGAATAGGGTACCAATTATTACATGAGCACCATGGAATCCAGTAGCCATAAAAAATGAAGAACCATAAACACTGTCAGAAATATTAAAAGGAGCTTCAATATATTCATATGCTTGTAAAGATGTAAATAATAAACCTAAGAATATAGTAGAGCTTAGTGCAATAATTGCTTGTTCTCTATTAGAAGCTATTATTGCATGGTGTGCCCATGTACATGTAACACCAGACAATACTAAGATTAAAGTATTTAAAAGAGGAACTTCCCATGGATTAAACGGATGAATTCCTTTAGGAGGCCATATAGCACCTATTTCTATATTCGGAGAAATACTTGCATCAAAAAAAGCCCAGAAAAATGCAACAAAGAACATTACCTCTGATAAAATAAATAACATCATACCGTATCTTAATCCTATTTGAACAACATGTGTATGATGACCCTCAAATGTGGCTTCTCTTATTACATCACGCCACCATACGAACATTGTGTATAATAGGCACATAAATCCAAATACTAACACATATGGGCCAAATTTATATGCATGCATAGATGTGGCGGCACCAATTGCCGTAGTTAATGCTGATACTGCACCTAAAATTGGCCAAGGGCTAATATCTACTAAATGATACCCATGATATGACATACTATTTAGAATGTTTTTCATGTAATTTATAGCTTAAATATGTATGTCTAATATATATACATATATATATATAAGAATATAAAATATTTATTATTTAACATTTTTTTGAAGAATATAGACATTACTGATCATAGTAGAATACATTGGAAATGTTTTAAAAATAGCTACTCCATCAATAACATTATATAATGTGAATGATGAACATATCCCTTTATTTTTTTTTTTAACGCAAACACCTGTAAAAATTTGTTTACGTTTTAATTTCTTCGATGTTATCATACGTACTGAGATTAGATCTCCTTTTTTAAAGTTAGGAATATCATAGGAGCCTATGTTATTAAATTGATCCTTTAATGTTGTATTTATTTTATTTAATATATTCATTCTTTTTTATATATGTATTTATAAATTTAATATATTAAATTAGTTAAATATCTAATGTTTAATGTTGGATAAGGTATTTCAGTTTCTCTTGGAACATATATAAAAATAGCTGATAAGGTATTATAATTAACTTCTATATAATTAGGAGTATTGATTTTAATTTTTAGAGCTAATAGATTATTAATCATAGTATTTTTTATGATGTCATAAGAATTTTTATGCGCTTGTATCATATCCCCAGGTTGTATTATATAACTAGGTATATATACTTTACTACCATTTACCAATATATGACCATGGCTAATCAACATACGTGCATTATAAAATGAAGAAGCCCAATTAATTCTATATACAATCGTATCTAGTCGTTGTTCAAGTAATGACAACACAGTTAGATTATTACCACTATATTGTATATTGTTATATAATGCTTTACTTTTACTTAATAAAGAATTAAATTGTTTACTTGATATATTTGAATAGAATTTACGGATTTTATGAATAAGCTGACGTTTATTAACAATATCAAGTTTTTGTATTTCCTTATTATCTTCGAATATATATGCAAGTTCTTTAGTTCTTCTCTTTGTTATGCCATGCTGTCCCGGTCTCTGTGACAATTTTATATTTTTATAAAACTTACCCCATATATCCTCACCTACTTGACGACATATTTTATATTTATGTTTTAAACGTTTAGTCATTGTTATTTTTTATTCTTACATATACTTATATATTTGTATATTTTATTTAATAATATAATTAGATATTGCATTTATATATTTTAAATCCAATGAATCTACTTTTATTTTAGTTATACCGTACTCTTTAAGAATTTTTAATAATATATAAGGCATGTCCTTTATATTTACATCTCTAGTTGATAAAGAAAAGATAATCTTATTATTTGATCTAGCTATAACATATAAATATTGATTTGATTTATGTGTTTTTAAATATATAAAATTATTCATAGGTTATTTTTTTTACCCTCTTTAAATATCACTTTTTCATCATGAAAAAGAATACCTTTCCCTTTATATGGATCAGGTTTCTTATATGAACGTATATATGAAGCATACTGCTTTACGCTATTGATATCATTTCCATGTATATAAATTACATTATTACCAACACACTTAACACTAATATCCTTAGGTATAGGTAGCTTAATTGTATTAGCGTAACCCAATTTAAGTCGAATAGTATTATTTTCAGTGTAGACACGATAACCGATACCTAATACATTTAATTTTGCTGTAAAACCTTTGGATACACCTATAAGCATATTATTTATGATGGAACGAAAAGTTCCCCATAGAGAAGTAGCTGTTCTGAACTCACTTTCTATGTATCTAGTCGATAGATATAGTTTATTATCATGTGCTTTGATCACTAGTTCTTCAGGTATTTCTTTTATCAGTACTCCTAGTTTACCTACAGTGATAATATATTGATTATTTATTTCTACTTTTGTATTATTTGGTATCAATATATAATTTTTGCCTATATTTGACATTTTCTTTTTTTTATATTTTATTCTTTTAATATATATATATATATATCGTAAACCGTAAGTTATATAAATAACACATAAAGAATATGAAAGTTGTTAATTCATTAAAATCACATAAATTAAGAAGCAAAGATAATTATATAGTTAGAAGGGGAAAGAAGATATATGTATTAAATAAAAAAAATCGTAAATATAAAGTAAGACAAGGATAAAATGAATTTCACTGAACTGTTGATGTACTCATATTCAACAATCGCTATTTTATCTGCTTTAGCAGTAATCTCTTCTATAAATCCTATACATTCAGTATTATTCCTTATACTTGTTTTTGTTAATGCATCGGCATTATTAATATTACTCGAAGCCGAATTTTTAGCCATTACTCTTATTATTATATACGTAGGTGCTATAGCTGTATTATTCCCATTTGTCGTAATGATGCTTAATATTAAAATTGTTATTTCTAATTTTAATATTTTACGTTATATACCAATTGGTGCCATTATTTCTATTGTTTTTATTATTGAATTATTGTTAATTGTTGAAAGAAATCTTCCACATTCTAGTGATGTTTCAATAAACAATAGTCATAATCAAGAAGTAATACAATGGATCTATTCAATAAACTATGTAAGTAACATAGAGGCTATAGGTAATATTATATATACATACTATTACGATCTTTTTATTATCTCTGGCTTTATATTATTAGTAGCGATGATTGGAGCTATTTCACTGACGCTACATATTAATCAAAATATAAAAAGACAACAAATATTTTTTCAGGTATATGAGTAACCCAAACATATTATCATATATAAAAAGGCATTATAGATTTACAATATATAGTATATAATATTCACAGGAAGATATGTTAATATATTTATTGAACAATGTAGTTAAAATATTAACTATAATTGTATTATTATTATTGACAGTTGCATACTTAACTTTAGCGGAACGTAAAATATTAGCTGCTATACAATTACGAAAAGGCCCTAACGTTGTTGGAATATATGGTGTATTACAACCATTAGCTGATGGATTAAAATTATTACTTAAAGAAATGATATTACCTAGCCGTGCCAATTTAATTATATTTACAATAGCACCTATAATTACTTTTTCATTAAGTCTAATAGGTTGGGCAGTGATCCCATTAAATTATAATGTTGTCATTGCTGACTTGAATATAGGGATACTTTATATATTTGCAGTGTCTTCTTTAGGAGTATATGGTATAATAATGTCTGGTTGGGCAAGTAATTCAAAATATGCATTCCTAGGTTCATTACGTTCTACTGCTCAGATGATTTCTTATGAAGTTTCTATAGGCTTAATAATAATCTCTGTTTTATTATGTAGTGGTTCATTAAATTTAACAACTATTGTATTAGCTCAACAATATATATGGTACATTGTACCTTTATTTCCATTATTTATATTATTTTTTATTTCTATTTTAGCAGAAACTAATAGACCTCCATTTGATCTTCCTGAAGCCGAAGGTGAACTAGTAGCCGGTTATTATGTTGAGTATTCTGCCATGGGTTTCGCATTATTTTCCTTAGGTGAAAATGCTAGTATTATCTTGATGAGTTCTGTATGTACTGTTCTTTTTCTTGGTGGATGGCTTTCACCGTTCTATTTTATACCAAGTGTTCTTTCATTTACAATGAAAGTGCTTTTTATAGTTATATTATTTATTCTTGTTCGTGCTGCATATCCACGTTATCGTTATGATCAATTAATGCGTTTAGGATGGAAGGTTTTCTTACCTATTTCTCTAGCCTGGGTAATTTTTATTGCGGGTATGTTAATATCATTTGATATAGTATAATTAAAAAATATAGTGTGATAATAGGACTTGAACCTATGACCTTCAGGTTATGAGCCTGATGAGCTGCCTTCTGCTCCATATCACATAATACAAGGGGATGTAGCGTAATTTGGTTAACGCACCCGCTTTGCAAGCGGAAGATTGGGAGTTCGAGTCTCCTCTTCTCCATATATATCTATGTCCCCTACGAGATTTGAACCCGTGTTCTAGCCTTGAAAAGGCTGTGTCCTAGACCACTAGACGAAAGGGACATATTAAAACTTACTAATTTTAGTTAAGATAATGTAGTATATATATATATAAACTAATTATATATAACAATGATTATTGATTTAGTAAAATATCTATATTCTGTACTAATACTATTTATATTAGGTATAAGTGGTACATTTTTAAATCGTAAAAATATAATCGTAATGTTAATGTCAATAGAATTAATATTACTTGCAGTGAATTTAAATTTCATTTTATTTTCTATATATCTCGATGATGAAATAGGACAGTTATTCGCATTATTTATCTTGACTGTAGCTGCAGCAGAATCAGCTATCGGTTTAGCAATTTTAGTTGTGTTATATTATGTTAGAGGTACTATTGCTGTTCAATTTCTTAACCTTCTTAAAGGCTAATTTTTTAAAATGAAAGTTGTATATGAAATAAATATACATGAATAATATAAAGAATGGAGATATTAAATTTAACAACACCATCAAACAGACATCGTACGTTGGTGCATATTGATAATATAGAGGAAGAAAATTCCGTTAAATCATTAACAATAGGTATAAATAAGATAAATGGGCGTAATAATCAAGGTAGAATAACAGTATATCAAAGAGGAGGAGGACATAAAAGAAAATATAGAAAAATAGACTTTAAAAGAAATATTTTAAATATAAAGGCTAAAGTAATAAATATAGAATATGACCCAAATAGAACAGCAAATATAGCATTGATAGGTTATAGAAATGGTATATTATCATATATTATAGCCTCTAAAGACATGATAAAAAATTTAGAGATAGAATCTAGTATACAAGCACCTATTAAAGTAGGTAATACATTAATATTAAAAAATATATTAGTAGGTACAGTTATTCACAACGTTGAGCTAGTTCCTGGAAAAGGAGGCCAATTAATAAGAGCGGCGGGAACATATGGCGTATTGATACATAAACGAAAAGATGGTAACGCATTAATACGTTTATCTTCCGGAGAAATACGCTTAGTATCTTTATATTGCAGAGCGACAATTGGTATAGTTTCAAATATTGAGAATAACTTAGTAAACTACGGTAAGGCTGGACGAAGTAGATGGTTAGGTAGACGACCTGTAGTCAGAGGAGTAGCAATGAATCCTGTCGACCATCCACATGGAGGTAGAACTAAAGGTGGTATGCCTTCGGTAACACCTTGGGGATTACCTACAAAAGGTTATAGAACAGTTAAAAAAAAAAATAAATATATTGTTAGTAGACGTTTTGAATAATTTGATAAATATATATATATATATGTATGTATTATACAAAATTTATAATTAGATGTTTATACCTAAATATAGAAAATATAAAAAAGCACAAAAAGGACCATTACCAGAAGGAGTATCAGTAAGATGTAATCAGTTAAATTTTGGAAAATACGGATTGAAAGCGTTAGAAGTAGGCAAGCTTAGTTCTGCTCAAATAGAAGCCGCGAGAAGAGTAATTATACGTAAAACTAAGAAGATTGGTAAGATATGGATACGGGTTTTTCCAGATATACCTGTTAGCAGAAAACCTTCAGAAGTGCGTATGGGGAAAGGAAAAGGTGGTGTTGAATTCTGGATTACTAAGGTAAAAGCAGGCAGAATATTATTTGAGTTAGATAATGTTTCTCAAAGTGAAGCAATTAATGTTTTAAATGCTGCATCGTTTAAATCACCTATTATGACTAAGGTTATTAAAAAAGAAAATTAAAAATGTATGCCGATAATTAATCATACTAAAGAGATAAAAATTAGAACTTTTTATAGTTTATTTTCTTTCGTAATATGTTTATTATTTTGTTTTCTTTATTCAGAGGAAATAGTCTATGTTTATTCAAAGCCTATACTTGAATTAACTGGGACAGAATATATAGCTACAAGTTATACTGAATCATTTCTTTCATATATGAAGATATCTATTATGATTTCTATTTATTCTTTTATTATTTCGATGATTATAAATTTTATTATTTTTATTTCCCCTGCTCTTTATAAACGCGAATTTATTTTTTTAGTTTGTTTTTTAGCTATGCTTATATTTATTTTATTTATAGGCTACTATTTCGCATTTAATTATATATTACCAGGCATATATCGTTATCTTTTTAACTTCAGTGTATTGGATATAAATAAAATTATACACATTCAATATTTTATTAAAATAAATGACTATTTATTTCAGATTACTTCTTTTACTTCTATAATATCCTTATTATTTTTGATTTTTCCCTTAATATTTATTTTATGCAAGTATGAATTTATATATTTAGAATCTTTATCTATATATAGATCTTATATGTATGTCTTTATATTATTTATAAGCTTTTTTAATCTTAATCCGGATATTATTACTTCCATATATATATTTATATTATTATTATTTTTGTATGAAATGACATTATTAGTTATATATATATATATAATATACTACTATTTTAAGTATAGATAATCTAAGGATAAGTGGCCGAGTGGTTTAAGGTGTTGGTCTTGAAAACCAATGTATGCTTGCATACCGTGAGTTCGAATCTCACCTTATCCGATATATATTAATAAATTATATGACAGTATAGTTCAGCGGTTAGAACTGTAGAATCATAATCTATTAGCCATGGGTTCGAATCCCTTTACTGTCATTAATGCCAAGTTAGTTCAATGGTTAGAACATCTGATTTGTAATCAGAGGGTTATCAGTTCAACTCTGGTACTTGGCAATGTTTGGATAATATAATGATTTATTTACTTAAAAACATTGCATATACTGATGCTTCTTTACCAGCACAAATAGGCTTTCAAGATCCAGCCACACCTATAAGTGCCGGTTTAATTGATCTTCATAACGAAGTATTCTTTTATCTTATTCTAGTTCTTGTTACCGTTGCCTGGATTTTAATTAAATGTTTTGTATATTTCAGTGCAAAAACATCTAAATTTCCTAAATCATCGTACTATTGGACACCTAAACTATATAACGGTGAACAACCACGTCTGCATATACAGCCTAAAAAATATACGCATAATACTACACTTGAAATCGTATGGACAATAACACCAGCCATAATACTATTATTGATAGCCATACCATCATTTGCCTTGCTGTATTCTATGGACGAACTTATTGATCCTGCAATAACAATTAAAGCAATAGGACATCAATGGTATTGGACATACGAGTATTCAGATTATTCACTAGATGATAATGAATCAATATCAATAGATAGCTATATGATTACTGAGGATTCACTATTAGATGGACAACTGCGTTTATTAGACGTGGATAATCGTATACAAATACCGGTTAACACACACATAAGACTAATAGCTACTTCTACTGATGTGATTCATAGCTGGGCTGTTCCTTCATTTGGGATTAAAATCGATGCATTGCCTGGAAGATTAAACCAAGTATCACTTTTTGTACAACGTGAAGGTGTATATTATGGACAATGTTCAGAGATTTGTGGTGTTAATCATGGATTTATGCCTATAGTTGTAGAAGCCGTTTCCCTTAAGAATTATGTAAATTGGATAAATAGTCATCTATCAAAATAGAATAACTAGCGTCGACCCTTTTTATAAAAAATAATATCATTTTATATGAATATAAATAAATTAGTTAGATTTTAAAATGGTTCATAAACAATTTAACATAGGAGATTTCTTAATCGAAATCAAAAATGCCTCACGAGCTCATAAAGCTTCTATTATATATAGAAATGAAAACAGTATTAGTCACATATTAAAAATATTATACAACGAGGGACTTATTAATGGGTATAAATATTTATACAGCAATACAAAGATAGAGATATTATTCAAATATTCTTTTGAAGGAGCCGCTATAAAGGATATTGAGATAATATCTAAACCTGGACGTAGAATATATTACACACTCGATAATATATTAGCAGTGAAATATAAAAATCCTAGTGTACTGTATATCATTTCTACCCCATTTGGCATAGTTTCATCAAATCAAGCAATTTCTTATGGAACAGGTGGAGAAGTCATTTGCAGCATAACATAATATTATATTTATATATAATGTATATCCTAAATATATTCTCAATGAGATTAATATGGTCTGAGTATTTAGCAATCTTTATATATATATTAATAGGGATACTAATATCTATAGTGATATTAGCTTTATCATATCTTCTAGCCTCTCAAAAAGCAGATAGTGAAAAAGTATCCGCTTATGAATGTGGTTTTTCTCCGTTTGAAGATGCAAGAAATAAATTCGATGTAAAATTTTACTTAGTAGCTATATTATTTATCATTTTTGATCTAGAAGTCACATATTTATTTCCATGGGTAACTGTACTTGATCGTCTCCCCGTATTTGGATATTGGTCGATGTTTTGGTTTTTAGTTCTATTAACAGTTGGATTCGTGTACGAGTGGATGAAAGGTGCTCTTGAATGGCAATAAAATATTCTAATATTGATTAATATATAATATATTTATATAAAATATAGATAGAGGAACTAGTGTATAAATATGACCACAATTAATCAATTAATAAAAAGACCAAGAAATATAAAAAGACATAAAACCAGAGCTAGAGCCCTAATGGGAAGTCCACAAAAAAAAGGAGTATGTATTAGGGTGACAACTATGACTCCTCGCAAACCTAACTCAGCGATTAGAAAAATAGCAAGAATTAGATTGACTAATGGATATAAAATTACTGCACATATACCTGGAGAGGGGCATAATTTACAACAACATTCTACAGTTTTAGTAAGAGGTGGGCCGGTGAAGGATTTACCAGGAGTACGATATCGTGTTATAAGAGGGAAATATGATCTTCAAGGAGTAAAAGCACGTAAAAAAAGTAGATCAAGATATGGAACAAAAAAAAATATTAAATAATATGTACCTTTATGTATATATTAATATGAATATATAGATTTATAGAATAATAAAATATGAAAAAAGAATATAAGGATCCTATATATAAAGATCCACTTGTGTCAAAAACTATCAATATATTTATGCGTAAAGGAAAAAAATCAAAAGTGGAACATATCATATATGAAACACTTAAAACAATAAAAATTAGATATAAAGAGAACCCTGTATTGTTTTTTAGAAAAGCAGTTGACAATATAAGACCAAATGTAGAACTCAAAACTATTAGGTTATCTGGTACTCGATACCAAATACCATTTGAATTAAATACATCAAAACAACTTAATACAGCAATACGTTGGTTACATGAAGCAGTTTCTCAACGTTCAGAGAAGAAAATAAAAAGCAGATTACTTATGGAAATAGCTGATGCATATGAGCAAAAGGGAATAGCTTACAAAAAAAAAGAGCTTATACATAAAAAAGCAGTAGCAAATAGAACGCTTATGCACTATCGATGGTAGAAAGGTTTATTTTATTTGCCCATAAAAAATAATATGAATTATATAAACAAGTATTGTAATAGATATTGAGACAATACTTAATAACACATATATTAATATGTAATTAATGTCGTTGATATTTGATAGGTTAATGAAATGTAGTGCTACTAATAACACAGGAATATTTATTAATAAGCTAAAAGTAAAGGATAGTATTTCTGTTCTTTTAGAATTAAAGGTTAATAATATAGAACTATAGTTATTAATAGCGACTACGAAGGTAAATACATAGAATATATAAAGGATATGAAAATTCATTAGCGATGATTGTAAGAACAATATAGAAAATACACCTATGAAGGCTATAGGAAATAAAATAAATAACCAATAAACAATTAATTTAATAAATATAAGGAGTTCTAGGTTTATTTTAGATAAAAAAAACAATTCTAAAGAACCGTTGTTTTTATTTATAAATAAAAAATACGGTGCACTATTGGCAGATAATAAGTATATAGCGTAAAATACCAATTTTATAAGAATAGACTTATTATTGGTAATATCAGCATAGAATATAAATACTTCTGTTTGTAGAAAAACTAAAAAACATAAGTAGAATAAAATAGAATATTTAATTAACTCAACATAACTTCTAAATTCTTTCTTTAACAAGAAAAGTAACATAGGTTATTAAAAAAATAACTATCTTATATAGATAAAATAAGTAGTTATATATATATACTTATATATAAGAAGAAGCAATGGATATAATTTTAATAAACTTTTCTTTACGTAATTCCTGTGCAATAGGACCAAATATTCGAGTTCCTATTGGTGCATACATAGAATTGACAAGAACGACAGCATTTGTACTAAAGCGTACTATAGTACCATCTGTACGACAGATGTTTTTTTTTGTCCTAATGATAACAGCATGACATATTTGTCCCTTTTTTATTTTCTTGTTTGGTACTGCTTTCTTAACTGCAACAATGATTAAATCACCTATTGCTGCATTATTTTTCTCAGATTTGGGAAATACTTTTATACACTCTACTATTTTTGCACCTGAATTATCGGCGACTTGAATTCTAGTACCAGTTTGAATCATATCAATTAGTTTAATTTATTAGAAGACTATTTATTTTATATATCATAAGTATAAATAATTAATTTTTTTGTTTATAAACAAAAAAAAGAAATGCTATATCTATTTGGTACACATCTAAAAAAAAATATGAATATAAGAGTAGCACTAACTTCTATATATGGCATTGGAAATAAAAATGCAGATATAATATGCAATAGTATAGGTATAGGAAATAAAATAAAAATATATCAAATAACTAACAAACAACTGTATAATATTCGTAAACTAGTAAGAGATAAATATAGAATATCAGATGATCTTCGACAAATTATCTTAAAGAATATACGAAGATATATTGATATAAAATCCTATAGAGGATTAAGACATAAATTAAACTATCCTGTTAGAGGTCAGAGAACGCATTCGAATGCACAAACACAAAAAGCATTATCAAAAATTAGATTTTCAGAAGTTAAATTATTGACAAAACATGCTAAATAACATTAATACAAAAGAATTAATAAAAAGAAAAAAGACTCTAAAAAAGAAATATAAAATATGTAAACTATATATAAAGAAAACAATAAATAATACATTTGTAACATTAACAAATATAAAAGGGGATACAATTACTTATTATTCAACTGGTAAAGTAGGTTTTAAAGGTGGGAAGAAAACAGGAAGAATCGCAGAAGAAGCAATAATGAATGAAATAATTAATTCTTGTATATCTATAAAAGTAAAATATCTTTTCATTTATTATTCTGGTACTTACTTCAATATGAATCTATACAAGAAAATACTAAAAAAAAATAGAATTAGAATATTGATGCTAATAAACAATACACCAATAAATTATAATGGGTGTAGAAAACCAAAACCACGACGTTTATAAATAATCTATAAATAATGTATAAATTATATATATACATTTACATAATAAATATTAAATACTTATAGTACATGGGACAATCTGTTAATACTTCAGCATTACTTTTACCATTTCATAAAGACTGGTATTCGAAATGGTACTCTTATAAGCATTATTCTTTGATACTACATAAAGACCTACTTATTGGAAAGTTTATTGAGAATGTATTTAAAAAAATTGGTCTATTTAATAGCAAGTATGTAATAAAACGTACAACGGACAAAGTATACATATATGTTAATGTTTATACAAAAATGAATATAAAAGAGAAGACATTATCTAGCATAATTAATACACGACAGATAAAACAATTAGTAACGAGCCTAACTAAATTATTGGAAAGTAAGGTTATTTTAGTTATAAGACCAACTGATATTTATGATTCACATTTATTAGCTCAATATGTATCCAATAAACTAGAAATGCGAATGTCCTTTCAAACAGTATTCAACAAAATAATAAGTAAAATAAAAAGATATAATCAGATATTGGAAAAAGAGAAAAGAGCTGGTGTTATAAAAGGAATAAGAATACAATGTTCCGGTAGACCAACAGGTAATGATATGGCAAATATACAATGGTTTAAATACGGACAG
>Ga0209581_1003537_pt1 | contig 13332 bp, 13 predicted proteins | sample Coa_R2_FD_187160 | JGI IMG/M metagenome (GOLD analysis project Ga0209581, IMG submission 187160) | Surface soil microbial communities from Centralia Pennsylvania, which are recovering from an underground coalmine fire - Coalmine... | ecosystem: Environmental > Terrestrial > Soil > Unclassified ...
GCTGCCGCGCCTGCGCGCTACTGAGAAATTCGCGATAGCTCACCGGGGGTATCTGCTGCCAGATGCCGCCGGGGCCTCGGAAATCTGGAATGCCCGATTCCGTGCTAATGCCCGCGCCCGTTAGCGCCACGATGCGCTTTGCCGCCTGCATCAATTCTGCCGCGTCCTGCAATTGTTCCTGAAAGGTAAGCATATCATTATTGTACCACCAGAAGGGATGTTCGTTGAAAGGCCATATTATGATCTCTCCTCTGCACTCTTTTCCTGATCGTGTCGATACAAATCGAGCAGCACCAGGGCCAGGTACTCAGCAAGCTCGGCCCAGAGAGAGGGATCGCCGATATCGTTGGTCACATCCGTGACCAGTAAAGTGCTGGCGGCGTCGATGACTTCTCCAATCAGACGTTGCCGCGAGAAGGCGTAGACTCTGTGGCTCTGCTCCTGGCCATAAGGTGCATCGACCACCGACCAGACGTGTTTGTCATCTCTTATTCCCAGGTAGCGGATGTGGAAAAGAGACCACAGGGAACCTCTAAGGGCTGCTCAACTGCACGGAAGTCACGGTAAAGCTCGCATTCGGCCCGGCCACCATCAACGCTGGTTGGCCGCCTGTGTAGTCCGCGTCGGCAGTAGATGGCGTTATGGCTGTACCGTTGACCGTGAAAGAGAAGTGGCTTCCCTGCACAACAACTTTTAACGTGTTGAACTGATTCGGTCCGTGAATGGCTGACAGCGTTCCCTGTGTCAGGGTCGCGTATGAGGTTGAGGTGTTGACGCCATATTTCAGTACCTGATAATCGCCTTTTGCGTCAATGACGAAGGCATAGCAGTAGACGGCGCTTCCGTTTTCTTTCAGGTGAAATGCCAGCCCGTAAAAGGTGCTGGTAGCGCCTGAGTTCTGTTCCATATTGACGGTGTAGGTGAAGTTGGTCGGCAAATTGCCTGCGTCGGGATGAGGAAAGTAGGTATTGCCATCGCTCACACTCAGGCTGTACCGGTTGTTGCCGACACTGGCGGTCAGGCCGTTCAGGTTACCGCTTGTCCAGTTGCGGTCGTTATTCTGGAAATTTTCGGTAAATGGCTGAAATGTAGCCCCTGTCGACGGGTTGCCGGAGCCGAAAGGCAGCCAGGAGGGATGCGTTTGCCAGAGCAGGGCGCCGATGACTAACAAAACTAGCAGAATGCTGAAGATAAAGGTGCCAGGGCGCAGGGCGCGGGTCGAGGTGAGTTTGCTGCCCGTAATCGGGTCAGTAATTGACGGACGAGAGGGGATGGATTGGGCAAGGGGCGTTTGTGGTTGCTGCCGGGGCTGTGAGCCATAGTACGAAGGGAGCTGTGCGGCAGGGGCGTAATGCATGGCGCCTGCATTGGATGGCGTGGGGAGCGTTGGCCCGGCCAGAGGGCTGATAGTGGCGTTGCTATCAAACGGGGGCCTTGCCCCGGTCCCGTAAGGAGTGGAGGTGGTAAATGGTTCGAGGGCGCGAGCCATCTCTTCCGCCGTCTGGAAGCGCGCCTGCGGGGCTTTTGCCAGCGCCTTCGCGGTGATCTGGGCCAGCATTTCAGGCACCTGCGGGTTCAGCTCGCGCACATCGGGGGCGGGCGTATGCACGTGCTGGTAGAGCAGGCCGATTTCGCTGCTGGCGAGGAACGGCACACGCCCGGTGAGCATCTGGAAGAGTACCACGCCCAGCGCGTAGACATCTGTGCGCGCATCGACGGGCTGGCGATTGATCTGTTCCGGGGCCATGTAATCCGGCGTGCCGATCATCTGCCCCACGTTTGTCAGCATGGGAGAGGCGCTGCTGCCGATTATGGGCAGCGTTGTTTCCTGTGTATCGAAGAGTTTGGCGATGCCGAAATCGGAGAGCAGCAATTCGCCGGGGTCGCTGGAGGAGACGAGCATGTTTTGCGGCTTGACATCACGATGCACGATGCCGCGCTGGTGCGCGTGGTGCAGCGCCCGCGCCATCTGTTGCGCATAAGCGGCGGCCCGGCGCAGTTCCAGTGGTCGCTGCCCGCGCAGCTGATCGCGCAGCGTGCCGCCGCCCACGTATTGCATGACCAGATAGGTGAGGTTGCCCGACTCGCCAAAGTCATAGACCGCGACGATGTTGTGGTGTTCCAGTCGCGCCACCACCTGCGCCTCTTGCTCGAAGCGTTCTTTGAAGCCGGGCTTGTCCGCCGCCTGCGGCAGAATCACCTTAATAGCCACGTCGCGCCGCAGGCGTGCATGATACGCCTTATACACACGGGCCATGCCGCCTTCGCCCAGCTTCGCCTGAATCTGGTAGGCCCCCAGTTGTTTCCCGATCAAGACATCGTTATCCATCATATATATTTGCCCCTGCCAATCCTCGTTTGTGCCTATTATACCTGATACCTCAACCGATGATAACGCAGTACCAGGTGATGTTATCGCTGTTGGCCGGGCCGCTGAAGGTTAGCGTGGCCTGCGCCTGGCAGTTGTTGGCCGGAACGATTACCTGCACGCGCGTTCCCTGGTTCGGCCCCAGCGTCCCGCTGGACGGGTTGAACGAAATGCCCGCTATGCCGCTGCTGGATGATGTCCAGTTCAGGCTCAGGCTGCTTGAGCTATTGGCGATGGAAGCTGTGCAGAGCCAGTAGCTGCCGGTGGAATTGTAACTGCAATTCTGGTTCGCATAGAAAGTTGGCGGATTTGGCGACTCGACCACCAGCGTAGGCGCGGCCTGCACGGTCAGCGTCACATTGACGACCGATTGTGTGGAACCGATAGCGAAGGTAATCTGACCGGTGTACGTTCCCGCGCTCAGCTTCGTCTTCACCACCGAGGCCGTGACCGTCACATTTTGCGCCGATTTGCCCTTCAGTGTGCCGCCGCTCGTATCCAGGCTCAGCCAGTTGCCGCCCGAACCGGTGCTGACCGTCGCCGTCCATGTGGCCGCCAGCGCGCTACAGTTGGTCACAGAGACCGTCTGGGACGAAGGGTCGCTGACGCCAGCCTCGCCTGTGAAGCTCAGTGTGGTTGGCATGGCGCTGACACAGCCTGTTTGCACAGTGAAGTTGACCGTCAGTGTCTCGCTGGTGCCGCTCTGGCCGTCGGTGAATGTCACCGTTGCCGAATAATTCCCCGCTTTTAGCCCGCTCGCGCTTGCGCTCACCGTCACCTGTTGCTGGGCGGGCGCCTGAATCTGGCCGGAGGTGTGATCGAGCTTCAGCCAGGGCGCCGCGTTCTGGTCCCAGCTTGCCGTCCAGTTGACCACGCCGGAGCCATCGGTGCAGAGCGTCACCACCGAAGAGACGGCCTGGTTATAGCCCTCGCTGACCGGCCCCAGCGCCAGCGTCGTCGGGTTGATGCAGCTCAAACCCGTTGTTACGCTGGTTGCCGTCACGGTTGGTGATGGAGATGTGGTAGGCGTCACCGTTGCCGTCGCGGTAGCTGTGGTTGTCGCGGTGGGCGTTGGTGTGGGCGTTGTGCCGTTTGCCAGGACGGTAAACGTGAGTTCGGCGCTGCGCGGGCTGATATTTTCGGAGGCGCGAATGGTATGCTGCCCCGGTTTCCAGTTTGTTCCGACCTGAATTGTCACATCAAAGCTGCCATCACCGCCTGCCCGCAGGACGTTGTTTTGCTGTGCCGCCAGCGTCCAGACCTCGCCCGTTGTGGGAAGCGAGGCGTTTGATGCAAAAAAGGATGGCGCGGAGACAGAAAGCGGGATGCTGCCGTCCAGCGTCAGGGTGATGCTGCTGCCCGGAATGAAGTGGCTGCCATGCAGGTGCAATGTGCCGCCCAATGGCACGCTGCCGCTACCGCTCAATGAAAGCGTGGGCGTCAGGATGGTGAACGCGGTCGTGATAATACTGGTGATGATGAGGATAATGGCGCTGACAATAATGAGCCAGGCAGGGGCGCAGCCGGGCGGATTGGGCTGTGGAGGATGAGGATGCCCCGGCGGATTGGGATGCGTCGGCGGCTGAGGATGCGTCGGCGGCTGAGGGTGTGTCGGCGGATTGGGCTGAGTGGGATATGAAGGTGCCTGGGGTGAGGATGCGCCGGGAGGCATGCTGGCAGTTCCCTGCATGGCTCCCATAGAGGCATTGCCCATGTGTGGCGTTCCCTGCACCATTGGCACGCTGCCCATGTGCGGCGTTCCCTGCACCATCGGTACATTGCTGGCCCCTGGTCTCGCCAGCCCGACAAAGCCCAGCCCCAGCAATGCATCGCGCCGCCGTCTCTCCTCTTCCTCCTCCGCACTGTTGGCAACCGTCATCTGCCCCTGATCCTGTTCGGCGAATCCCGAAAACGATTGGTTGCCCTGCCCTGGATGTTGCCATACAGGGGAGCCGCTCATTCCCTCTCCGCCGTTTTCAGCAGGTGAAAGATTCGCCTGTGATGGGCTGATGATGGTTGAAAAAGGGTTATCCATCGGAAGTGCGTCCAGCGACGGAAAGCTGGCGCGCGTGGGCGCGTTGGGGCCTGTGACATGGAGGGGCGCCTGCCCGCAGTGTCCGCAAAAACTGGCGTGTTCGGGTATATCAGCTCCGCAGTATTCACAGATTGCCATAGAAGTCCTCCTGCACTCTATTATCGTCCAGGGCAAAAGTATTTGACTCTTTCGGGTTTGATGATATACTTCCCCTGTTCGGGAAGCTGGAGGGAATCAGCAGAAACTGGCTCCTTTCCCGCCATCCCGTCTGGGGTTGAAATATAGAACGTATATCGGGCCAGGAAAATCTCTTGTATAATCGGTCGTGCTTATTATAGCAGAATAGGTGAAAGGTGGAAGTAGGTAGCTTCACCGCCTTGCTGTGAAGTGCGCCACAGTCTGAGGGGCCAGAAAGAGAAAGCTGCCCTTAGAGGTGCCAGCTCTAAGGGCTGCGACAGAGAATAGGAAGTGCGTCTTATATTCTCCTCATCCAATATGACGTTACAGGCAATGGAGGCTCAAATGGCAATTGTTGACTTTGCTTCCACTTTGCAGGAATGTGTAGGATAAGAAGGTAGAAACCGTGTTGCTACATGGAGCGGAGCCGGTGAAATGAGCTACACCGTGTTTGAGAATCCTTTTTCCATTGAAGACCTCGCGGTGTTCGATGAGGAGACCATGCAGGATATTCTGGGTGGCAGCTTCGGCGTGGAACTGAGCAAGCTTGCCCTGAGTCTGCGCGACGCCTCGTGGTCGCTGATTCGCTCGATCAGTCGGCACCTGTCGCCATGCCAGCTTCCTGCCTTCATGCACGAACTGAGCCGCCCGGTGGCGCAGCACGAGGTAGAGGCAGCGCGACGAGATGTACTCGACCGCCTGTTCTGGGAACTGATGTACTGGAACATGCCTGAACTCTACGAGGAGTTGACGATGGGTGAGCGTATCCATCCCGGCATTTTTCAGGCGTTAGAACCGGACATGCGCGACCGGATAGTGCTTGACGCGGGCGCAGGCAGCGGGCGCGCTTCGTTCGAGTGCCTGCAACATGGCGCCAGAAGAGTCTACGCCGTTGAGCCTTCGCCCGGCCTGCTGAATATCCTGCATCGCAAGCTCAGCAAGCGGTCGGCGGGGGGTATCATTCCCCTGCGCGGCAGTTTCGAGCATCTTCCTCTGGAGGATGACAGCGTTGATCTGGCTCTCTCCTGCTCGGCCTTTACTGCTGAGCCGGGACAGGGCGGCGAAGGCGGGCTGGCGGAATTGAAGCGCGTGACGAAGCCGGGGGGCAAGATCGCGCTTATCTGGCCGCGCGCTGAAGATCGTGGCTGGTTGATAGCGCACGGGTTCCATTATATCGCCTTGCCGCTGCGTGGAGAGATGTACGTGCATTTCCGCTCGCTGCAAAGCGCGCTGCGCTGCGCCCGACTGTTCTACGCCCATAATCAGGCGGTGACACGCTATCTCCTCACACGGCAGCAACCGGACGTCCCCTTCTCTGTACTGGGTTTTAACCCGCCACGCGATTACTGTTGGTTGATTGTAGAGTAGTAGTGATAATACGCGAAATGCTCTCCATATGTGAGAGGAAAGGAAAAGACATGAGTTCCGATGCAGTAGAGGCAATTCCGGCGCCGCAGCATGGCTGGACTGAGACGCCGCCGGTCAGCCCACCGTTGCGGCACTGGATTGGAGAACTGGTTGAGCATCAAGCCTGGACGGATCAGTATGCCGCTCCAGTTCAGGACTGGCTGTTGAAGCTATTTGGTCAACCGGGGCAGTTTGGGCGCAAAGTCAAGGGTATCCTCAATGGCACCTGGCTTGGTCACGCGCTTCACCCCGTCCTGACAGATATTCCCATTGGCGCCTGGACAGGCACCATGCTCTTCGACTTGCTCTGGCTCAATGATGAGCAAGAAAACAACGCCAGAACCGCCGAAGATATGCTGCTCTTCGGCCTGATTGGAGCCGCAGGCACGGCTATCACAGGCGCAACGGACTGGAGCGATCTCTATGACACGGACCGCCGTGTGGGCTTCATTCACGGCGCGCTCAATACGGGCATCGCGCTGATCAATACAGCATCCTACGCGCTGCGCAAGCTGGGCCTGAAGCGAACGGGCATCGCGCTTTCGACCGTCGGCTATGTTACCCTGATGTTCACAGCCTATCTGGGGGGCGAACTCTCTTATGCCAAGGGCGTTGGCGTCAACCACGATGCCTTTGAAGGTGGCCCGGAAGACTTTGTAGCGGTCATGAACGAGAGCGACCTCGTTGAGGGCAAGCTCACCCGCGTCAACGCCGGTGGCATTCCTGCTGTGCTGCTGAAGCAGGGCAGCACCATCTATGCCATCGGCGCCGTCTGCACGCACATGGGCGGCCCGCTGGACGAAGGCACCGTAGAAAACGGCGTCGTCACCTGCCCCTGGCACGGCTCCCAGTTCCGTCTGACCGACGGCAGCGTCGTCACCAGCCCGGCAGTCTACGCCGAACCCAACTTCGCCGTGCGTGTCCGCAACGGCAAAATCGAACTGCGCCGCCTCGACCACGCATAAACCGATAAATCCTTACTGGCAGACCGTTCCGCCTTCTAAGATGGAACGGTCTTTTTCCCTCTTTCCCCTGTTGCCAGCACTCCACCACCATGTTACAATCCCCCTGCTAAGATGATTGACTTTTCGCAAACGATGGTGTTCACACAACGGGGCGATCATGCTGCTAACGATTACCACAACCTGTCAACCGGCGACCGGTCTGGGCTACCTGCTGCATAAGAACCCGGCGCGCGTGCAGTCCTTCTCGCTTTCGTTCGGGCAGGCGCACGTCTTCTACCCGGAAGCCAGTAACGAACCCCCGCGCCGCGCCCACGAATGTGCCTTCGGCGTCCTCGCCCGCGAAAGCGAGCCGGTCAATTCCCTGTTTGTAAGAGGAGAAACGGAATGGGATTTCTCAAAGTCTTGCGCCTGCGCCATCTGGCTTTACTATGGATGAGCCAGGTGCTGTCGGCGATGGGTGATTACTTCTATGAGATTGCAGTGATGTGGATTGCGGTGAAGATGGTGGGTGGCGCGGCTGGTATTGTGGTAGTGGCTGAAACCGGCTCCGGCCTGCTCTTTGGACTGCTGGGCGGCGTCTACGCGGACCGATGGAACCGGCGCACGACAATGGTCGCGGTCGATGTGCTGCGGGCAGTGGCGGTGGCGACGCTGCCGTTTGTGGCGCTGGCGGGAACGCTGCCCCTCTGGTATCTGGTAATTGTGGCCGTGATTGTGGGCAGCCTGGGCGCGCTTTTTGATCCCGCGCTGCAAGCCAGCCTGCCCGCGCTGACGGGAGACGCGCAGACGTTGCAGGCCACCAACGGCCTGATGGATATAACACGCAGGCTGGCGCGCATGCTCGGCCCCAGTCTCGCGGGCGTTCTCATCGCCTTCATTCCGTTGACCCACTTTTTCACGCTCGACGCCATCAGTTTTGGCATCTCCGCCCTCACCGTCTTCTCGCTCGGACGCCGGTATGCCTGGAAGGCGCTGCGCGGCGAGCATGGGAATGAAGTTTTACCCGCTCGCGGCACAGGCGGTATCCTGAAGGAGATCAGGGGCGCATTTCGACTGGTGCAGCGACACACGCTCCTCCTGTGGGCAATTATTGTCAACGGGCTGGTCGCTGTCGTATGGGGCGTGGCCTTTATTGTTGGCGTGCCGCTGCTGGCGGCCAATGCGCTGCATGGCGGCGTGGGCGCGTATGGGCTGATCGTGGGAGCCTATGGCGTGGGCAATGTTGCCAGCAATCTCGTGGTGGGCAGCCTGCATATTCGTCGCCGGGGGCTGTCAATATTCCTGGGCAAACTGATTCTGGGCCTCGGCTTCTTGCTGCTGGCGAACTCGATTAATCTCTGGATGGCGCTGCTCTGCGCTGCTTTTGCCGCCATCGGTGGCCCCATGGGCGATATCATCGCCACAACCATGATCCAGACCGATCTGCCCGCCGACCAGATTGGCAAGGTCTTCAGCCTGTTCATGCTTGTGGAAAGCGCGGGCCTCTCTCTGGGCCTGATCCTGGCCGCCCCGCTCTACGCCCTCATGAGTGTGCGCATGGTGATTGATCTATCCGCTCTGCTGGAACTGGCTGTAGCGGTAGCCGGATTGCTCCATTTCGGTCTGGCCATCTCTACTTTCTCGTCAAATTCAGACAAAGCATGTCATCCTGAACCAGGTGTGGACCGGAAGCTAACACAGACGTGTCATCCTGAGCGCCGTGAAGAACCTGAGGTCACTACCTGATTGACATAGCGAACCTTAGATCCTTCGCGGCGCTCAGGATGACACGTCTGAGCAGGTCTTTGACAGGAGACTTATTGCCCCTGTGTTTCCAGCGGCTCGTACAGACTTATCAGGTTGCCTTCGGGGTCTTCGATGAAGAAAGAGCGGATGCCCCAGTCGCTATAGTTAGTCGGGTCGGTAATCAATTGCACCCCTTCACGGCGCAGTTTGTTGCTGAGTGCATCTACCTCGCTGACACGAAACTCGATCACGCAGCGATGGCCGTTGACCTCACCTGGCTGCACCAGCGGTATCGTCTGCTCCATCTTCTTATAGTCGAAAAATGAAAGCTTGACATCTTCACCCGCTTTCAGTTCCGTGTAGCCGTTCGTTTCATTCAGCACCTGCAGTCCCAGCATCTCACGATAGAAATTCAGCATGGACTGCATATCCTGGACAAAGAGAGAAACATGCGTCAGGGTAATACTCATCTCTGTAACCTCCTTTATGTCGTCAACCACGTGTCTGTAATCGTTTGTGAAAGTAGTCTCGCCAGTTCGCCGTGCCTCTCTTCTATTACGTGCTTTCACACAGGAGCCGTTTCAAGGCAGCAAATGCAGTGATCTGGATGAGCTGTTCTCTCGTAATATAAGAAATGCTCTGGCAGTGACTTTCACCGGCGGCCTGCCGGGTTTATGGCCCGATATTTCGTCAAAGCGTATCATACACGAACAGGGAGAACAGCATGGCAAGCAATGCATATCATTTCATCACTCACTGGCGAGTGAAGGGTACCGTCAAAGAGGTGACCGACATTTTGAGTGACGCGGCAGACCTGGTGCGATGGTGGCCGTCAGTCTATCTGGGGGTGAAGGTGCTGGAGCCGGGTGACGAGCATGGCCTGGGGAAAGTGGTCGATCTGTATACCAGAGGCTGGCTGCCCTATACGCTGCGCTGGAGTTTCCGCGTGACCGAGGTGCGCGAGGATGGCTTCACGCTGGTGGCATGGGGCGATTTTGTGGGCCGGGGCATCTGGACCTTCGAGCAGGACGGTCCCTGGGTCAACATCGTCTACGACTGGAAGATTGATGCGGAGAAGCCGCTATTGCGCTATTTCTCCTTCATCATGAAACCCGTTTTCTCGGCCAATCATCGCTGGGCAATGGCGAAAGGGGAAGAGAGCCTGAAACTCGAACTGCTGCGCCGCGCCACGAAGCCCGAAGAGCGCGCCAACCTGCCCGCTCCGCCACGACCGGCGGCAATCTCTCCGCTTCCTCTGTTAGCAGTCACCGCGACGGCTCTGCTGGCAATCGGCGGCTTATCCTACCTGGCACGCAGGGCTTTTGCCAGAAAGTAATCGCTTCTGACTGCAATACGTGACAGCTCATGCACCTCCTTACTATCGTAGCGATACGCAAAGCAAAGGAGGATGCTGTTTCAGTGGAAGGGCTTCTCTCTACCGGTTGTCTCATGTCCCTTCTCTTGTTGGCAGATCGCACGCATCTGAGTGATAAATGCATTTGCCGTATCAAACATCGTTTCTTCTGAGGAAAGCGCGCCTCAGACGCGATCATGATACTGGTTGCGTTTCTTTTCCCTGGCTCGCCTTTTGAGGTCACTATAGATCATAAATCCAAATGCAGAGGCAAAAACCAGCAGGATAAGGAGCAAGAGGATGAAAGAGGGCATAACACAATCCCTTTCTGTGTAATCCAGCCATACGTCTGCCTCAACACAGGGGAGTATGACGAGAAGGAGAGTTACATTTCAAGCGTCTGTGATCGGTACGATACGTTGTCTGCGCAGATTACCAGGGCCAGAGGAAAAGGTCTTTGAAACAGGCAACCATTTGCTCGTATCGATTGACAACGTCAACATGGGGTGCAGTTTCATCTGGTAGCTGATTGATCAGAATACTCACAATCCTGTGCTGTTCCTGCCTCCATTTTTCTTCGGTCAATCCCCTGGCTATTGCATCCATGATGGTCATGGCAAGGCGATAGTCTGAAGAGCTGAGTTTGTCATATCTCATGGCCTCTTGTATACGCGCAGAATAAGCCACCATTTTCCCCCTTCTCAATGAGGAAGAGGATGGTTCATCTGCTTCAACAAATTGATGGCTCATATATTTTTCCTTTTTCGGGGAAAGCTTCTCGTTTCCCTCAACTACATTATGCCACATATTCCATGATTATGGAAATGTCATGAAACAAAAGACTGCGCAGATACCTCTAACAGGTGTTCCACATTTGCGGTGGAGCATCTATCAGGTGGAGGTTTCATGAAACCCTTTTCTGTCTATAAAGGTGTTGTTCTTGCCGTTGTGATTGTGCCGTTGCTGGCTACTGTTCTGGCTATTGTACTCCTCTGGCAGCACGCCGTTCACTGGTCCGATCTCGCGCTGCTAACAACAATGTACGCTCTTGTGGCGCTGGGTGTAACTGTTGGATTCCATCGCATGCTGACACATCGCAGCTTTCGGCCCCATCCAGTGGTCAAATGCATCTTGCTGATCCTGGGTTCTATGTCCTTTGAGGGACCAGCTATCGAATGGGCGGCGACACATATCAAGCACCATGCGCAGGCCGACCGTGAAGGCGATCCCCATAGCCCCGTCGAAGGCTTCTTTCACGCGCACATTGGCTGGATGTTTGGCGAGAAGGTCGATCCCAGCGTGTACTGTAACTACCTGGAGAAGGATCGTATGGTGGTCTTTGTCAGCCGTACCTTTGTTCTCTGGTCGCTGCTCTCATTGCTCATCCCGTTTGCGCTTGGCGGTTGGACCGGGCTGCTCTGGGGTGGACTCGTGCGGATGTTTCTTACCCACCATGTGACCTGGAGCGTCAATTCGGTCTGCCACACCTTTGGCAAGCGCGAGTTCGAGACGAAAGATCGCAGTCGCAATGAGTGGATAGTCGGGCTGTTAGCGTTCGGAGAGGGATGGCATAACAATCACCACGCCTTCCCACGCTCCGCCTTTCATGGGATGCACTGGTGGCAGTTTGACCTCTCCGGCTACCTCATCTGGGCTTTTGAACGTCTCGGCCTTGCCCGTGACGTTTGCCGTATCCCCCCTGCCCTGAGAGCGCGCCGCAAGGCTCAGGGGAAGGATAGGGTATCGAGAACGAAAATACCCTTGATACGAGATGCGATGCTCATACCTGGAGAAGAACTTCTCTAAAAGAGTTTCCCGTTTGAAGCGCCTCTCTGGCTCAGGCGTCCCTGATCTGTTGCGTCAGGAAGCGTTTCAGGCGTGTGACATACTGCTCTGGATCACTTCCGTAAGCTCCGCCATGGGTGGCATGGTGGACAAAGTAAGTTTCGATGGGGATATGATATGCCTCTGCCTGTGCCGCAATCTGGCGGGCATGAGAGAAAGGAATCAACTCATCGTCTCTGCTATGGATTAACAGGATGGCGGGATAAGGTTGATGCGTTGCCTTTGTCGGCGTGGCCCAACGCTTGAAGCTGCGATCAGGACGCGCCATTAAGGGGTGGCCAAAGCGCAGACGAAACAGGAATCGACTCGCCACGACTGCCGCCCAGGAAAGAGCAGGCAAGAGAACCTTAAGCCTGTGGAAGAGGGGAGGCCAGGAAGTGCTTTCTTCAGTGAGACGGTAGTGGGTGAGGCGCTGCAAAATGGCATCCAGACGGGCATAGGCACTATCAGCAATGATGCCGACCACCTCCGGGTGGGGCGGCATGAGCAGACTGACGGCGGCCCCCATCGAAAAGCCATGCAGCGCCAGTTTGCCCGGCAGGGTTTCAGGCTGCTGGCGCGCCGCCTGCACTGCCGCTTGCAGATCGCGCACTTCGGCGATGCCGCCACTGATGACGGCTCGTGCGCTCTTGCCGTGTCCGCGAAAATCGAAGAGCAGGACATTGTAGCCAGCGTTGTACTCTAAGGCCGCGACCGGGCGCAGGTGAACCTGGGGAACGCGATAGCCATGACAGAGGATGATTGTCGCTGCCGGATGAGGCTGCGCCCAGAACTCGCCGCAGAGACGTTTGCCGTCACAGGTGTCGATTCTCAGTTGCCGCTGCACCACTACTGGCGGCTCTGGCTCTGCTATCGGCATATCCCACGTGAATTGATCGTCATCTAATAAGACATGCGAATGGGTAAATTCGTTGACAAACTGATGTGCTAATAAGAGAACAGCACTACTAACCATCACGCTTAATAGCCCGATACTGCTTGCTGAACCAATGATCCACCGAGACCATTTTGTCATGGCTGACTCCAGTCTTTTTTGGCTTCCGTTTCTTTCTTATTTAGAGCGTCCAGAAGCAAAAAAGTGTCAGGCAAGAAATTGCAGCTGAATGGGCGCGCACGAGGAGAAGAGTGACATCCGATGCAGTCTCCCTTCTGCTCTTCTCTCCCGGTGAATCTCACCTTTATGATACGGACAAGGCTGGATCGGTTCCCCTTTGCAGGCGAAGCGTTGTTTCCAGCGCGGGGTCAATACCGCCTGCAGTGTTAGCAACATAGAGGTTATCGATCACGTGGTAGATGACGCTTCCTTTATACAGATGTCTCTGGCCGGGAACTGTTGGTTCCCTGTCCAGGATAGGAATGATCTGCTGAATGTATTCAGTGAGCAGGGACTCACTCTCTGTATCGATAAGCAGCAATGAGATATCTGTAGGAAATGCTCTGGCCCGTTTCACGAAAT
>Ga0209581_1003540_pt1 | contig 13325 bp, 9 predicted proteins | sample Coa_R2_FD_187160 | JGI IMG/M metagenome (GOLD analysis project Ga0209581, IMG submission 187160) | Surface soil microbial communities from Centralia Pennsylvania, which are recovering from an underground coalmine fire - Coalmine... | ecosystem: Environmental > Terrestrial > Soil > Unclassified ...
TGCGCCATCCCCAGCGTCACAGTACGAATCGGTGTCGATGACATACTATTTTCCCCTTGTACAAGTTGCACAAAAATAGAACGAAGGAAATCGGCAGAGGAAGAGATTTCTTGCGTCATAGATACCCTATCTTTATCTGAGCTGACAACAAATACTGATAAGTCTACCATACATGACGGCTCACCCATGAAAGCTGTTTCAGGTGGCAACAAAAACTCCCCGCATCCTATTATACACATCTTCCATACACTGTCCAGTAATCTTACAAATGGGGTCTGCGTCCTTCAGGGGGAAACGGTAGGGATGGTGCCTTGTGCCTGTCCCCAGAAGCGTTCCCTGAAGCCCGTGCCAACGGCAGGCAGGCCAGCGACGCCGCGCCCCAGGCCACCCGCAAGGGGTGGCCCTACTCTAGACGTCACAACCAGCGCCAGGCGAACTGAGTGATCGGGTAGAGTAGGGCCACCCCTTGCGGGTGGCCTGCTTCGCCCTCGCACGGCCTGAAGGTACCGCTTCTGGGACCTGTCCCTACAGGTTCCCCCTGAAGGATAGAGAGCCTCACAGATTTCCCTCTTGACTTTTCTTGTGAAATGTAGTACCTTTGTTCTATGAAACAGATCATCACGGCCAGGCTCAAACTGCATACGACGCTTGACCAGTTCAAAGCTCTCAGAGCCACACAACTGGCCTATCGTGATGCCTTATGGTATCGATCACATACTGCTTGCTGCCATGAATTGCCACTTCCTTTTTGCGCAGGAGATCAGCAGTGACCTTCATGTTAAGGTCATACATCGGCTCATCAGCCTCGGCCAGAACTGCTGCAAAGCCAAAGGGACCATAGTAGTCCCACTGTAATTCCATCGCCGCAGCTGCCCGGTTGAGATCGCCCAGCCCCTTCTCGACGACGTGGATGTAACGGCAGGTCACGATGCCGCGCCGCTTCTCAGCATCCCAGCCATACTTGAAGCGTCCCCGATTTTGCCGGTCAGGCCAGCCCTGCTTCTCAGCCTCGTCATAGTAGATCTCGATATTTTTGCGCAGGCGCGAATTAGGCTCGACGATAAAATAGCCGTTGATGCCGCGCTGTGCAGCCCAGCGTACCGAGCGTTCGCTGGTAAGTGGCTCCCATATCTGCGGGTGAGGTTTCTGCACTGGCTGCGGGAACACCTGGATCTCGCGCAGGGTGGTCGTGCTGGCTATCACCGGATTGCCTGCCGAGTAAGCATCCGGCCTACCAAGTTTGAGGACTTGCTCCAGGCTCCGCTCAAGATCGGACTGGCTGAAATAGGCGATTGTCTGTTTGTGATTCCACTTGGTGTAGGTCGGGGGAAGCGAGTAGAACTCGTAATGATGGGAGAAAGAAGGCTCGGTCCAGGCTTTAATGATGATGTTGTAGGCTTCTTCGTAATAGGAGCGATTGCGCTCCTGATCCTGAATGGTAGAGCCGTAGGGCCAACCGAAGACTTCATTCTCGCGGGGCTGGTAGCCACGCCCGATGCCAATCTCTGCCCGACCGCCGCTGAATGTTATTGTGTTGCGCGATCAGTATCAGAGGATTGTCGAAGGTATTGTTGTCGAGGGAATTAAGCAAGGGATATTTCACGTTATCCTGGTTGTAACCCGGCTAAGTTCCCACGATTTCCCTGGTGATCACCTCACTATCCTTCAGGTTGGGCGCGAAGCCATGTTGGCGCAGTCGCTTGCCTTCCAGTACGGTTGGCAAGACATCGTCAATCAGACAAAAACATGCGATAATCAGTTCGTCCCGGTTCATTGTGTTCCTCCTCAGTTCTTTACAAGATGTTCTGAGGATAGTAGGCACGATGAACCCTCTCTTTGGCAACTTCAAGTTGCCCATCGGGTTATTTAGGAAACGGTAGATTTTAATTGATAAATGACACAACTGCTGGCGGCACTGGTGGAGAAGCATCCGACGGAAACGATCTATGTGGCCTGGGACAATGCCAATACGCATGAGGAGGAGGAAGTCGACGCCGTGGTGCAAGCCTCGCCTTGCTCTATTTGCCGACCTACAGTCCCTGGCCCAACCCCATTGAGATGCTCTGGAGGATTTTCGCCGCGAAATCACCCATTGTGAGCTTTTCGAGACTATGCAAGGCTTGCTCGCCGCATCTCAAGAGTGCTTCGATCGGTTCAATCGCTCTCCAAGCACCATTTTGTCCGTCATTAGCTCTCATGCCGCAAACTTGTGTGATTGTACTTAGTTCTCGTCTTGATCGCGGTTCTTATCTGGGCTCTCTTCCGTTGGTTGACCTATCAACAGCCTCCAGTGATAGTGACACGCTCTGCTCATCAAGCGCAGGACTTCTCTCAAGAGTACGAGCAAGGCTACCAGCCCCGGCAGGACTCGCTACAGCGTTTAGAGATGACAGGAGTGTATGATTACCATCAGCAACCGCAGTATGAGCAACCTCAGGCAGGGTATCCGCAAGAGATGCCGCCACCACAATAAAATATGAGCCATACTGCGTCGGCGGTTTTTTTCTGGGGAGCGTATCTTTTGCTAAGGGTTGGTTTTGTAGGGCTGCCTCGCGGGCTCTCCGAAAACTTGCATCATCAGGGAAAGATACGCTCCCTTTTTCTGTCTACCTGGCCTAGCATGGGCTTTGGAAAGACCTCCCTCTCTATCTGCTAAAGAGGACTGCTCCCTATTGGGGAATCAGCCGTACCCTGAGAATCCCCGGCATCGGCAAAGCGAACGAAAGAAGTACACTTCCTTGCGTCGGAACGATGGCAGGCAAAGGAGTCTCATCCAGTGTATCGGCATCCCGTAGCATCGCCCATTGTTCTGGCGTGGGCCAGTCTCTCTCAGACGACCAGTGAGTAGCAATATTTGAATGAACAGCATCGACACAGGCGACAGATCCCTGATAGAGCGGCGCTTCGAGCTGCTCAATTCGTACATGCAGGTGGCGATCCAGCAGGGAACTGCCAGCAACAGCCGACTGGTCAAGCGTCCCATTCCAGGCAAGCAGGTCGATGACGCCATCGGGTTTACGGCTCGCCCAGGCATCTACCAGTGAGCCTGCCCCATCTCCTTGCAGATCAACTTGTACGAGCTGCGCCCCCATATCTTCTGCGAGCGCCAGCGCCCAGTAACGCGGTTTGCGCAGGTTTCCAATCGTGAGCAGGCCAAAGCCGCCATGGAACAGGCACGGGGCCCGCCCCAATTCTTCAAAGTGATCGCTGACGACCCAGTAGGCGAGCATCTCTGCCCTTCCCTGGGTGCGCTTCATACCGTGGAGGACAAATGGGGCGGCAAACACCGAGTCGTTCACGGGCGCAAAGTGCGTCGGACTCACCCCCCACTCTGTCCACCAGATGCTCACATCCTGAAAACCATAAGCGTCCAGGAGCTGACGTATATCCAGCGGCAGGTTGCCATAGGTATGCGTTGAGAGAAAGTCCAGCGGAACGTGTTCCTGTCGGACAAATTGCAGGAAGTCGCCTACCCATTCCGCCGCCGCAGTAGCCGGCCCCCCTACCAGGAGGCGACTATCAACGGCTTTGATGGCTCGCGCCGCCAGCTGATAGAGCTTGAAGTAGTCTTGTTGAGAGCCTGTCCAGAACACCGCGAGATTGGGTTCGTTCCAGACCTCAAACCTCCACTGGCTTACCTCATCAATACCATACCGCTCCACAAGGTGTGAGGCGAAGCGGTAATTCAGTTCCTCCCAACGCTGCCAGTCGCGCGGGGGGGAGATAATAGAACGGTAGATGAAGACCGTTTCTTCAGGAGAAGATGCCAGGTCACGCGGCATGAACGATAGCTCCACAACCGGTCGCAGTTCCAGACTTAACAGGCGATCGTAAATGCTATCTATGGCCGTGAAATCATAGGTAACTTCTCCGTTCGTTTGCCGGTACACGCCCAGATCATCGTTGAGGATGGCATGTGCCCGGATATATTGCGTACCCAATTCCGTTCGTACTCGGCGGAAGGCTTCCACGAATTCGTTGCCAGTATGAGAGCCGCCCGGCCCCTGGGCCTGGAAAAGCAGCGAAAGGTGTTCTGATCCCAGAGTGTGCCAGAGGGGTTGAAGTTGGCCCGTTGGCGTTTGAGTTTTGACGGTCACCAGCACCGGCGCAGCCGCCTGCAAGCGCGAGTACGCCATGACAGGGGCAGAGAGGTGGCCAGGGAGTGAGCTGGCATCGGCTATGGCAGCCACGGCGTACCAGTAAGGGACACCCGGCTTGCCTGTGATATCCACGTAGGGGGCGTCCGGCACAGCCAGTACGTCGCCACCTTTATAATCAATGAGAGAAAAAGGACCGCCGGGCGACTCAGCGCGATAGACCAGGTACCCTACAGCGCCTTCTACCTGGCTCCAGCGCAGTGTTACTTGCCCCGATCCAACTTCAGCTTGAAGACCCTCTGGAGGAGGTAACTGAGTTGTGGTACCCCTGTCTTGACGAGCAATGTTCGCGTCAACGCGCTGACCTACCCGCTCACCCCACTCCCTGTGGGCAGGAGAGGGATCGGAAAAAGAGCTATCCATTATTACTCCTTCTTAATTACTGGTTTTGTCTTACTGGTCTTGTCTGCTCTATCTCACACCAGATGCGTAAGTAGACAGCACTACATCTGTCAATGATACGATAAGAACCTCACCCCCTTTGCAGGTTGATCTGCTTACTGCGTAAAAGGATGAGAAGATACCGTCTCGAACAGTGTTCGAGGCGGGAGGGTGCCAACCAGGCGTGCCAGCAGGGAAGCGTCGAGAGTAACGCCGGCAAGCTCCAACGCTGAGAAGAGTGTACCAACGACCGGCTCGAAGTCCGAACGCCTGGGCTGTGCCTCGGGCAGCGTCTCATGTACGCGTTCAATGAGCGCGTTGGCCAGTAGCGGTGATGGATGGCGGAAGACGCTGCCGGCCAGGATCAGGGGAAAAGCCGTTCCCTCGATGCCTACTTTACGGGCCGCTACGACAGCATATTCACCAAGGCTGCGGCCATGCAGTTGCAGAATATGCCGCGCCAGCCAGTCGCCGACCTCGGCTTCATCAAGCACGAGCGGTATCAGGCGATCGATGCGGTGGGGGCGCAGCGAGTGATCGCGGCACGTCATATTGTGCAACAATTCTTCGACCGAACGCAGGGAGAAAAGTTCCAGCACGCGCGCTGTAAGCGAGGTGGGAGGCTCAAGGCCCAGTTCCGAGCGCACAATCTCGATGATAGCCAGGCGGCTCAGTATAGTACTGCCCCACACGTTTCTGTGCCAGAAGCTGGCGTGCCAGGTGCGCCCATCAGGTCCACGCGCCCCGATCGCATTTCCGGTGCCACAGATCACCGAGACGCCGTTCTTGCTGGAGAGGCCGGCGTGCAACACGCCCAGGGCGTCGTTCTGCACCAGGATACGCCGTCCGAGGCCGCGCGCCTGCATCTCGGTTTCGAGGAGCGCGAAATCTTCCGGCCAATCTGCTCCGGCCATGTTGAAGACGCCGCCGACCAGGTCATCACGCCTGACCCCTGCCTGGTGCAGTGCATCCATAATTGCCTCTTCGATATGCTCCAGGGCGCTGTCCACGCTGCTGCTACCCGGCTTCCTGCTGTTGTAAATATCGCCACACCCACTGCGTCCGAACCCCAGAATGACCCCATCGAGTGCCGCAACGACCGCGATGGTCTTGGTATTACCTGCGTCAACGGCCAGTACACATTCCATCTCTTCTCTTCCTTCCAGGCATGTTCAATTGCGCAGTAGGCGCGCAGGCAAGTAGTCATGCAGGGCTGCCGACAGCTCGTCGTAGATCGCTTCGGCTTTGTGGAGTGAGAGGACCAGGGGATGGCTGGCAAGCGCCCGCATAGCATCCCGGCGCGTACCGCTCCATGCCGCTTCAGCAGCCAGGGCCTGGTACTCGCCCAGCATCTGCACCAGGCCGCGCACGGGCCTGGGCAGGCGTGCATACTCCCCACATGGTACGGCCCCTCTGCGATCAAGGTAGCCTCGCAGTTCCACTACCAGATCATCGGGGAAGTCTTGCAAAGCGCCCTGATTCGGAACGTTGATGTACAACCACTCACGACGATCATTGTAGATGGCATCCAGCGCATCGATCGCCAGTTCCAGTTCATGGATACCTCCGCGCGAGCGCGCCGGGTCAAGCACCGGCACCTCACGCCTGGCCTGCTCGCGATAATGGATCCAGTAGTCCTCCACCCGGGCCATGATATCCTGTGCACGAGTGGTTGGTTTAGCCTGCAGTTCCACTAGAATCTCTTCCTTAAAATAATAATAGCGGAAATAGTCGTTTGGCAATGCCTCCATAAAACAGGCTAGTTCGATCATGCGCAGGTCAGCGCGGGGAACCTTCCCCGTGCGCAATGCATGCTCATATGCCTGTTGGAGCAAAGGGATGAACTCCCGCCCGTCGTACAAAGGGCGCACCGACCAGGAACCATGATTCAGCCCGATAAAGGACGTAGCAAGCTTGTTGGGATCGAGGTCGGCAAATTCAGCATAACGGCGTGTATCAAGAATGGGTTGCTCACAAAACGAAATGGTAGGGGTGGCTGTATGGTGCGTCACTGCCTCAGAAACGATATTCACCGGGTTGGTATAGTTGAAGAGGCGTGCGTTGGGGCAGACCGCCTCCATATCCGCGATGATCTTCTTCATCACAGGGATGGTGCGCAGCGCCATAAAAAAGCCACCGGGTCCCTGTGTTTCCTGGCCAATCACACCATGCTTGAGCGGAATCTTCTCATCAAGGTGGCGAGCCTCAAAACCGCCGGGGCGGTAGCTCGTCAGCACAGCGGAGCAATCACGTAAACCGTCCCGTCGATCGGTCGTGGCCGTGATTTTCAGATCCAGCCCCCTCGCCCGCGCCAGTTTCCTGCCGATCGTCTCCACTACCTTGAGACGCTCTTCATCCAGGTCGATCAAGACCAGTTCGGAGCCAGCGAAGTTCTCCCCCTGGGCAACAAAAGAGGCAACAGTGCCGGGTGCGCGCGTGCTGCCGCCCCCGATGTAGGCCAGTTTGATCCGAGCCATAGATACCTTCTCTTTAACAAATGGATAAACGCTCTTCGGAAACACCGCACTCTCCCTGGATTGAAATGAGCGCCCCACGTTTCCCGGTGGAGAAGAGGAGCGCCGGTAGGGAGTTCTGCCTACTCAATGGGTACAATTGGTGTATCCACATGAAGGCGAGTGGGCTCGCTGGTTGGTACGTAGCCCGCTCGGCCATCGGCTGAACGCTCAAGCCTGGGTATCGCTTCCAGCAGCAGCCGTGTGTACTCGTCGGATGGTTGGCGTATCACTTTCTCAGCCGACCCTTGCTCCACCACCTGGCCATGATTGAGTACCAGTATCTCGTCGGAAAGGAGACGGGCGCTCAGCAGATCGTGGGTGATGTAGAGCATGGCGATGCGGCGCTCGCGCACCAGCTTATCGAGCAATTGCAGAATCTCGGCCCGGATCGACACATCCAGCATCGAGATCGGCTCGTCCGCGATGATGATATCGGGGTCGGGAGCCAACGCGCGAGCTACCACCACGCGCTGGCGCTGCCCACCCGACAGCTGGTGAGGCAGCTTCTTTTCAAACTGCTCGGCGGGAGACAGGCCGACCGTTTCCAGTAACTCGCGTACCCGCTGGCGTGCCTGCGACGGGTTGAGCCGTTCGTAGTTCATTAAGGGGCGCATCAGCAGGTACTGGATGGGGTGTACCGGGTTCAGAGCCGAATAGGGATCCTGGAAAACGTACTGCACATGCTTCCGGTAGTTGTGCAGCGCACTGCCCCGCAGCCGGTCCACCCGTGTCTGTCCAAACCAGATAGCACCGCCGGTCGGGGACTCGGTGCCGGTAATCAGGCGGGCAATGGTTGTCTTGCCGCTACCGCTCTGGCCTACCAGGCCGACGACCCGACCTGCTCGCAGACTGAACGACACGCCATCGACTGCGCTTACGGTGGTCGTTTTCAGACCTCTTCTGCGCCGGTACGTCTTGCGCACGTTCTCGATGCGTAGCACCTCATCGCCTTCCAGCTTCATCGCCTTGTGCGATGTTGCCTCAGAGAAGGCGGCGTCGAGCAAGGCAGGCCCCCCTTCTGGATTTCTGGTGCGCCCGCTCTGGCTGGCTTCCCACTGGGCCTGGGCAACATGGCAGGCGGCTTTGCCGCCCCACATCGGTACCAGAGGGGGCTTCACCTGCCGACAGACGTGGATCGCTTCGGGACAGCGGGGCGCATAAGGGCAGGCTTGCGGTATTCTGGTCAGATCGGGTGGCCTGCCAGGAATATAGCTGATCGTCACCTCCTCGGCGGCGGGATCAGCGTACGAGCCGAGCAGGCCGTGCGTGTACGGATGGATGGGATGCTGCAGCATGCCGAGCGTCGGTGTGTCCTCAACCACTTCTCCTGCATACATCACCAGCACGCGGTCGGACACCTCCAGCACAGTACCCAGGTCGTGACTGATGAGCAGCACAGCGAAGCCGAGCTGGCGCTGCAGGGCGCGCAGGTTTTGCATGATCTCCTTCTGGACCAGCACGTCCAGGCCAGTCGTCGGCTCATCCAGGAGTACGAATCTGGGGTTCAGGGCCAGGGCCAGAGCCAGCGCCACTCGCTGTTTCATGCCGCCCGACAACTCGTGCGGGTAAAAGCGCATGAAGGAAGGATCTATCTTGACCATTTGCAGCAGCTCGGCTATGCGCTCGCTGATTTGCTTTCTGCTCAGATGCGATTTTTCCTCCATGACATCACGGAACTGCGCCTCGATCCTGGTCACGGGGTTCAGGGAGTTCATGCTGCTCTGGAAGACCGTGGAGAAGTCACGCCAGCGCATCTGGCGCAGTTCCTCGTCCGGCATGGTGGTCAGTTCCTTGCCTTCGAAGCGCACGCAGCCCGCTGTGATACGCCCTGGAGGCAACAGCAGCCGCAGGATGGCGTTGCCCAGTGTTGACTTGCCGCTGCCCGACTCTCCGACTAGCCCGGTGAACTCCCCGGCTTTGACCGTAAAGCTGACGTTGCGCACCGCGAACAGGGGCGGGCGTCTGGTGGTAGCATAGGTGACGTCGAGATTTTCGACTTCAAGCAGAGTCATGATGTTACTCCTCCCGCAACTGTGGATTGCTCAGGGCGTCGACGCCAAAGTTAATCAACATCAAGCTGCTGGTAAGGGCGGCCAGGGCCAGACCGGGCGTTATCAGCCAGGCCCACTGGCCAGTGAAGAGAGCGCCACCGTTGTCGGCCCAGTACAACATCATACCCCAGCTGATCGTACTCGGATCACCAACGCCCAGGAACTCCAGGCCGGCTTCTGCCCCGATCGCGCCCATAGCGGCAACGATGTAGCTGAGTACCACCAGTGAGAGCATATTCGGCATGATCTCTCGAAAAATGATACGAAAAGGGCCTTCTCCAGCGAATTGGGCCGAGGTGATGTAATCACGCACCCGCAATGTCAGAACCTGCGAACGTTTGAAACGTGCGCCCCAGGCCCAGCTGGTGAAGCCAATCACCAGAATGATGATTGCCGGGCCTTTCACCGGAGAGTAAGCGGCGATCGTGACCATTAAGGGTAAGACGGGTACGACCAGACCGAGATTGATGAAGAAGGAGAGAATCTCGTCCACGATGCCGCCCATATAGCCGGCCACCATACCGATGACCAGGGCAATCAAGGTGGAGAGTCCCCCGCCGAGCGCTCCCACGATGAGAGAGGTGCGCGTGCCGTAGACCAGTTGCGAGAACACGTCCTGGCCAGCCTGAGTGGTACCTAACAGATGCTGCCAGCTCGGCTGCTCAGAAGGGCCAAAACTGATATCGTTGGGGTTGTATGGCGCAATCTGTCCAGCGAAAATTGCCACCAGGAGAAAGAAGGCGAGCATAATCAGCCCGACGCGCGCCTTGCGGTTGCTCCAGAGAACCTCGAACCACTCCGGCATGTTCGGCATGCGGCGGCGCTTTTTAGTTATTTGCGGGGTGGTTTCATCCAGCGCAGGCTCTGCTAAGGTGTCCGGAACCGCTGAGACCGATGTTGGCGTAGATGTGATTGCCTCGTGTTGCGGTACCCCTGGGAGTTTGCGGTCTTGCGTGTCCATTTAATGCTCCCCTTTGCGTACCCGTGGATCAAGCCAACCGACCACGAAGTCCGCGAATAGATTGGCCAGCAGCGTGGCCACGACGGAGAAGAGAAAGATGGTCTGCATCAACGGGTAATCGCGGTTACCAATCGCGTCGAAAAACAGGCGGCCCATACCAGGGTAATCAAATACCGACTCCACCAGGACAACGCCGCCCAGGATGCCGCCGAGCGATAGAGCCAGGCCGGTGACGTTGGGCAGAATCGCGTTGCGAGCGCCGTAGAGTAGGGCCACCTTCCAGGGTTTCAGCCCCTTGGCGATGGCCAGCCGGGTGTAGTCCTCGCGCAGCGTCTGCACCATATTGTTGCGCATGCCCATGATCCAGCCGATCGGCCCGGTGATGAGCAGTGAGAGGGCTGGTAGCGTGGCATGTACGATGATATCCCAGGCGTACCCCCAGCTGAGCTGGCGTGTCGATGTTTCGCTGAAGCCGCCGCCTATCGGCAGCCACTGAAGCTGGAACGCGAAAACGAACAGCAGCACCAGGGCAATCCACATGTATGGCAGCGTGCCGACAAAGTTCAGGCCGACGCTGACGAAGGAGTCGAAGGTGCTGTTGCGTTTCCAGGCTGCGAAGGCACCCAGGATATTGCCGATGATGAAGCCAATGATATTAGTGGTCAGCACGAGGCCCAGGGTCCACAAGATCGACTGGCCGATCAAGGTGAGGACCGGATAAGGGAAATAGGTATACGAGATGCCAAACTGCCCATGAACCAGCGTCGCCAGGTAGGCGAGATACTGTTGAAAGATGTTACCGCCCGGGATACCCAGCATCAGGTGGATGGCACGCACCTGAGCCGGGTCGATGGGCTTATTCTGACCAACAAGCCGCCGTACAATATCCTCAGCGGGATCGCCCGGCTGCAGCCGCGGAATGATGAAGTTCAAGGTGACTGCCGCCCACAGCGTCAGCAGAAAAAATACGAACCGTCGGATGTAGTAGCGCATAGCGGGTTCCTCTCAGAGAGCGTGGTGTAGGAATATCTCATTCTCCCAGGCGAAAGTTGACGATTCGGCTACACGAGAGCAGCAAAGCGGAGGGTGTACGTGGGTTGAGCGCACACCCTCCTGGTTGGCTCCTAGCCCAGACTTTGCCTCAAGTGAGTAATGATGAGCAGGATATCGCCGGGCATGGCATATGGGTTGCTAGCATCAGGCCAGCCTACCGCTCTCTTGGTGCTGAACTCGAACCAGTTCGCGCCATACCAGAGCGGTACGTCCGGGAAATGCTGGTAGCTGTACTCGGCCAGTTGCGCCACAGCAGCCTTTTGCTGGTCAGGGGTTAAAGCCTGCTGGAGCTGGTCAAGCATCTTGTCAACCGCCGGATCCTTGAAGTGGAGGTAGTTCACAGTCGGCGATACTCGACTGTTGAGATAGTTGTAGTTGTCGTACATGTTACAGGAGCCACCATGTACGCTGAACAGCATATCATAGTCGGCGGCGGCGGCGCGCGAGGACACGATATCAGGCGATGGCGTTTGTACGTTCACCGTCAGGCCCAGGGCATCGAGGTTATTCTGGATGACCTGAGCGGCCTGAATCCAGTCGGTCCAGCCGTTCTGCACCAGGAAGGTAATGGTAATCGGCTTGCCATCTTTCCCCAGTATCTTGCCGCTGGCATCCTTTGTGTAGCCTGCCTGGTTGAGAATGGTGAGGGCCTTCTGCGGGTCGAAAGGGAAGATCCCCATGTTCGGTATATCGGAAGGGATGAAACTCGCCTGGCCCGGTACCGACAGACCGGTCTGGCTGGCCGGTTTAACGTAGCCGAACTCGGCCTTCTGAGAAATCTCCTGACGATTGATCGCGTAGGCCATGGCATGACGGAAGGCGACGTCGTTGAACGGCGCTCTGGTCAGGTTCATGCCCAGCGAGATCTCGCCCCCAGGCGGGAACCAGTAGTGGTTGTGTGCGGGGTCTCTGGCAACATAGGTTTGTTGGATATTGGGTACGAACATGGCATTCCAATCATACGTACCCTGGGCCAACAGGAGTTCTTCGACCTGGTTGGGGGGTGACTTATGAAAGGTGAGATGCTCAACCTTAATTTTATCAGCCTGCCAGTAATTCGGGTTGCGCTGGAGTACCAGCTCTTCCTGGTTGAAGCTCTGGACTGTGAAGGGACCGGTGACAACAGGGGACGGGTCGGTAAAGGTAACAGGGTTGGTGACCTTTGACCAGATGTGCCGGGAGACAATAGGCTGGTTGAGGATGCGCTGAAACACCTGCACCGACGGCACTTTGAACTTGAGGACAACCTGGTCGGTACCCTGCTGTGTGACGCTACTCAAGCTCTGCCAGAGGCCATTAGTATCGAGCGCGGGGTACTTCTGCATCATATTCAAGGTGAAGACCACATCTGCAGGTCCAAAGGGCTGACCATCACTCCACTTCACACCCTGTCGGATAGTGAAGATGAGCGTTTCCGGGTTCTGCCACGTATAGGCGGTAGCTAGCCAGGGCTGTACCTGACAGGTATAGCTGTTCTCGACCATGAGCGGCTCGTAGAGATAACTGACCCCGCCTAGCAGAGCATTGGGGGAGAAGGGATTGTAGTTGACCTGCGGGTTATCCCCGCCGCCAAATCCGGCTGCATCGAGGTTAGCAATCATACCTGTTCCGCCGACAGGCTGCGTTGCCCCCTGTTTCTGCGGGCCTCCGCACGCGGGAAGAACCAGTATCAACAAAAGTAGTAGAGATGTGAAGGGAATGAAGAAACTACGTCGTTTGACCATCGCTTTGCCTCCGCCTTAGATCAATCCTTAGCCCTCTCGACAAAGGGCCGTTCTCAGGATAACCCGCGTTGCCTGAGTAGACGCTCGCGGTACTCGATGCTGCCTTCTCTTCTGTTGAAAATGCCACATTTCAACTGAGTAGCTGGGCCAGCCAGAAAAGCGGTTATGTTGCCTTTGTTCTGCGGTTGTCCAACGATCGATCCAGCTTAATCTCTCACGGCTCACCTCCTTCTGATTCCTCTCCTACCCGGTTGTTCGCCTGCAACCGGTGCTGTACTGACGTGACGGTCGATAAATCGGCTTGCCTCTTTGATTCGATTCAGCTCATCCCTTGCGCTCCTCACAGCAGAGATTCGGCGGGCGAATTCAGCACCGGTCAGGTAATCCCCAGCGCAAGACTTGCCCGTTGGTCTCTATTGATCGGGTGCTTGAACAATTCGTTCAATACCACGCAAGCTGCTCCCCTCGCCCAGGCCTCTTCG
>Ga0209581_1003542_pt1 | contig 13320 bp, 8 predicted proteins | sample Coa_R2_FD_187160 | JGI IMG/M metagenome (GOLD analysis project Ga0209581, IMG submission 187160) | Surface soil microbial communities from Centralia Pennsylvania, which are recovering from an underground coalmine fire - Coalmine... | ecosystem: Environmental > Terrestrial > Soil > Unclassified ...
CTGGCCCTCGTCGCCTCGCAAGACGGCGCCTTCACGGTCTTTGCCTGGTCCCCATGCGAAGAGATGGTCCATGCGCACCGTATCGAAGCGCTTTTACTCTGACTCTTTCGCTTTCTGACTTTTTCGGCCTCTGCTCTCGTCATAATGAGAGAGAAACACGATAGAAGGTGCGCGCCATCCCCCCGGAACTTCCTTTGACGAACAGTCCTGACGTCGCCGCTGGCGCTCACGCGCAGACTGAGAGCCGAGCCGCCAAAACGCTCCGCGAAATTTTCGAGTCCGGACGGCCCCTCGCTTATGTCCGCTCCGCAGAAGAACAACGCGTCGCCAGGGTTCTTCGCCAGGTCGGCAGCCGCCTCGAAAGTTCGTGCGCAGTTCCAGTATGGACCTGGAGCCTGACGGAGGGCATGCGCCCTGAAGGCGGCTCGGCTGAGCCCGATTCCAGCGCCCCTCGCGCCGCATTGGATTTTATTGCAAGACATGATCAGCCCGCCATTTTTCACCTCAAGGATTTCCACGAAGTACTGCGCGATTCTCCGGAAATCCGCCGGCGGCTGCGCGACCTGCATGAGATTTGCCTGGACCGCCGCAAATTCGTGGTGATCACCTCGCCGGTGCGATTCATCCCGCAGGAGCTTGAGCGGACGGTTGTTTTCGTGGAGCTCCGCCCGCCGGATGTCATCGAGCTGTCCGGGTTTTTACAAGAAGAGCTTCCCCGGGCGGCCAGAGGGCGCGGCGCGCAAGTCGACCAGGCGACCCTCGAGCAGCTGGCGCGCGCGCTTCAGGGCTTGACGCTCGACGAAGCGCGCTATGCCTTGCGGCGGGCGCTCGTGGCGAGCCCGCAGTTCGGACCCGCGGCTCTGCCTGCGTTGCTCGAAGAAAAGCGCCTGCTGGTAAACCGCAGCGGCGTAGTTGAGTTCATCGCCGATCACACCGCCATCGCGGATGTCGGCGGCCTGGACGGCTTGAAAACGTGGCTGCTTGAGCGCCGCAAACTGTTCCAGCTTCGCGATAGCGTCAGCGCGGAGATCGTTCCCAAGGGCGTTTTGCTGATGGGCATCCCCGGCTGCGGCAAGAGTTTGTGCGTCAAAGCCATCGCTTCCTGCTTCGAGCTTCCCCTGTATCGCATTGACATGATCGAAATCTTTTCGGGGCGGCACGGAAAGCCGGAAGGCGTGTTTGTCGAGGCGTGCCGCATGCTGGAGGACATGGCGCCCGCCGTCCTGTGGTTTGACGAAATCGAGATGGGCGTCACGTCGGCGGAGACCGGCGGAGAACAGGGACGTATCTTCGCGTTCTTTCTCACTTGGATGCAGGAAAAGGCCCGCGGACTATTTGTCGCGGCCACGGCGAACCGCATTGATCTGCTGCCTGCGGAAATGATTCGCAAGGGGCGCTTCGACGAAGTGTTTTTCGTGGACCTCCCGCTTGATGAAGAGCGCGTCGAAATTTTCAAAATCCATTTGGCGCGGCGCGGCGTCGATCCGGCGCGGTTTCAGCTTGAGCAGTTGATACAGTTCACGCAAGGCTGGGCCGGAGCGGAGATCGAGCAATGCGTCGTATCGGCGATCACCAAGGCGCGGCTCGCGGAACGGGAAATCACGGAGCAGGACCTGATCAGCACCGCCGTCAGCATGGTTCCGCTCTCGCGAACCATGAAGGAACAGATCAATCATATCCGCGGCTGGGCGTTCGAGCGAGCCATCCGCGCCTCCCCGAAAGCCATCCGGCGCTGAACAGCGGCCCTTGTGGGAATATTGCTCGACGCGAATGGATCGCTCCTTGCGCGATGAGGCGATCTGCACTGACGACCACTCCGGGCGCAGCCATGCGGGATGCGCTAAATCATGCGCTTGAGCGTGAAGGTCTGGGGCGGGCTTGCTTTGTCGCCTGGACGGACGCGCTCGCGGGTGACGCGGATCTCATTGCCGCGGCATGCGCCGGTGTACAAGAACGTCGTTGCGTTGGAACCGGAGCGGATCACCACGGAGAAGCGGATGTAATCGCCTTCGATCTTACCGTCGACAATTGGGATATCGCCCGTTTCGGTATAGAGCTTACCATGGAGAGCGTCGCCGTCCTGGCGGAACTGAAAGGTGACATCCTCAGTTTCGCCATTGCGACCCGGCGCTTGCCCCGTCCAGATGCCGGTCAGGTCTGCACCGCTCGCCAACAGCGCCGCGACGGAGAGCAGCGCGAGCCTCATGCCTGGCTTCCGCTATCCGGCAAGGACGCCCGGCAAGGGACCGGTGCTGTCGGCGAAACGCTGGACCGGTGCGCCGAACGCATCCAGCATGGAGACGTACAGATTGGCCGCGGGCGTGTCCTCGGCGTAAACTAGGTGCTGTCCCGTCGCGATCCTCCCGCCAGCGCGGCCTGCCAGCACTAGGGGCAGCTTGTGGGGATCGTGGCGGTTGCCGTCGCTCAGCGCAGAGGCGAACAGAATCATGGAGTTGTCAAGCACAGTGCTCTCGCCTTCTTTCATGGCGCGCAGTTTGCGCAACAGGTAGGCGTACTGCTCGATGTGCCAGCGATTGATGAGGTGATACTGCCGGAGTTTGTCCGGGTCGTTGGAGTGATGGGAAAGCTCATGATGGCTGCCGGAGACTCCTTCGACGAACCGGAAATTCTGATTGCTGACTGCATTGCCGAACATGAATGTGGCTATGCGCGTGGCGCCGCTCTGAAATGCGAGCGCAATCATGTCGAGCATCAAACGCACATGTTCGGCGTGATCCTTGGGGGGCTCGTCGGGGAGCTTTTCCGGCGATATGGGCGTGAGCGGCTTCCAGCGGGCTCTGCCGGGCGCAGAGGCTCGCTCCAGCCGCTGTTCAAGCGACCGCAGATTGGACAGATATTCATCGATGCGGGCGCGATCCGCGGCCCCGAGTCTGGCCCGCAGGCGGTTGGCGTCCTGGAGGATGCGGTCGAGCAGCAACTGGTCCTGCTTCTCCTCGTTCGTCTGTCCATGCCCGGCCCGGAACAGCCGCTCATAGACGAATCGCGGGTTGATCTCGCGCGGCAGCGGCGTAGTTGGGCTGCTCCAAGCGATGTGACAGCCGTAGACTCGCGTGTAGCCGACGTTCGTGTCTACTCCAGTCGCCTCGGGCTCGATGCCAAGTTCGAGCGAGGGAATCGGCGTCTCGTTACGGCAGCGCTGGGCGGCAACCTGGTCCATGGAAACGCCGTGGATGTTCAGGTCTACGCCGAGGGTCTTCGTAATCGTGGTACAGGTGATAATGCTGGATTCTTTAACGTAGTGTCCATCGCCTGTCTTGGCAGCCTCATTCCACAGATTGCTGACGACCAGGATCTGGTCTTTCAGATCGGCGAGGGGCGCCAGGGTGGGAGAGAGGCTGAAATCTCTCCCGCGGCCTTCAGGAGTCCACATCGCAGTGTTGACTCCGTTGGGCATGTATAAAACAGCCATGCGGACGGGGAACCGCAAGGCGTTGCGGGCTGCTGCGGAAGCGCGCGGCATCATCGCTTCAAGCCACGGCAGGGCAAGTCCGACGCCTGCGCCACGAAGGAGGGTGCGACGGCTGATTTGCATTCTACTTGCGCCCATTCAGATGCTCCTGTCAGTCCCGCGATCTGCGGCCGGCGCGCTCCTGCCGGAACGGTGCGCTGAACACAATCGCGTTGACAAGCGTTTGCGCCTTGTAGTCCTCTTTGGCGACCTGGGCCATGATGTCGTCCACCACGCACGCGTCCCCGGGCGTCAATCCGCGGCCCAGAGCGTACCCCAACATCTTACTCGTTAGATGCCGCAGGAACAAATCCTTGCGCGCCAGCAAAGCAGCCTTGAGCTGATCCGGGCCGTCAATACGCGTTCCGTCCGGCAGTTCGGCCGAGACGTCTATGGGTTTGCCAGCGTCTTCGGTGCGCCAGCGGCCTATCGGGTCGTAGTTTTCGAGAGCGAACCCCAGTGGATCAATGCGCGCATGGCAGCTTGCGCAGGCGGGATTGGAGCGATGTTCGGTCAGGCGTTCACGTACTGTTTTCGGCGCGGGGCCCTGTTTCTCTTCGAGCGGCGGGACATTGGGCGGTGGCGGCGGGGGCGGCGTGCCGAGCAGCGCCTGGAGAATCCACTTGCCTCGCAAGACGGGGCTGGTGCGATGCGGATAGGACGATGCGATCAGGACGGCCGACATGCCGAGCAGCCCGCCGCGATGACTTCCCTCGGGCAGTTCAATGCGTTGTGGCTGCCCGCCAGCGTTGGCGCGCGGGGGTGCAACGTTCAGACCATAGAGCCGCTGCAGTTTGCGGGTGGCCACTGTGAATTTCGAATCAATCAAGTTCAGCAATGACAAATTGTTCACCAGCAGCTCATGGAAAAACATGATCGGCTGGTAGCGGATGTCTGAGCGAAGCTCGTCGTCGCCGTACATCGGGAACAGCTTCGGATCGGGTTGAATTGTGCGCCCGAGTTCGCGGATTTCGAGCCACTGTTCGACAAAGCGGGTTGCGAATTCCACGGACTTTGGACTGCGCAGCATGCGGCCCACCTGCCATCTCAGGATTTCGGGATCCTGTAGTCTTCGCGCGGCGGCCAGGTCGAACAGGAGGCTGTCTGGCATTGTGCCCCAGAGAAAGTAGGAGAGCCGCGAGGCCAGAGCGTAATCGTCGATAAAGCCATCCGGGGATGTGGAAGGCGGTTCGATGTGAAACAGAAATTGAGGAGAAACCAGCGCGCCGCGCACGGCATAGACAATGGCGTCGTCGTAGTCACGGCCGGAACGGCGGGCGGCGGAGAACAGCGAGAGATACGGAGTGAGTTCAGCCGGCGCGACGGGGCGGCGGAAGGCGCGCGGCAGAAAGGCTTCCAAGACGCGGCGCGCGGCGGCGATCTCGGTGAGGCCTTCGCCCGGTCTGGCGATCAGAAGTTTTGCCCGGGCGCTTGCATCGCGCAAGACAGTCTCGGTTGCCAGCCGCGCGGCCTCCAGGTATTTTTCTGCGTGCAGCGGCGACAGAAACAGCGTTTCGGCCGCGTTATCAAACCCTTCGCCGCCCGCGCCATCGGCGGGCAGAGCGTGACCCGCGTCGAGGTGGATATCCAGGAGGTCGCGGATGGTGGCCGTGTATTCGTTGCGATTGAGGCGGCGCACGGAGGTGGGCGTTGCTGATGCCGTGCAGGCGGCCGATTTTGCTCGCTCATCGATCCAGGCAGCGAAGCGTTCACGCGCCTCCGGCGGCGGCGCGGGCGCTTTGGGCGGCGGCATCTCGCTGTTCCGCACGCGGAGGCTGATGCGATTCCACAGCTCGCGGTTTGGCGCCTGTTCAACGGAAAGGAGCGCCGATAAATTCAGGCCGGCAGCCGCCGAATCGCCCTGATGGCAGGCGGCGCAATATGTGGCGACGAATTGCCGCGCCTCGGCGGGCGAGTAAGCGGGCCCGGCCGCGGCGCAGAAAAGCGTGAGCGTAATTGCGGCTACCGTTCGCGACAGCAAGCTTTTTCTTTCAGGTTAACGCCGCGCCAGCCTTCCCGGCAGGCGCCTCAAGCTTGCACATTCGAGCGGAAAGGTTCCGAAATCCGCAGCCCGAAACAGCATTATCTTAACCACGTTCAGGCGCTCAGCATCGCATGCGATCGATGCCGTTTGGAATCGGCTCCAGCGCGGCGGAATCCGCGTTAAACGTTCTCCGGAACGACGTACGGCGCGCGATAGTTTCTTGTCAGCATTGAATTCGCCTCATCGTCCCCGAGAAATCTTCCGTTGGAATCGTTCATCCGCAGCAAACGGCCGGTGCGGTACGCGATATTGGCCAGATGGCAAAAGGCCGCTGAGTGCGTTCCGATCTCTACATCCGCGTTCAGCTTCTTGTAATCCCGGGCGCGGATCGCGTCCAGAAAATTCTTCATGTGCGGTACGGTGTCCTCACCGGTGGGCTTTTCGTCCATCGTTTTTTCATAACGCTCCCGGCTGCCGGCCCCCGCGCCGCGCGCCGCTTCTCCGCTGATATCGCCGGCCGTGCTCTTATAAAGCTGGAAGCCGGTGTGGTCCACCACGAGAAATCCGCTGCTTCCGAAAAAGATGTTGCCGACGTAGTTCGGTCCTCTCACCACCAGACCTCCTTCGGGAGGAGTCGGGAGGTTGCGCACTTCAAAGGTGATCTGCGCGTCGCCGAATTCGAATGTGGTCTGCTGCGTGTTGGGCGTCTCTTGATCGTCCTTCCAGACGTATTTTCCGCCGGTGGAGGACACGGACGCCGGCCACGCCGTACGGCCAAGACCCCACAGCGCAATATCCATTTCATGCACGCCCTGGTTGCCGATATCGCCGTTTCCGGTGTCCCAAAACCAGTGCCAGTTGTAGGCGTACTTGTTTTTGCTGTACGGTTTCCACTGCGCCGGGCCGAGGAATTCATCCCAGTTGAGACCTGGCGGCGGCGGTTCGTCCGGCGTATGGCCGATCGAGAAGCGGCGCCGGAAGCACTCGCCGCGGGCATGATAGATCTGGCCGATCGCGCCTTCCCGCAGAAGTTGTATCGCCCGCATTTTGTATGGAATCGACCGGCTCTGCGATCCCACTTGAACCATGCGGTTGTATTTGCGCGCGGCCTTCACCATCTGCCGCCCTTCGAAGATATTGTGGCTTGCGGGCTTTTCCACATACACGTCCTTGCCCGCCTGACATGCCCAGATGGTGGCAAGCGCATGCCAGTGATTGGGCAAGGGCAGCGACACCGCGTCGACATCCTTGGACTCGAACATCGAGCGCATGTCGGAATACTCCTTGGCGTCGTAATTGTTCAGTTTTCGGACCAGCGCCTGCGCTCGTTCGCGCGCGGCCTGGTTGACGTCGCACAGCGCTGCAATGCGGCAGTCGGCCGGCAGTTTGGAATAGTAACGGATGTGATCTGTGCCGCGACCGCCGAGGCCGACGATGCCGACGTTCACGCGGTCATTTGCTCCAAGAATCGGGAATCGCGCCGTGGCGATGGCGGCAGCAGCAGCTTGAACGAACTGTCTTCTCGCAGTATGGGTTTGCATGGTCGCCTCTCGTTACAGTATGTACGCGGACGGCGACCGTTGGCAGGGGCTACGGCTGCTCGCCGGGTTTCACGCGCCTCCAGCCGCCTTTATTCGGCTGGTCGGCGCTATTGGTTGGCGTCGCAGGCGGAGGCGCATCATCTGTGCTGCGCCGCCAGCCGCCCGTGGACGCACTACCGTCGGAGTTCGGCGTCACCAATTCGGAATCGGCAGCGCCGCCAATGGGAGTGCCGTCTTCGTTGACGGCGCGGCGTCGCCGGACGCCGGATGCGGTCGACGAATCGGGATCCGCTGCTCTGGACGCAGATGGCGCAGGCGACTGGGATGCAATGACAGACTGGTCTGCTGAGCCGCCGCTTGTTCCGGGCGCATCCGAGGTGTAATACGTGCGCCGGTACCTGATCTCCGCGCCGGGATAGCGGCGCAGCGCGGCGCCGGTGAGCGCCAGTTCGATATTGCGCTCCTGTCCGGGCTTCGCATCGGGGGGAACAAGGAAATGGAGCGCGTAGCGCTGTCTGAGACGAGCGAGCGTATCTTCCAGAGCGGAAGCGTTGTCGACCGGAAACACATCGCCGCCGGATCTGCGCGCAATCTCCGCGGTTCCGGCGGAGCGCGTATGCGGGTAACTCGCGCTGCCTCCGGGGTACCGGCCGCCGCCAGGGTAGCCCCCGCCGCGCCGGCCCCAAATGACGCCGCCCAGCGGACCGCCCGGATAGCCGCCGCCCGGATAGCCGCCGCCCGGATAGCCGCCCCCGGAAGCGGCGCCGCGGCGTCGGCCGTAGCGGCCGGACATCGCATCCGGCGCCTGGAGAAAGCTCAGCACCGCGTTGGCTCGCTCCAGCGCGCGAGAAACGCCCGCTTCGTCGCGATCGAATTCAGTCTGGTCGTCAGTGAGGATCACAATTGCGCGGCGCGCGTTGGTTCGTCCTTCGCGCCGAATGTAGTCGGCGGCTTCCAGCAAGCCGCGCGTGATGTCCGTGCCGCCGCGAAAATTTTCCTGATCGAGCAAGCGCTCCAGTTCGCGCTCAGCCTGTTCCCGGCCGCGGAACGGCATTCGCACGCGGGTTGCGCGATCGAAAACCATGATGGCGATGCGGTCATCTCCGGCGAGCACGCGGAACGCCTGGTGCGCTGCCGACGAGATGCGCCGAACATGCGGCCTCATGCTGGCGCTCACGTCCAGCAACAGCAGCACGTCAATCGGCATCTCCTCGCTGGCGAAGTTTCGGATGGGCTGCGGCCGTCCCTCTTCGCGAAGAATGAAATCCTTCGCAGTGAGGCCAGTAATGGCGCGATTGTCGCGGTCGACCACCTGCGCGTCGACGCGGACCAGCGCGACCTCGCTTTTGAAAACGACGTTCGCGGTATCGTCGGCCCAGGCGGTTAGGAGTCCGGCGGCCGACAGCAAGGGAACTGCAAAGCGGCGCATAAGTACTACCAAAAGTGCGTTCAGTATATTAACGCGGCGTTGGAGGAGAGAGTTTCGGTCCAGCGCAGGATCCGGCGCAATTTCCTTCAGGAGTCCTCAAGTTCGAACAGCAAACGCGCGTCTCCCAGGTGAATTTCGTCGCCCGATTGCAGTCGCAGGCCGCGCGCCGAATTGCTCGGAGCCTTCAGGCGACGGCCCTCGCGAAACACGCAAGTGCCGCGCTGGCTGCGGCTGTCATACAGGCGAAAGTGGCCGGAATCGCGATCATACCGGATGTAGGCGTGCTCGCGAGAGACGCTGGTCTCCGTGTCGGCGAAAGCAATGTCGTTGCGGCGGCGGAGGCCGTCTCGATCGCCAACTACCTCTTTAAGGCGGCCGATGTTGACGCGGTCTGAACGAATCTCATACCGCGGAGGGTCGGCCTGTCCCCGAACGACGATCAGCCTTGCGGCGGGGCGAGACGGGCTGGCGGGTTTCGGCCCGGTCTTCGCGGTTGAGTATGTCACCTCAAAAAGGCGGCCGGCGCTGGCCATCGCCGGCGCTTCAGCAATCGAGATAGTGATTGCGGGAGGAGCGCAGCCGGCTTCAACCAGCAGATCGCGGATATCGCGTTCGAGCGCGCCGCTTTCGACCAAAGCCGCCTGGTACAGCGCGGCCTGATTTGCGTCCACGGCGGCTAGGCCGATCGATACGGTACGGTACGGGAAGATGTTTCTGCCCTGACCGGCGGGCTCTATCGCATCCCGAATCTCTTCGAGGATGTCACGGCGGATCTCCAGCAGCTCCGGCGATTGGGCCGGTCCCGCGAGGCGGGACGTCCACTGCTTGATCTTTCCCGCAATCCAGCGATCGATTTGTTCGAGCGATCTCATATCAATCCTGCTTCGCGCGCCGCGGCGACGACTTCGCCTGCAATCGGCGCGGCCGCGGTTCCACCGTAGCGGCCATTTTCCACGAGCACGGCAAACGCAATCTGTTTTCGGCTGCCGCCTCCGTACGGCGCGAAGCCGATAAACCAGGCATGGGAAGGCGCCTTGGCGAGCTCGGCAGTTCCCGTTTTGCCGGCGATAGGAATTGCGGACCCGCTCAGCGAGCGTCCCGTGCCCGACGTGACCACGCCGCGCATGAAACGTCCGATCTCAGCGGCCAGCGACGGGTCGATGATCGGCTGCGGGGCCCGCACCCGCGGATTGGTCTCGTCAATGACCCAGCGGCCCTGCGGCGCTGCGCCGCCATTGGCGATCGTGGCGGCGACGCGAGCCATCTGGAACGGCGACGCCACCACCTGTCCCTGTCCATAGGACGCCTGCGGAAGATACTGCTGCAGGCTCCTGGCGGTATTTGGCTGAGCGACAGAGATGCCGAGCTTCGACGCCGTCTCGTACAGCGCGCTTGCGCCGACCGCTTCTGCGCCGAGCTGCGCGAAGTAGGCGTTGCACGATACGATCAGACCTTTCTGCATGTCCACCGACCCGTGCGGCTGCGTGTCGCGGATATCATCGCGAATCGCGCGTTTCCACACGAAATTGCCGACGCGGCCGTCCGGCAGGCGAATGCATTCGAAACGGCGCTGCGCAAGCGATGGATCCTTGGCGAGAGCCGCCATAGCGGTGACAACCTTAAATGCCGATCCAGGCGGATACAGGCCGTAGCGCGCGCGGTCGAGCAGGTCTTCGCTGGGCAGCGGCGCCTCCGGGCTGGCGCGCAAAACCTCAAACTGCTGCGCATCCGGCCACGGATAGCTCACTGCGGCAAGCAGGTCGCCGTTTGTGGGATCCATCACCACAATGGCGCCCTTTTGTTTGCCAAGCCTGGCCAGATGCCGGGCGAGAATGGCGGAGGCTCGCAACTGGAGCGCGGCGCTGATGGACATGCGAACGTCGCGAGGGCGTTCGAGCAGCTCCTTGACGGCGGGATGATCAGGCTCGTAGCGATGGCGCAGCAAGGGTACCAGGGCGCTGTAATCTCGCTTCACACGAGCGGTGACTTGTCCCGTCTCGGCGTCGCGCTCTTGTTCGACCTCGGCGACGTCATCATAGCCTTGCAGCCGGACGCGCGAAGCTGATTCCTGAAACGACGTGTTAGTCGCTCCCTGCTTTAAGCGCGTCCGAACGTCGCCGAGAAGGTAAAACATTGCCCCGCCAAGAGGATACTGGCGGCGGTCAAGCTTCGAAGTCGTCCGGTCGACAGCTACGCCGAGCTTTTCATACTCCGTGCGATGCTTCTCAATTTGCGACCAGTCGCTGGTAGCAAGCGGAAGACCGTTGCGGTCATAGATCGTGCCTTTGGGAAGCTGCCGCGCAACCTCGAGCAGGCGCGGATTGTATACGTAGCGGCGTACGCCGTCAGCCTGCATGACCAGACTGCCCCGCACGAGAATCTGATCGGCGCGGGCGATCTGCACCCAGCCAAAGCGAGCGATCACGATGATTGCGGCCAGCGCGAGCATGGGGCTCAGCGCAGTCACGGCCGCGCGGAAATGCAACTGCCAGTCGCGGCGCTCAATTCCGCTGGACACCGAAACAATGATGCCGAACAGCGCGAAGTTTGCGACCATGGATGTCCGCCCGTAGCTCAGAAACGGCGATACGACGCCTGAGAGCGGAATGAGACCGAGCAGGCCGCCGCTGATCAGAAGCAGTTGATAGGCGCTGACCAGGGTAAGGCCGAGCGCGAGAAAAAACGAATAAGTTCCCGGGGCATGCAGCGCGACCCGAATAGCGCGGTAGATCAGAACTGCATAGAGAACATACAGCGCAAGGATGCCGAGAAAACCCGCTTCTTCGCCAAAGGCGGAGATGACGAGATCCGTGTGCGCGGCCGGGATCAGTTGCGGGTCTCCGAGCCCAAGACCCGTGCCCGTGACGCCGCCTGTCGACAGCGACCACAGCGAATCGGCGACCTGGTCGCCGCCGCGCGCGTGATTGTCCCATGGGGAAAGCCACATCGATACGCGGTCGCTTACTGTGCGCGGGTAGCCAATCGCGTAGCCGATTGCAAAGCTCGCGATAATTGCCGCGAGCCCGGCGGCGGCGAGCAGCGCGTGGTTGCGCGCGATCGCGTACATCGTCAGGAACAGGCACCCGAGGACCAGCGCGGGTCCCAGATCGCCCAGCCAGAAGAACAGCGCAATGGCGACAGCGACCCCGATCACCACCGGAAGCAGATAATCGATGCGCGGAATACTGATGCGCCGCGACCACTTTGCCAGACTGCCGCGTTCCTCCCGCAATTGACGCAAAGCGTCCCAGTTCTGCGCGAAGTAGCCGGCAAGAAAGAAAACGATCAGGATGCGAATCAATTCGACCGGCTGGAAGAATAAAAGGTTCACCTTCGCGTCGCTTCCGGCGGGTCCGCTGCCAAATACGCCGAGCGCAATGGCGAGCGTTACGGCCGCAAGCAGCGGGACGTAGCTGATGCGGCTGAAGCGGCGCTCGTAATCCGGGAGGCTGAAGAAGGCTAGCGCGGCGCACCCAGCGACCACGCCTTGCGCAAATTCGGTGAACATTAATGTATCGCGAAGCGGGTCGCGCAGGCTGATCATGAGCGCCAGGCCAATGCCGCACAGCGCGTGCATGACCGGGAGAAAAAGATTGTCGCCGGCAAACTGGCGCGCGCGCCAGAACAGGTGCACGGAATAGAATGCGACGAAGAACAGGACCACCCAGATGACGAATTGCGCTCGGAACCGGGAAAAGTCGCGGACGCGAAGGGCCGGCTTCAACTCGGCAAACTGGCGGCCCGTCAGGAGCGGAACGGAGCGACTCGCAGCCCGCCGCCGGGCGCCGGCCGGCCTGTCCACTTCCATTACGCGCATGCGAGCGACGGCGCCAACATTTTCGAAGCGGACGCCATGTCGCTTCAGATCATAGATCCGGTTGGCTACGAAGTTCTGCTCCGCATCGGAAGGCAGAAATTTGAGCAGCGGGATCAACTGCTGCGGACCCGTCAGCGTATTCAGATCGATGGTTGTCTTTTCCTGTTCGCCAATGCCTGCTCGCTTTGCCGCATACACCAGGCCAAGCGCGGCGCCGGCGGCGAGAGACGCGGCGATCAGCAGAGCCAACTCTGCGTTCCGGCAAGTCCGGCGCGCAAGCTGCGCTTGGACGCGGCGCTGCTCGGCGCGGACGGCGAGCTCTGCGCGGGAAACCTTCATTGCGGCGTCATGCCTCCCGCCAGGATGTTCAAGCGCTGCTCCACCCGCTGCTGTCCCTGAATGGCTGCAAGCTGGTTGCGCGCCGAGTCTCCGAACACACCCGCCTGCTGGTACAGGTCCTGGGCGCGCAGATAGTCCGACCGGGCCCGGTCCAGATAGTCGCGTTCGCGATCCGGCATTTGCGTAAAACCCTGCGACTCGCGGAAGAACCTGTCGGCGCGGCGGCGATAGCCATCGGCGAGCTGAACCAGTTCGCGTTTGCCCATCGGATGGCCGTTCTTTTCCGCCCTTTTCAACGCGTCCTCCCCCTTTTCGACGTCATTCAGCTCGTATACATAGATACGCGCCAGACCCAGGTCGGGATCCGGGGAATGTTTAAGCAGGCGATGCGCCTCTTCGAACTTCGTGATCGCGGCATTCAGTTTCTTCAACCGGGCCGGACCCCGCAGCCCCGAGGCGTTGATCCGGTCGATGTGGCCTTCGCACAGTCTCAGCCGGCCCCTGACGCTGCTGTCGTCAGGATCCAATTCCAGGGCCCGGGCGAGCTGGTTGCGGGCGTATATCCACTGCGGCTCATACACGGAGGGCGTGTCATGGTTGCGGTACTCGCCGATAATCTCATCTGCCGAGGCGACCAGCCGATTCTTGAGCGCGTCCCTTGCGCCGTGAAGCATTAAAGGGAGGTGGGCGCTGCTGGCGATCTTCTGGTACTCGTTCCAGGCGTCGTCCAGGTTCGTGATG
>Ga0209581_1003546_pt1 | contig 13309 bp, 16 predicted proteins | sample Coa_R2_FD_187160 | JGI IMG/M metagenome (GOLD analysis project Ga0209581, IMG submission 187160) | Surface soil microbial communities from Centralia Pennsylvania, which are recovering from an underground coalmine fire - Coalmine... | ecosystem: Environmental > Terrestrial > Soil > Unclassified ...
CCGGTGTTGTTCAGGGAAATTCCCGGCGTGGCGGCGATGGCGGCAGCGCCGCTGGAGAAGATCGAGCGATTGATTGCCAGCACCGGCTTCTTCCGCCAGAAGGCCAAAGCGCTCAAGGGCTGCGCCCACGAAATCGTCAGCCGTTTCGGAGGCAAGGTGCCGGCGCGGATGGAAGATCTCGTCACTTTGCCGGGAGTGGGGCGCAAAACCGCCAACGTGCTTTTGGGGCATGTGTTCGGCCAGCCCAGCGTGGTGGTCGATACACATGTGCGGCGCGTCGCGTTTCGCTTGGGCCTGAGCGCACAGAAGGATCCCGATCGAATCGAGATCGACCTGCAAAAGCTGCTGCCCGCTGAGCAATGGACGCCGTTTTCGATGCGGCTGATTCTGCATGGCCGCCAGGTCTGCATCGCGCGCGCCCCGCGCTGCGCGCAATGCGCACTGTTGCCCGACTGCCCGAGAATCGGGGTCAAGGCACCGCTCAACCCCGCGGCCAAAAATCGCGGAACAGGCGTTGCGGCCCGCCGCTGATAGCCAAAGCATAGCCAACACCTTTTATTCAAACCGTATTTGAACCCGCACACCGACATGCCATAATTTTTGCGTCCGGCCTGGCCCGCTGCGGCCGCCGGGCGGCGTTGATCGTGAAGCTGCATGTTGAAGATATCTCGGCCCAGGTCAAGACGCTCGATTTCGCCGAGCCGCACGACGAGGTCAACCGATTGCTGGAGCAGGGGCCGATCCACGAGTATCGGGTCAAGCGGCCCTTCGCGGTGCATCTGGCCTATTACCGGTCGGGGATGGAGCTGTTTTTTTCCGGCTCCCTCAGCGCGGAGGTAATCGCCACCTGCGCGCGCTGCGCCGAGGACTTCAGCGTCGCCACGCGCCGCGATTTCCGCTTTGTGCTGACGCCGAAATCGATGGGCGACCTGGGCGGCAAAGATCTTAACGCGGAAGACCTTGAGTTTTCGCTTTACGAGGGCGAGGAGGTGGACGTGTCGCCCCTGGTGCGCGAGCAGTTGTTGCTGGCGCTGCCGACCCGGCCGCTGTGCCAGGAGGGATGCCGTGGCTTGTGTTCGCAGTGCGGCGTCAACCTCAACCTCACATCCTGTTCGTGCTCCAAGCGGATGCTGGACCCCAGGCTCGAAGCGCTGCGCACGCTCAAACTTTCGCGCCACTAAGCGGCGCGATCGGTTAGACTCAAGATAAAGAAGGAAGATTTGTCCGATGCCCGTACCCAAACGCCGCACCTCGAAGTCCAAGCGCGACAAACGCCGCGCCCACGACGCCCTGACTCCGGTCAACACCATCGCCTGCCCCCAATGCGGCGAGCCCACCCTGCCGCATCGCGTCTGCCGCCACTGCGGCACCTATCGCGGACGGCAGTTGGTGGAGACCGAGGAGTAGCGCTGCGGAGCGCGCGGTGAGGATTGCACTGGACGCGATGGGCGGAGACTTCGCCCCCCAGGCCACCGTCGAGGGCGCGGTGCTGGCCGCCCGCGAACTGAAGCTGAGTGTGGTGCTGGTCGGCGACCGGTCGGTCCTGCAAAAGGAGATGGCCGAGCACGACTGCGCGGGACTGGACCTGGCGGTCGAGCACGCGCCCGAAGTCGTCGCCATGGACGACTCGCCGCTTGAGGTGGTGCTGTCCAAACCGCAGTCCTCGCTCCATCATTGCTATCAACTGCTCAAGCGCGGCGAGGCCGACGCCGTGATCAGCGCCGGCAATTCCGGCGCCATGATGACGATCGGGATCACGCTGTTGGGCAATCTGGCCGGCATCGATCGGCCGGCGATTGCCTCGATGGTGCCGACGGTCGACGGCATGGCGCTGCTGGTGGACGCCGGCGCCAACACCGAAGCCAAGGCTGTCAACCTCGCACAGTTCGCGGTGATGGGCAGCGCCTACATGCGCCGCCTGCGCGGTTTGGAGGCGCCCAAAGTGGCGATTCTGGCCAACGGCGAAGAATCCTCCAAGGGCAGCGAGTTGACGCGCACGGCGGCGGCGATGCTGGCGCAGTCAGCGCCGCACATCAATTACATCGGTTACGTCGAAGGCCGCGACATCAACCAGGGCAAGGCCGACGTGGTGGTGACCGACGGCTTCACCGGTAATGTCGCGCTCAAGACCATGGAAGGATGCGCCCGTTTCGTGCTCGGCAGCCTGCGCGAGGTCTACGGCTCGGGGATGGCGGGACGGCTTTCCTATCTGCTGGTGCGCAAGCGGCTGCACGCGATGGGTGAGCGGATGGACCCGGCCGAGTACGGCGGCGCGCCCTTGCTTGGCCTGGCCGGGCGCGCGATCATCGCGCACGGCTCCTCCGACGCCAAAGCGATTCGCAACGCGCTGCGCGCCGCCGCCAACGAATCGTTGGGCGAATTGCTCAACCGCGACATCATCGAATTGCTCGGCAAGATGTCGGGCACGGTTCACAGCGCCAATGCCGGGCGCGGAATCCGCGCGATCTTCGGCCGGATGCGCGAACGCCTGCATCTGCGCGGCAAGGAGTACGACCCCGTACGTAAGTCCGATGGGCAAACTGAGGCGGGCGCGGCCAAGGCCGAGCTTGCCGCGCGCGCGGGCAATGGACGGACAGGGTCGCTGCTCAACGGCGCTGCGCCATCCGCCGCCAAGGTTGAGAGCGCACGTTCCGGGCCGGACGCGGCAGGCACCCCGCCAAGCGCGGGCGCCGGTCAGCGTCAGAACGACAAACCTCAGGACAACCCCGCCGCTCATGCCAAGGGCGAGGAGCGACCCCTGAACAAGTAGTCGATTCATGGCTATGAAACTCGCCTTGCTTTTCCCCGGTCAGGGTTCACAGAAGGTCGGCATGGGCCGCGAGCTGGCGCAAAATTTTTCCGCCGCGCGCGAGGTTTTCGCACAGGCCGACAGTGCATTGGGAATGAAGCTGTCGCGGCTGTGTTTCGAGGGTCCGGAAGAGGACTTGCGCCTGACCACCAACACCCAGCCGGCCATCCTGACCACGTCGATCGCCGCGTTGCGCACGCTTGAGTCCGAGTGCGAGATTGCGCCCGAACTGGCGGCGGGTCATTCTCTGGGCGAGTACAGCGCGCTGGTTGCGGCTGGCGCGCTCGACTTTGCCGACGCGGTGTGGGCGGTGCGCGAGCGCGGTCGCCTGATGCAGGAGGCCTGTCCGCCGGGGCGTGGCGCGATGGCGGCTCTGATCGGCCTAGACATGGCATTGGTCGCCGAGGTGTGCGCCACTGCATGCGCCGGCGAAGAAGTCGTGGTGCCGGCCAATCTCAATGCGCCCGGCCAAATCGTCGTGGCCGGCCATGCCGGAGCGGTCAGGCGCGCGGTGGGGTTGGCCAAGGAGCGCGGCGGGCGGATGTCGGTCGAACTCAACGTCAGCGCGCCATTCCATTGCTCGTTGATGAAGCCGGCGCAGGAGCGGATGGCGGCGGTGCTGGCTGGCATTACGGTCAAACCCATGAACTTCGGCGTAATCGCCAACGTCGACGCGCAAATCAATCGCGACAGCAACCGCGTCGTGCCGCTGCTCATCGAGCAAATCACCGCGCCCGTGCGCTGGGAGGAGTCGATGCGCACGCTGGGCGCCGCCGGCATCACCCGCGCGATCGAACTGGGCGCCGGACGGGTGCTGGCCGGCCTGATGCGCCGTATCAATCGCGACCTCGCGGTCCATTGCGTCGAGGACCCCGCCTCGCTGGCGGCCGCGGTCAAGGTCTTGAGCAGCCAGGACTAATGGCCGCGCCGGGCTGCCTTGCGTGGCCTGATACAAGTGCTTATGCTTGCGCCTTGCGCTAACCCGGCTTGCTGTGTCACACATGCAGGTGCGAACACGCGGACCGAGTTACGCCAATTTGTTGCCTGACCCCAGGCGCAGATCCGACCGGTTTTACGGCTGCATTCGAAATGCTGCCCCAGGAGGAAATAGTTATCGATGGCTGCAGACGTTGAAAGCAAGATCCGCGAGATCATCAGCGAGCAGCTCGGCGTGGCTGCCAATGAGGTCACGCCGGAAGCTTCCTTTGTCGAAGATTTGGGCGCGGATTCGCTGGATATCGTGGAATTGATGATGGCGCTTGAGGAAGAATACGGGATGGAGATCTCGGACGAGGAAGCCGAGAAGATCCGCACCGTAAAGGACGCCGTTGACTTTATCCACGCGCATAAAAGTTGATGTCTACTGGCTCGGCCCGGCCCTGGGCCGGCTGAGTCAAACCTCATTCGTCCTACTGCCGTCTTACCCGCAGGGGTCGCATCCACACCATCGGCGCGGCGCGCGCAAGCTGAGGGCGTGCCCGGACCCGGTCGCCAGGCAGGAGCGATACCCGGCGGCGCTTTGACCCGACGATGCGCTGTCCGTTCTGCCGCCATGGCGCCAATCGCGTAATCGACTCGCGCCTTTCGGGCGACGGCACCGCGATCCGGCGCCGGCGCGTATGCTCATCGTGCAAGCGCCGCTTCACCACCTATGAGCGCGTCGAAGAGATCACGCCGATGGTGATCAAGAAGGACGGCCGGCGTGAACCTTACGACCGGCTGAAGATCATCGCCGGACTCAAGAAGGCGTGCGAGAAGCGGCCGGTGTCGATGGAGGTCATCGAGCAGGTTGCCGACCGCATCGAAGCCGCCGTGCTGGAGCGCGGCGGCAAGGAGGTGCCCAGCTCCTTTATCGGCGGCGCGGTGATGAAGGAGCTGCACGAAATCGACCAGGTTGCCTACGTGCGCTTTGCCTCAGTGTACCGCTCGTTCAAGGATATCGAAGAGTTCATGCACGAACTCGAAGAGATGATCAGCCGCCGCCGCCAGGAACAGATCCCGCCGGGCGCCCAGCGCAAGGATAAAAACGGCGCCGCCTGAACTACGATGGCGCCCCGTCCCGATCCGCAAGCTGATGTGCGCTTCATGCGCGAGGCTCTCGAGCAGGCCGCCAGTGTGCTCGGCCGCACTTCCCCCAATCCCGCCGTCGGATGCGTGATCGTCAAGCAGGGCAGGGTGATGGCCCGCGCCGCCACCGCACCGAACGGACGTCCCCACGCGGAGCCGCGGGCGCTCGAGATTGCCGGCAAGTACGCCGCCGGCGCCACCGCCTACGTCAGTTTCGAGCCATGCTCCCACTTCGGGCAGACACCCCCTTGCGCTGACGCGCTGATCGCGGCGGGAATCAAACGCGCCGTTGTCGGATGCCTTGACCCGTATCCGCCAGTCAGAGGGCGCGGCGTCGCCAAGCTGCGCCGGGCCGGTATCGCGGTGGAGGTCGGCGTGCTGGAAGAGGAATGCCGCCGGCTCAACGAGGGATTCATCACGCGCGTCACCAGGCGGCGTCCATTCGTGCTGCTCAAGATGGCGATGTCGCTGGACGGGCGGATCGTCGCGCCGCGTTCGGGCGGATGGATCAGTTCGGCGCAGTCGCGCGAGTTGGTGCATCGATGGCGCAATGAATGCGACGCGGTGATGACCGGGGCGGGCACCGTGATCGCCGACAACCCGCGCCTGACCTGCCGCCTCAAGGGCGGCCGCGACCCGGTACGAATCGTAGTGGATGCGTCGTTGCGCACGCCGCCGCAGGCGCAGGTCTACCGTCTGCGTTCGGCCGCTCCCACGATTGTTGCCACAATTGAGGACAACGCAGAGCGCGCGAAGCAGCGCTACAGCAATCGCAACGTCGAGATTATGGCGGTGCGCGGCAGCGCCGAGGGCGTCGACATCCGGGCCCTGATGCGTGAACTGGGCAGGCGCGGCTGGTCGAAAATCCTGCTCGAAGGCGGGGCGCATCTGGCCGCCGCCGCACTGCATGCCAAAGTGGTGGACCGTGTCGCGTTCTTCATCGCGCCGCTGATATTCGGCGCGGGCATGCCGGCCGTCGAAGGCATCCGCGCCAGCAACGCAATCGCACTGGCCGAGCTGCGCGCCCGCCCAATCGGTCCCGACTGGCTGCTGGAGGGAGAACCGGTTTGAACAACGCCACCTCGGCCCGTCCTGCGCTATGGCGCTGCGGCGCTTGCGCTGTGAGCATGATGGCGGCGGCCGCGGCGGCGGAGCGCGCGATGGGCCGCAAGCTGTGGGGTATCAGCGGCCAAGCCGGGTTCTGGTCGGGCAACGTCGAAAGCTCGCACAACTCCCAATACCTATTCGATCCATACACGTTCAGCCATATCACCCACGGTTTTCTCCTCTACTTGGCGGCGTGGTTGGCCGCACCCAGGCTTTCGGTGCGTATACGCATTCTGATCGCGATCGCAATCGAATGCATCTGGGAGATCGTCGAGAACACGGATACCGTAATCAACCGCTATCGGACGGCAACGATTTCGCTGCACTATTACGGCGACAGCATCATGAATTCGATGGGGGATATCATTGCCGGCGCCGCCGGAATGATATTGGCGTCCCTGCTCCCGGCGTACCATTCCGCCGTGTTCGTGGCAGCACTTGAAGTGGTTATGGCGCTTTGGATTCGCGACAATCTGGCGCTCAACATTCTGATGCTGATCCATCCGATCCAGATTGTGCACGCCTGGCAGACGGGAGGCTGAAAACGGGCGCTATGGTGACTCTGACGGCGGAATCGATTATCGGTTCGCCGTGGCGGGTGGTTCGATCGTTATTGGCATCGTGAATTTGACTGTACGCGGCAATTTGCAAATCTCGTCGTTGCATTCCTGGAAGCAGAGCTCGCCGCTTAGCTGACGATTGCCGGGTTTGAGTTTACCCGTCACAACCATTGTGCCGGCGGCGCGAAAGTTGCCGGTGTAAACCGGGAGCACTTCTCCCAACGACGCGATCTTTACCAACTGCGGCCTGGGAAACGTCAGCGACTGGCGCAATATGCCGGCGGTGTCGAAGTGGACTGATGTTGTGGTATAGTTGCGCGGCAGCGGCTGGCCGTAGACATGCCACGGCGGCTTGACGCTGAAATCGACCACCACGCCCAATTCCTGGCCCGCAAACGCCCTGTTGGCTGAAAGCTGCACGGCAGCTTCGACTTCATCGGCCCGGATTATGGTCTTTAGTCCGCCGGCAACGCCAAAGTCCCTAAGCAGCACCTCGGAGGCGGTTGGACGCTCGCGATAGTCGTCGAGGAATTGCTTGTCGCGGACCACGCCGTCGGGATCGATCAGGTACTGGCCGGGGAAGGGAATACCGTAAAGCGGCAGGCTTTTGGGAATGTTGGTGTTGAGGATACCGAAGGCGCGAATCACGCGGCTGTTCTTGTCGGACAGCATCGGGTACGTAATCCGATGGGCCGCCGCAAAGCGGGTCAGTATCGCCGACGAATCGTAACTGACACTGGCCAGCCCAACGCCGTTCGCTTTCAACGCTTCATAGTCATTCTGCAGCTCGACGAGCTGCGCGCGGCAGTACGGTCACCAGTCCGCGCTGCGCACGAACACCAGCAGCAATCCCTTGGGTCCGCTGAGATCATGCAGTGAGCGGGCGCGGCCGCTCTGATCGGGCAGGGAGAGGTCAGGCGCGTGCTGACCGATCGCGATACCGCTGGTGACGTTGCGGTTTTGCAGCGCGACAAACCATTCGTACACATCCCACAAGCCCGCGATCAGCACAACGATGCCAACGCCTGCGCGAAACGCCCATCGTTGCAGCCGCGGCCGACATCCCTGGGTGGAAGAGGATGAGGTTCGATCCGCGAGCGCGTTGTTCGTGCTGGTTGCCATGTATCGCGTCTCCGCGGAGGTGGGGCCCGCAACAACTTCGCCGGGCCGCCGATAGCTCAACCGGTCTAGCACGAATTTCGTTTCCTTGGTAACGACGGGATTTGCTCTCCGGCACGTACCGGGAGTGCTATTTCCGGGCGCCGCGCCCCTGCACCTCAGCCAGGCGGCGGCTGAGAAAGCGCCGCTCCGGCTCCGCCGTTACCAGCGCGAGCGCGCGTCGATATGACTCCGCCGCTTCGTCCCATCGACCCAGACGCCGCAGCAGGTCCGCGCGCGCCGCCCACATCAGGTGATAGCCGTCCAGATCGTTGCGCACCCGGATCGATTCAATCATCCGCAAACCATCCTCAACGTTCGACGCCATCGCGACTGCGACCGCGTGATTCAGTTCGACCACCGGCGAAGGCCGAATCCGCATCAGGTAGGCGTACAGAGCTTCGATTTCGTGCCAGTCCGTGTCGGCGGCGCGCGCGGCGCGGGCATGCACCGCCGCGATTGCCGCCTGGAGCGCGTAAGGTCCCGCCGGTCCTGCGGCCAGCGCCGAATGCACCAGCGTCAGGCCTTCGGCAATCTGCGTGCGATTCCATTTGGCGCGATCCTGATCTTCGAGCAGCACGATTTCGCCCTGCCCATCAACGCGCGCCATGCGCCGCGAATCCTGCAGCAGCATCAGGGCCAGCAGGCCGCGCGCTTCGATGTTGTCGGGCAGCAGTTCGCACACGATGCGGGCCAGGCGAATCGCTTCGGCGCACAGGTCGGCGCGCACCAGGCTGTCGCCGTACGTCGCGGCGTAGCCTTCGTTGAACACCAGGTAGATGACGGCCATTACAGCGTCGATGCGCTCGGGCAGCAGTTCGGGCGGAGGAATTTCGTAGGGGATGCGCGCGGCGCGAATCTTGCGCTTGGCGCGCACCAGCCGCTGCGCCATCGTCGCGGGCGGGACGATAAAGGCGCGCGCGATCTCCTCGGTGGTAAGTCCGCACAAGGTGCGCAGCGCCAGCGCGACCTGCGCCTCGCTGGCCAATGCCGGATGGCAGCAGGTGAAGATCAAACGCAGCCGTTCGTCAGGCACGCCGCCGTCCATAAGTTCAGTCTCCGGTTGCGTTTGGCGTTCGATGGTGCGGATTAATTCGTCACGCTTTTGCGCGAAACGGGTCTCGCGCCGGATTCGATCGATCGCCTTGTGGCGCGCGGTGCCGATAATCCACGCGCGGGGATTATGCGGGACACCCTCGCGCGGCCATTGCTCCAGCGCCGCGGCGAACGCCTCCTGCGCGGCCTCCTCGGCCAGCTCGAAGTCGCCCAACAGGCGGATCAGGCTGGCGATGATGCGTCCGAATTCTTCCCGGTAAAGCTGCTCCAGCATCGTGCCGGACTCAACGGCGGCGGCGCGATCGAGATGGGACCCGCCGCACCGCCGCGCCGTCGCTCACATGTTGAGTTTCCTGATCGGCCGCACCTCGATCGAGCCCCAGCGTGCGCCCGGGATTCGCGCGGCAATCGCAACCGCCTCGTCGCGGTCTTTAGCCTCGACGATGTAGTATCCGCCGAGCTGCTCTTTGGTTTCGGCAAACGGACCGTCGGTGGTGAGCGTCTTGCCGTTGCGCACCCGCACCGTGGTCGCGGTGTTGGTGAGCTCCAGCGGATCGCCGGCCTTGAACTGGCCGGCTTTGACGATGTCCTGCGTGAACGACTGGTATTCCTGCATCACCTGACCGAGCTCGGCTTCGCCCGGCCGCGCCGCCTCGTCCTGGTAAATCAACAGCATGTACTGCATCTCGGTACCTCCCTGAGGGTTGCGAATTTCTGTTCTCTAGTCGATTCGGGCCCGTATAAATCGACAGTGTCGCGAAAGGAATTCTACGATCGGAATGCGGTGGATGCCGCAGACTGCGATCGTCGCGCCGGCGCGTCCGCAGCACCGGCGGGCATACGCAGCGGCACTGGTTACACTCACCAGGCGGTGGTAAGATGGCGGCGTATGATCGATCCCGAACTCGAAGAAGCCTTTGACCGCATCCGCGCCGGCAAGATGGTGGTGCTGGTGGGTCCGGCTGGCGAGGGCGACGTGGTGATGGCGGCCGAGAAGGTCATCCCCGAGCACGTCAACTTTATGGCCCGCTACGCGCGCGGCATCGTATCGGCTGCAATTCCCGAGCGCCGCCTGCGCGAGTTACGCATTCCGCTGCTCTCCCATCGTTCGGCCGAAGATAGCGCTCTGAGCGTGGGCGCGTCGGTGGAGGCGCGTCACGGAGTGACGACGGGAATCTCGGCTGGCGACCGCGCCAAGACCATCCAGACCATCGCTTCGGACCAATGCGGTCCCGACGACATCGTCATGCCCGGCCATGTGCCGCCGCTGATGGCGCTGCCCGGCGGAGTGCTGATGCGCCTGGGGCGCGCCGAGGGGGCGGTGGACCTGGTGCGCATGGCCGGGATGCGTCCGTATGCCGCGCTGTGCGAAATCCTGCGCGAAGACGGATATGCCGCGCGGCTGCCTGAACTGAAGGAGTTCGCCCAGGCCCATTCGCTGCCGATCTGCACCACCGAAAGCCTGGTGTCCTACCGTCTGACCCATGAGCTGCTGGTGCAGCGCGTGGCCGACGTTGCGTTTCCGACCGCGCACGCCGAACTGCGCGCGATCGTCTACCGCAACATCGTCGACGGGCGCGAGCACCTGACCCTGGTCAAGGGCGACGTAGGCGGCGGGCGGCCGGCGCTGGTGCGGCTGCATTCGGAATGCCTGACCGGCGACGTGTTCAGCTCCAAGCGCTGCGACTGCGGCGACCAGCTTAAACAATCACTTCAGCAAATCTGCGCCGCCGAGGCCGGTGTCCTGATCTATCTGCACCAGGAGGGCAGGGGAATCGGACTGGGCAACAAGATTCGCGCCTATGCCCTGCAGGACCGCGGTCTGGATACGGTTGAGGCAAACCTCGAGCTGGGCTTTAAGGAAGACCTGCGCGATTACGGAATCGGCGCGCAAATCCTGCGCGATTTGGGCGTCGGCACCGTGATGCTGTTGACCAACAATCCGCACAAGCTCGACAGCCTGGCCAGCTATGGCGTACAGGTGGTGCGCGTACCTCTGGAGGCGACGCCCCATCGCGGCAATATCGAGTACCTGCGAACCAAGAAGGAAAAGCTGGGGCATCTGCTGTCCGAGCTCAAGCTGCTGAGCTGAGGACGCTCTGCGGGCCGAAGATTTGGGGTTTCGCGGTGGGACTTAGAACAGCCGGGCGCGAGCTCGCCCTTAAAGCGCTCTATCAGATGGACATCGTCGGCGACCGCTCGGCGGCCAACCTGCGCGCGCTGCTGACTGCGATGCCGGCCGACCCGCGGGCGCGCGAGTTTGCCACCCGTCTGGTCGAGGGAGTCAGCGCCGACCTTGGCCATCTCGATGAATTGCTGGCGCAGGTCATCACCAACTGGTCCATCGGCCGCCTCTCGCGTATCGATCACAACATCCTGCGCCTGGCGGCCTGGGAGTTGCTCAATCTTGAGGATGTTCCGGCGCGGGTCACGATGGACGAGGCGATTGAACTGGCCAAGCGCTATGGCGATCGCCACTCCAGTCAATTCGTCAATGGCGTGCTCGACGAATTGGCCTCGCGCCTGGGACTCAAGCACAAGGGTGATCAGGACCTTGCCGCTGCCAAAGGGTAGCTTTTCGATCGTCGCGCTGCTGATGGCCCTAATCGCGGGCGGATGCGGCTACACGTTTTCGGCCGCCGATACGCTGCCGCCCTCCGCCCACACCATCTACGTCGCGCGCTTTACCAACTCCACCAACTACACCGGGCTCCAGGACGTCTTCATGCGCTACATGAAGGATGAGATCGCCCGACACGATCGGCTGCGGCTGGTTGACGACCCGGCTCAGGCCGACCTCGAACTGAGCGGGGTTATCGTCAACGCCGACCCCTATCCGTCGGCGCTCAACGCGGTGGGCGAGCCGACCATCTATGCCTTGGGCCTGCAGGTCAATGCCACCCTGGTCGACAAGAAGACCGGCAAGATTTTATGGAGCGGTGTGAACATCACCTCGCAACAGCAATATCCGGTGGTGCCGCAGGCGGTGTTGGCTACTTCCCCGCAATTCCTGCGCCATAACTTCCGCTCCAACGATATCGCTCAACTGAGCGACTCGCAGGTGCAGATCACGCAGGCCGGCGTGGCACGCGATGAAGCGATGACGCAGGTGGCTCAGAACGTTTACGCCGGGATGGCGAGCGGCTTCTAGCCAAGGGGCGCGATGCCTGCCGAGAACGCCCTGGCCTTCTTCTCCCAATTGGACGCGGGCAAGGCGTTGATGCCGCCGGCAATCCTGATCGTCGGAGGGCAAATCTTTCTCAAGGAATACGTGCTGGATGCATGCCGGGAGAAATTGCGCGGTCCGGGCCGCGATGCGCAGTCCTTCCAAATCGGCGGCGGCGCCGATTTCGGCGCTGTGCTGGAAGCAATCGCGGCACCCAGCCTGTTCGCCCCGGCCACCATCGCCATCTGCCGTATCCTGCGCTCGCGCAGCGGTTCGGATGACGACGGCGAGGGGGGAGAGGGCCGCGGCGGGCGCGGCGACGATTCGAAGCTGATACGGGCAATCGAACTGGTGCGCAATCCGTCGCATCTGGTCCTGCTGTATGAGCGCGACAGCGCGCCGGCCAAGGTGCAGCGTCAGGTCGAAAAATCCGGCTTGTGCATCGTGTGCAACAAACCGTTTGAAAGCCAGTTGCCGCAATTCGCCGCGCTCTTTGCGCGCCGTCTGGGACTGAAGCTCGGCTACAGCGGCGCCGAGACCCTGACCGAACGCTACGGCACCAATCTGGCCGCGATGCACAACGCGCTGGTGCTGGCTGCAATCGCGGCGCCGCGGCAAAAACCTGACGACTTCCTGCACGCGGGCGCCGGCGGCGCGGATTTGGGCGCCGAGTTGTTTCAAATTTCGGAAAGCCTAAGCGGCGACCTGCCTCTGCTGCCGCTGGCGATGATCGACCGCGCGATCGCAGTGGGGCGCGACCCAACCGAACTGCTGTCAGTGGAGATCATTCCCGCGCTGCGCCGGCTGGTGATCGCTGCCGCGCTCGGCATGCAAGGGCAGGGCCCGGCCGAAATCGCAATGGAGGTGGGCATGTCGCCGCGCAGCCCCCGCATCACGGCAATTGCCAACGCTGCCCGCCGCTTCGGCTTGCGCCGGCTGACCCGGACCTATCGCGACGCCATCGAACTGGACGCCAACTTCAAGAACGGAATGGTCAAGGAGCGCGAACACGCGCTGTCGGCCCTGCTTGCGCCGCTGCTGTTGGACGACACGCGAACGCACCAATAAGGGCCTGCCGCGGTTTCTCACAACGGCCGCCAGGGCGAGGCGAGTTTGGCCGGCGGGTAGTGTGACGGCTCGATGGTTGGGCAAAGAGGGCACGGGCGCGCGGCCGAGTGGAAATAACTTCCCCGGTTTCAGGCTGCAACGGTCCGGCTTGATGGCTGCGGGGCGCGATGAGCACGCGGGGCGAGGAAAGAGCGCGGCTTGCGCATCGCAAGGAAGCGCCGCTCAACGATCCGGTAGTGAAGGGCCGCGAACGCGATCGATATCACAGTCAGGCTGCCCAGCACGGTCAGATAGCGGCGCGCTTCGAGGTTGTTGGCG
>Ga0209581_1003548_pt1 | contig 13301 bp, 14 predicted proteins | sample Coa_R2_FD_187160 | JGI IMG/M metagenome (GOLD analysis project Ga0209581, IMG submission 187160) | Surface soil microbial communities from Centralia Pennsylvania, which are recovering from an underground coalmine fire - Coalmine... | ecosystem: Environmental > Terrestrial > Soil > Unclassified ...
TCGCCACCGATTGGCGCCTGGCCGCCGAGCGCGCGGGCGACGCCATCCTGCGCGCCAACCCCGACTGGCTGATCTTCGTCGAGGGCATCGAGGCCGTGAACAAGCACAACGCCTATTGGTGGGGTGGCAACCTGGCCAACGCCGGGCGCTATCCCGTGCGCCTGATCGTGCCGGGTCGCCTGGTCTACGAGGCCCACGACTACGGCCCGTCGGTCTGGGTCCAGAGTTGGTTCCACGCCCCGACCTTTCCGCGCAATATGCCCGCCATCTGGGACCAGCACTGGGGCTACCTGCAAGAGCAGCACATCGCGCCGGTGCTGATGGGCGAGTTCGGCGCCCGGAACGTGGATAGCGGCATCGAAGGTACGTGGATCCACGCCCTGATGAGCTACATGAAGGCGCGCGGCATCGGCTACACCTTCTGGTGCCTCAATCCGGACTCAGGCGACACCGGCGGCCTGCTGGAAGGGGACTGGAAGACGGTCGATCCGGCCAAGATGGCGCTCTTGCGCCCGGATCTGGCGCCGCTGATCGGCAGCGGCGCCCCCTCGCCCGCGCCCGGTCACACCACAACCCGGTAGCGGGCCAGCACCGCGTCATCGATCTCCGCGCCCAGACCCGCCGCCGTGGGCAAGGCGATCGTCCCGTCATGGATCACCGGCTCCGGCCGCACCAACTCGGCGCGCAGCGGCGACGCGAACAGATCGGGGTGGAACATCTCGATGTACGGCGCGTTCACCGTCGCCGCCTGGTAGTGGCGCGCGGCCACGGCGTTGATGCCCGTCTTCCAGTTGTGCGGGATGACCAGTGCACCCTCCAGGGCAGCCATCTCGGCGATACGGCGTATCTCGCTCAGGCCGCCGCAGCGGCTGATATCCGGCTGTAGCACGTCGACGCCACCCTCACGCAGCCACTCGCGACACTCGAAGACGGTGGCGGCGAACTCGGCACCGCAGATGCGGGTTTCCACCCGCTGCGCCAACCGCGCATGGCCGGCCAGGTCGTCGTGTTGCAGGGTCGCCTCGGCGAAGAAGATGTCGTCGTCCACAACCCGGTTGAGCACCCAGAGCGCGTCGCGCCAGTCGTACCAGCGATAGCCGAAGTCGAGCATCATGGTGATGTCGGGGCCCAGGAGGCGCCGCCCTTCGTGGATACAGGCGACCATCTCGCGGTCCGAGACCAGGTCCTCGAACAGCACCTCCATCTTCACGGCGCGGAAACCGAGCGCCAGGGCGCGCGCGAAGCGGCCGGCGATGTCGTCCATCATCTGGCCGATGCTGCGTCCGCGGACGGGGCCGGCGTAGATCGTGGCGTAGGGCGTGATCGCCGGCCGCCGTGCCCCGCCGAGCAACTGGTAGACCGGCCGGCCCAGTTGCTTGCCGGCAAGGTCGTGCAGCGCGATGTCCACCGCCGAGAGCGCGTGGATGCCCAGGCCGCGCCGTCCATGGTAGAGCGTTGCCGCGTACAGATCCTCGTAGAGCGCGCGCAGCTCGAAGGGATCGCGGCCGAGCAGCACGCCGCGCAGCCCGCGGCTCCAGGCGTGCACGTCGTCCATCAGCACCAGCTCGCGCACCGCCCCGGCCGGTGCATCCGCCTCGCCGATGCCGGCGCGACCCTGCGCGTCAGTGATGCGCACCAGTATCGTCTCGCTCGAACCGTCCAGGTCGGTGGCATCGGCCGCCGGCACGCGCAGCACGATGGCCTCAACCTCCGCAATGGGGACGGCCTGTCCTGTCGCGTTCATGCCAGCCAGAAGTCGCGGAAGTTCAGGTTGCTCAACGGTTGCGCCGGGTTGGGCACGGCGCCGCGCACGTTCCTGGCCAGGCCGTCGAGCAGCGGATAGAAGCCCCAGATCAGATAGCCGCCCTCGTCCCACAGTTGCTTTTGCAGCTCGAACATCATGGTGCGGCGCCTGGCCGGGTTGAGTTCCCCGCGGGCCTGATGGAACAGGGCGTTGAAGCCGGGACTTCCGGGCGATCTTGAGGGGGGCGCCCCAGCATGGTACAGTCCTCCAATGTGAACCGGTTGTGCAGTCGAGGGGATTATACTCCGCGATGCAGGGGACCATCAACGCGGCCAATCCCGGCAACCATGGCGCTATGGTGTATATGACGAGGCTGATCTACCTGTTCCAGCGGCACGCACACGGTGGAGGCGAAGAGAGATGGCACACGAGCAGACGCAGACGCATGAGGCCGGCGAGTCCTGGCGCGGGACGATTGGGGCGCTGACCTCCCAGGAGTTGAACGACTTTCTGGCGCCGGGCCGCATCTGCCGGCTGGGCTGCCTGCGCGACGACGGCTGGCCCTACGTGGTGCCGGTGTGGTACGAGTGGGATGGCCGGGGCTTCTATATCATCCCGCGCAAACGCTCGGCCTGGGCGCACTACATCCAGCGCGACCCGCGCGTCAGTCTGTGCATCGATGAGGAGGTGCCGCCCAGCCGCAAGGTGCTGGTGCAGGGGCAAGCGCGCATCCTCGAAGAGCCCAACGTGGGCGGCGCCTGGGTGGAGATCGGGCGGCGCATGGCGGTGCGCTACCTGGGCGAGCACGGGCCGGATTACCTGGAGCCCACGTTGAGCCAACCGCGCTGGCTGATCCGTGTCGAGCCGCTCAAACTGACGACCTGGCAGGGGGTGGCGTGGCACCCGCGCTACCTGGAGCCGGAGACGCCCCCGCCGGGCCACTAACAGGCCGTTGCGAGCAGGGCGAATGCAACGGGCGAGCCGCGTGCCTGGACACTGCACACGCGGCTCGCCCGGTCTGCTCAGCAGCAGTGGAGGGGCTACGCCGCGCTCATCAGGCGCCGGGCGATCTCCGCCAGCTCGCCCGGGTCATAGCCGGGGGACGCCACGGCCGGCTGCTCCGGCAACGTGGCCAGCGGTCCGCCCTCCGGCGGCCCATTTACCACCTCGACATCCCCATCGCCGTTGGGGTGCGGACCGCGCCACACCGCCGCCAGGTCCTTGTAGTCGTTGGGGCTGAAGCGATACAACTTGTGGTGTATCCCCTGATCCTCCAGCTTCTTCGCGTCGGGGAAGCGGGCGTTGTCGATGTTCGGCATGGGCAGCATCTTGGTCACGTTGGCGCCCGTGAGCTCCTCCAGCGCCTTGGCGTAGGCCACCTGGTGCACGCCGCCGCGCACCAGCAGGTAGCCCACCGCGGCACGCGCCGTGGGGTGCGATACCATCTCGTAGACCCGCGCCTTGCCCATGCGCGCGCCGGTCTCCAGGAAGAAGTTGTGCAAGAGGTCGACCACCAGATCCCCGGTGTTGAAGATGTAGTCGCCCTGCCACGGCGCGTTCATGGAGTTGACCGCCATGGCACCCTGACCCGTGTTGAGGAAATGGTGCAGGTTCCTGGCGCCCAGGGCGCCCGACAGCGGAGCGGACGCGGGATCGGCGGAGGGAGGGCTCGCTCCGTTGAGCAGGCTGTTGATGGTGGCCGCGACGAGCTCGATGTGGCCGAGCTCCTCGGTGGCGATATTGGCGATCAGGTCGTAGTAGGGCTTGACCTTGTCGCGCCCGCGCATATTGAACGACTGGTACATGTAGTTCATCAAGGTGGACATCTCGCCGAAGCGGCCGCCAAGCAGTTCCTGGACGGCGGCGGCGCTGTTGGGATCGGTCTGGTTGGACGCGGGCAACGCAAATTGCAGCTTGTCGATGCGCAAGAACATGATGCTCTCCTACTTTCTCCTGGGACCGTAAAGAATGACTGTGCGGCTTGGTCGGTTGGCCCCGTATGGCTGATAACGCTTGTCGTCGGGGCACCATTCCCTTGGGTGCAAAAATCATGCCGTCTCGGCCTGCTTAGTTCGCGGTGGCCGGTCCAACCGGCAGGGGGCGATCGGAGGTTGCGAATGGCACCGGCTGCTCGCTGTTGCCCGATAGAGTGCCGCCGCTGATGGCCAGGCCGCTCGCCGTGTACAGGGCCTCGTCGAAGACGCTGCCGCTCCTGGCGTGGGCCAGGCAAAAGACCGGGTAGACAGCGCCGTTGACAACCGCGGCCGACATGTAGTCGCCCACCATGAAGCCGGAGGTCGTCGGCGGCAGCCAGGGCAGCGCCATGGGGCCGGCAAGCTGGGTGGGTGCCGACCACGTCGCGCCGCCGTTGGTGGAGGAGACGTAGCCCACGTCCAGACGGCAGGTAAGGACCGTACAGCTCGACTGCGGGTAATAGTAGTAGACCAGGCCGAGGTGAGCGCTGCTGCCCGCGGTGGCGTGGTCGACGGCCAGCCCGGGCAGGAAGTGGTCCACGCCGCTACCGATCGGATCGATGGGGATGCGCCTGGCCGGCCACCACGTCACGCCGTCGGCGGAGCTCTTGATCACGATATCGTTGGCCGAACAATTCGCCTCGAAGCGGCAATCCTCCCACGTCAGATAGATAGTGCCGGCGGCGTCGATCTCGGCCGAGGGCAGAGGTCCGCTGCGCAGGTAGCCGGCGTCCAGATGGCTGAAGATGCGCGCGATGGGCGTGGTGGCGGTCCAGGTCGTGCCGCCGTCCAGAGAGCGAAACACATTGATGTAGAGGGAGCCGCTGGCGTCGTCGATGGGCACCACCACGGTGCCGTCGGGCCGCACCAGGGGCTGTCCGCCGATGCCGGTGGCGCGGTTTGCGGTGGTGCGGGCCGCTCCCCAGGTCTGGCCGCCATCGGTCGAGGTGCTCATGTAAATGACGTTACCCTGGCTGTTGTTGTCCCATTCCACGTAGCAATGCCCGTAGAAGGGGCTCGACGCCGTATTGTCGCAGACGATCCACGACTTGTCGGTGCCGGCCTGATTGGTGACGATGACCGGGTTCGACCAAGTCAGGCCGCCATCCGTTGAGCGGTTGACTATCACGCCCGGCCCGGTGTTGCCTGCCGGCAGTGGCAAGGACGCGATGATCCAGGTATGGTGGGCGGCGTCGTAGGCCACGGAGGGATCGCTGACCGCGGACAGCGTACCGGGCGGGGTGGAGTAGACGGTGGTGCCCGGCAGATAGCCGTGGCTCCAGGTCGTGCCGCCGTTTGTCGAGGTAGCCCAGGAGATGTTCGAGGCGCCGCCGGTGGCGATGCGGCCCGTCTGGACCGCCGTCACGATAGTCGAGCCGTAGGCGAAGTTATCCGGCTCGACCTGGGTGGCGTGCATGCTTTGCGGGTTGGTATAGGGGTCCGAGCTGAGCTGTATCAGCGAGACGGCCTGTACGTGCGACGGCACGTGCAGCGTGACGGCGAGGGCAACCGCACCGGCCAGGGCGATGCGCGCGGAGACGCGGGGCCGCGAAGCGATGGACACGTGTACCTCCTCCAGTAGCGGACACGACCATATCGGGACGCACTGGAGAGTATACTATCGAGCCCAGCCGTTGTATAGGACGGCCTGAGGCTGAAGCCTCATGGCAGACAGCGGGCCATGAATGGCCGCTGGACGAGCTTCAGGGCTGGTTCGTGCCATGGTCCTTTAGGGCCAGGTCCCGTGGGATCACAGACTGGCGGCGCAGCGCAGCATCCCACCGTCGATGAAGTAGGTCGAGCCGGTCACATAGGCCGCGGCATCCGGGGCCAGATAGACGGCCAGCTCGGCGACCTCCTCCGTCCGGCCCAGGCGCCAGAGCGGGACAATAGACAGCAACTGCTGCAACAGGGCCGAATCTCTCCTCTGGCCGGGCGATCCCGGTGGCTGTCGATAGGGCCGGGGCCGATGTTGTTGACGGTGATCCGGTGCGGCGCCAGCTCCACCACATTGGGACACCGTCTGCGCCACCAGCGCCTCGACCTGGTCGGGTTGCGCGACATCGGCCCGGATGGCGATGGCCCTGCCAGCGTCGTCTGCGATCTGCCGCACATCTTGGTCGGCGTTGTCGGAAGGGCCGAGTACCCGCCTCCTCGCGGATACAGGAGATGCTGTATCCTGCGATGGTGAACGTGAGGACGATCCGGACTGAGCCTCTACGGCGCCGGCCGATCAGTGTAATGTAGGCCGCTGGTATGCTGATAGTAGGCAAGGTTGCGACCCTTGCCCGTTAGCGATGCATCGCGAGGTCCCGATGAAGCTGCTTCTGGAGATCATTATCGCCATATTCCTGCACCCCATCGCCGTGGTGCTGGCCTGGCTCAATATCCTGTCCCGCGATGATCTTGGCTTCCTGTCCAAGCTCATCTGGGCGATTGTCTCCGTTCTATGGGGCATCGGCCCCATCCTCTATATCCTCATCGGCGGCGGCCAGCTCTGGTGAGCCGGCGGGTATACCCTTCTATACGTGGATCATCTCGCAGCGATGGAGGAGCCTGGAGTGCCGATCTACTTCTACAGCACGCGCGAGGAGCCCTACGGCTGCTTCTCCAACTTCTCGCGCCACGGCTTCGAGCTTGACGGGCTGTACTGGCCGACCAGCGAGCACTACTTCCAGGCCCAGAAGTTCGCCGGCACGCCGCACCTTGAGGCAGTGCGCCGGGCGCCTACCCCCAAGATGGCGGCGGAGATAGGGCGCGACCGCTCGCGCCCTCTGCGCTCCGACTGGGAAGAGGTCAAGGACGACGTGATGCGGCGGGCCGTCCGCCGCAAGTTCGAGGTGCACGCCGACCTCCGCGCCCTGCTGCTCGACACTGGCGATGAGCCGATCGTCGAGAACGCCCCGCGTGACTACTACTGGGGCTGCGGCGCCGACGGCAGCGGCAAGAACATGCTGGGCACTATCCTCATGGAGGTGCGCGACAGCCTGAGGGTCGCTGCTCGGTGACCACGTCCAAGCGGCCTGCCTTTGGGCGGCGCCCGGATCGGGCACCTCCGGTAGCTCCTCCTCCCGTCGTTCAGGCCTCCTTCCCGTAGTCAAAGGCGGACCAGTGCTGTGGGCGCATGCGCACCACGACGTCGCTCCACCCCGCCACAATGCCCCCGCTGTCGACCACATACTGGTCGCCCCCCTCGACGCCCAGATAGTGGCGCGCCAATGGCCGCAAATCGCGCTCGAGATCGACCTCTTCCAGCGCACTCACCGGACCCTCCACCGTGACGTAGCTGTACGGGAACGCCTCCGACTGCGCGCACAGGCTGAACCGGCCTGCCGCCCGCAACGCCTGCGCCTTGCGCGTGGTCGATCCCGTGATCACGTAGACCTCCCCGCCCGGCGTGTAGTGGTACCACACCGGCACCGTCAGCGGCGCACGGTCGGGCCGCGCGATGCTGATCACCCCGACATGCACCCCGGCCAGGAACGCCTCCCGTTCCTCCTTGGTCATCGCTGCGGACATCGTCTTCTCCCTTCGGTGTGGCTAAGCGCCCCTTGCCGGAGTGGCGCCGTGCGATCGCGGCCCAGGCCGTCCCGGCTCCTGCCGGCCACGTGGCCCTATTATCGCAGGTGGGTTGAACCGGCGTCAGGCGTCCGCTTAGCGACGATTACGCACTCACGATCGACCCGGCACGCTGGTATGCGGGGAGCGTGCTGTAATGGACAGGTGTTCCAGATGCAGGGCAAGCTGCCACGGGCCCTGGGTCCCCTCCGCTGTGCGCCGTGATCGAAGTAATAGTCCCAACTGACCCTTGCCGGTCGAGCAGAAAGGTGATGTCGGCCCGGCCGAACGGGATTGGGCTGCGCGCCGACCGCTTCCACTCCGCGCTACCTGGACGGCCCGTGGTGGTCATTTGCTGGAATGATAGCACACGTGCGCGACAGGACTGGGCCATGCACCGGTTATGGTGCCAGACGGTGTCGCCTATAACCGTGGGTCGACCGGCTCGCTCTCCAGGGCCAGGACGCCGAAGACGCACTCGTGGACCCGCCTCAGCGGCTCGCGGCGCACGAAGCGCTCCAGGCCCTCCACGCCCAGCGCGAATTCGCGCAGCGCCAGCGAGCGCTTCGCCCCCAGACCGCGCGACCGCAAGCGCTCCAGGTTCTCCGGCAGCGTGTACTCCGGCCCGTAGATGATGCGCAGGTAGTCGCGCCCGCGGCACGTCACGGCCGGCTGTGCCGGGCCGCGCCGGCCCGGCGCGATGAAGTCGCGCGGCTTGACCACCATGCCCTCGCCGCCGCGGCCTGTCAGCTCCTCCCACCAGGCAACGCCCTGCTCCCGGCTCGCCTCGTGCGTCACATCCACGACCAAAGAGCGCGTGGCCAACAACAGCTCCGGGTCCGCACGACAGACGTCCGCCAGCGTCTCCAGGTGCCAGACGTGGTCGCGGTCGATATGGGCCTTGCCCTCGCTGGCCAGCAGGTGGAACGGCGCCAGCTTGAAGTCGTCGAGCGAGGAGACGGGCCAGCAGTAGCGCCGGTAGGCCGCGATATAGCGGTTCGCCAGGGCCGCGCGGCTCTCGTAGTGCTCCAGGAGCCCCGCCACGTCCAGGCCGCGTTCCGCCGCGGCCTGCAGCGAGGCCACGGCGGCGGGGAGCGCCGCACTCGCGGCCGCGCCCGCAGCGGCGTACTGGCGCCGCAACAGGTCCTGCGCTTTCGCCGACCACGGCATCAGCTCGCAGTCGAGGATCGCCCAATCAGTCTTCAGCTCGTCCCACAGGCCCGCGGCGTCGAGGGCGCGTTGCAGCCGCGCCAGCAGCGCCTGCTCCAGCTCGCTGCTTTCGAAGAAGCGGCGGCCGGTGCGCGTGTAGACGATGCCGCTGCCCTGACCGACCACGCCGAAGCGCGTTCGCGCCGCGTCCTGGTCCTTGCAGACGACCACCACGGCGCGCGAGCCCATGTGCTTCTCCTCGCAGATGACCTGCGAGACGCCCTCGTTGAGGTAGTAGTCGAAGGCCTCCTCGGGGTGCTCCAGCAAGTCGGGCTGCTTGCTGGTCTCGCTCGGCGACATGGTCGGCGGCAGGTAGATCAGCCATTTGGGATCGGCGGCGAAGCGGCTCATCACCTCCAGCGCCGCGGCGGCGTTCTCTTCGCGGATGGTCACGTTGCCGCGCAAGCGCGTCTCGACGATGCGCTTGCCGAGCACGTCGTCGATGTCCAGCACATCGTCGTGTTCCTGCTGCATCGTCAATTCGGCCGCCTCGCCTGCCGGCACCTTGAAGGGCCGCGCCGGCTCGTGGTACGTTCGGCGCGCGGGCACCGAGACAAGGGTGCGTTCTGGATAGCGCAGCGCGGTCAGGCGGCCTCCGAAGACGCAGCCGGTGTCGATGTTGATGGTGTTGTTGAGCCAGTCGGGCCGGGGCACGGGCGTGTGACCGTAGACGACCGCCGCCTTGCCGCGATACTCGGCCGCCCAGTTGTAGCGCACCGGCAGGCCGAACTCGTCGGTCTCGCCGGTCGTCTCGCCGTAGAGCGCAAACTCGCGCACCTCGCGCGAGCCGCGCCCCTGCATCGATTCCTTGAGACCGGCGTGGGCGACCACCAGTTTGCCGTCGTCGAGCACGTAGTGGCTGACGAGGCCGTCGAGGAAGTCGGCCAGGTCGCGACGCACCGCGGACCGGATCACCTCGGGCAATGCCTCGATCTCGGCCAGGCTCATCTCCAGCCCGTGCGTGACGCGTACGTCGCGGCCGCGCAGCTTGCGCATCAGCTTCATGTCGTGGTTGCCCGGGATGCAGAGCGCCGCCCCCGCGCCGATCATGGCGAGCACCAGGCGTACCGTGTCGAGGATGCGCGGGCCGCGGTCGACCAGGTCGCCCAGGAAGACGGCCTTACGGCCTTCACCGCCGAGAGGCGCTGCGCGTGCAGGTTCATCGGGCGTTCGACCGTCTCTTCCTCCCGCTCGTGCTCCTCTGCCGCGGCATCGGGGTCGAGCGCATCCGGGTCGGCAAGGCGCTCCAGGGCGGCCGCTGCGAGGCTGCGGCGATGCTTGAGGTAGCGCGCCGCGATCAGCTCGCGCTCGGGGTGTGCCGCCAGCCAGCCCTCGCCGTGGCGCAGGAGCTTGGCGACCTCGTCGTCGCCGACCCAGTAATGCTTGTCGTCGTCCAGGACGGGGACCAGGACATAGACATAGAGGTGGGCAAGCAGGTCGCGCAGGCGCGTCGTGGCACGCAGCGTCAGCGTGTAGTAGGGGCTAGGGCCCCACTCTGGGAAGGCCGTATCGAGGGCGTGACCCGCCACCTCGACGGCATAGCCCAGGTGCTCGAAGAGGCGGTGCAGCAGGCCCTCGCCGCCGCGGCAGGGGACGACGGTCAGCGTCGCTTCGAGCGGTATGGAGGCCTCGGCCAGCTCGGGCCGATCCTTACTGCGCCCGCCCATCGCCGTGCTGAACACATCGGAGATGGACACGCTGAGCAACGACGAGGCCACGTAGGGGCGGTCGTTGACGTACTGCTCCAGGGCGAATCCGGCGTTTCCTTGCCCCCGTTGGCCGCGGATGAGCGCGATGGGATCGACGTCGAGCAGCAGCGCCGCCGTGCAACGCTCGGCGCGCGCCTCCGGATAGAAGACGTAGATGCGGCCGAACGAGGCGCTGAACGAGTGTACGCGCTCGGGGTTCTTGTGCAGCAGGTAGCCGAGATCGGTTGCCGGCACGTGGGTGGTTGTAATGGTGAGCTGCACGCTGTCCCCGTGTGTCGCTGAAGCAGGCGAGAGTATGGAGTTCACCAACAGTATACGGATTCCATGTTTCTACTCTTCATCATCCTGCTCAGAGCGGCAACATAACTCTCGACCTGGTATCTTTCGCTTGATGATGCCGACATACATGCGAACCACCGAGCCGGCGGAGCGTGCCGGCACGAGCGCGGATACCCGCCGCCGGCCGGCAAAGCGTGGGGTGTCGACGTGAAGCACAGGCGAGGGCATTTCCTTCTGGCCGCACTCCTCGGCCTCTGTTGCCTCGCCGCCTCGGCTCCCACAGAGAGCGCCCGGAGGCATCCGCAGCGCGTCGGTACCGCGGCCTCCGTCGAGCGCATCCTGGCGCACATGACCCTCGCGCAGAAGGTGGCGCAGTTGTTCATGGTGCCCGTGAACGGTGGCGATCTGGCGCGGGAAGTCCACGACTGGCAGGTCGGCGGCCTCATCCTCTTCGGGGACGACGTCGGCGCGCCCGACCAGTGGCGCTCCTTCATTGCCGGGGCGCAGCGCCTGTCGCGACTTCCCCTGCTCATCGCCACCGATGAGGAAGGCGGCGACACAGCCTCGATCTCTCCGGCGGTGGTGCCGCCCCTGCTGGCGCCGCATCAGTACGGGCTTATCGGCTCGACGCAGCGCGTGTACCAGGATGCCATGGCGACGGGACGCGGCCTGCGCGCGCTGGGCATCACGATGGACCTGGCGCCGGTGGTGGATGTGCTGGACAATCCGGACAGTCCGATCGGTGACCGCTCCTTCGGCGCCGACCCGGCGCTGGTGGCCCGGCTGGGTGTCGCAGCCATACGGGGATATCAGGATGCCGGTATCGCCGCCACGGCCAAGCATTTCCTGGGGCTGGGCAGCGTGGCGGCCGACGCCCACCGCGCGCTGCCGCTGGTGGAGCGCACCCGCGCGCAACTCGAAGCGGTCGAGATGGTGCCGATACGCGCGGCCGTCGCCACGGGGGTGGAGGCGCTCATGGTGACGCATAGCGTCATCCCGGCCCTCGATCCTACCGGCACTCCCGCCTCCCTCTCGCCGCGCATCATGAGCTACATCCGCCATCAACTGGGCTTCAAGGGCCTGATCATCACCGACAGCCTGGCGATGGGTGGTCTCACCGTCTGGGTCAAGACCAACGAGGAGGCGTCCGTGCGTGCGATCGCGGCCGGCGCCGATATGGCCTTGCTGGCCACGGTGGCATCGGTGGTACGCCGGGCCATGGACGACGTGCAACACGCCGTGATCACCCATCGCATCGCCATGGCCACCATCGACAACGCGGTTCGCCACGTGCTGCAACTCAAGGTCACATTGGGCCTGCTGCATTCTTAGCTTTCCACTGCTTTCTTCGCACACTGCGACCAGTGCCAACTGTAGGAGCAGTGTAGGAGCCCTGTCGGTGGCCGTCGTGGTCCGCGCCGACCACACTGGATATATCGACAGCACGCCGGGGGCCGTCTCCGCCCAAGGTCTGTACGACGGGTGCGACTTCGGCCCGATGTGGTCCCCGCCCTGTTGTGCTGTACTGAACAAGATAGACGATGAGGCGCGCATTGATGGACGCCCAACGGTACCGGGGAGATGGCGCGAAAGGAGCAGAGAATGATAGGCTCGGGCGAGGTCTTCGAGAACGCCGTGACCGGCGAGCGCGCAGTGGTGCGCGTGGGTACGCTTGAGAGCGACGGGGCGTTGTTGGTGCTGGACCTGTACGTCCCGCCGGGGAGCGCGGCCTCGGGCACGCATGTCCACCCCTCTATGGAGGAGCGGATCACGGTCGTCCGGGGCCGTGTGTGCGTGCGGCTGGGACGCCACGTAGCCATTGCCGCACCGGGCCGGCAGGTTATCGCGCCGGCCGGGATGGCCCACGACTGGTGGAATACCGGGGAAGCGGAGGCGCACGTCGTGGTGGAGATGCGGCCGGCAGGACGCTTCGAGGAGCTGCTGCTGAACCGGTTCGGCCTGGCTCAGGACGGCAAGACCGATGCCCGCGGGGTACCGGGCCTGCTGCAACGCGTCCTGCTGGCCTGGGAGTTCGAGGATGTGGTCCGCCCCGTCGGGCCGCGGCGCCTGCTGTGGGGATTGTTGGTCGCGGCGCTCACGCCACTGGCCTGGGCCTCCGGCCTGCGCGGCAGCTATCCGCGCTATCTCAGTCGCCCCCCATGCGCCCTGATGGACGTGAAGCTACTGGCCGCCCTGCCTGCGATGAGCGCCGCGTAGCCTACTTTGTTCGTGGGGGATTCCCCGCGCTCCAGTAAATAGACCAACGCCGTGAATTGTGAGGGTAGGTCTGCCCGTGGCGCTATCGGCCGGCCCTACCTGTGGTTATAGAGCTCGATGCTCCAGCGCCACTCGCTGTGGTCGGGCGCGTTCCACCACTGTCGCAGCAAACCAACCTCGCCGCCGGCCAGGATCACGGGCGTCCCGTAGTCGGCCTCCGCCGGCCAGATGTCCTCGCGCGTGAGTGTGTCGCCCTGCCGGCGCAGGCGTGCCATGGGCGTGTCGGCCGTACGCTCCAGCATGTTGCCTCGCGCCACGATCCGCCCCGCGTCGTCGTGCACCTCGACCGTGAGCCGGGCGCCGGCGGCATGGACCAGGACCACATCGGTGGCGTCGAGGCGGGCGCGGGCGAAGCAGAGTCCTTGCGCGGCCACCTCCGGCACCCACAACTCCCAGATTTGCAGCGTCTTCGCCATGGCGCCCTCCTCCCGTTCACGAACTGCCCTTGAGCGTTCCTCGTGCCATCGCAGTGCAGGACGGATGCCACGGACTCTGCCGGCGTTTCCAGAGTGGTCGTCCTGACCAACTGCGCCGGATAGTCGTGCCCCTCGC
>Ga0209581_1003553_pt1 | contig 13289 bp, 14 predicted proteins | sample Coa_R2_FD_187160 | JGI IMG/M metagenome (GOLD analysis project Ga0209581, IMG submission 187160) | Surface soil microbial communities from Centralia Pennsylvania, which are recovering from an underground coalmine fire - Coalmine... | ecosystem: Environmental > Terrestrial > Soil > Unclassified ...
GTCTCAAGGCCAACGCGTGCTGGCGCTCATCTGGGATAACGCCTCCTGGCATGTCAGTCAGGAAGTGCGCCGCTGGCTCCGGCTGCACAATCAGAGTGTCCTGGCAGCCGAGCGGGAGGGCCATGCGGGAGTGCGCATCATTCCCTGCTGGTTGCCGACCAAGAGTCCCTGGCTCAATCGCATTGAGCCGCACCGGGTGCATGGCAAACGGGCCGTCGTAGAACCGGCCCCTCTGCTCACCGCTCAGGAAGTGGAACATCGTGTCTGTGATTACTTTGGCTGTCCGGTGGTCGACCATCTCGCACAACAGGTCTCTTGAAGTTGCACTAGTAGTGGGTCACTTGCCATTTGTGATGGGAATGTGAGATGCTGAACAAAAACGCGTGGAAGGAGAGCAGCCATGTCACGTTCAGCATCGGAGCCGTTGAGAGCATTGACCGAAGAGGAAACAAAGGAATTGCAGCGGGTGAGCCGAGCCTCAAGTGAAACGCGTATCCGCCATCAACGAGCCGTGGCCTTGCTGGCCGTGGCCGAGGGGAAAAGCTTGAGCGAGGCCGCACGCCTGGTCGGCTGGAAGAGCCATGATCCCGTGACGCGGGTGAGCAGGCGTTTCAACAGCATGGGATTGAGTGCCCTGGACGATCTCCCCAGGTCAGGACCCCATCGAAGGTATGGACCAGCGGAACAGGCACGCATTCTGCAAGAAGCGCGCCGGACGCCAGACCGCAAGGAAGATGCCACGGCAACCTGGTCATTAACCCTATTACAACGCGCGCTGCGAGCGGCTCCAGATGGACTGCCCAAGGTCAGCACGTTTACGATCCTCTATACCTTGCATGAAGCAGGGTACAGTTGGCAGAAGGACCGAACGTGGTGTCATACGGGCAGAACCCTCAAGAAGGGGAAAGATGGGACGGTCTACCAGAGTGAAGATCCCTACACGCAGGAAAAAAAACGGTGATTGAACGAGCCTATGTGCTGGCAGAACGCCTGGATTTGCCCTTATGGTGTGAAGATGAGGCGGGTCCGTATCAAACCATTCCTCATCCCGGTTCCGCTTTTCAGCCAGAGGGAATGCCCGCGCACCAGGATCATCAGTATATTCGTGGCAAGACCTGTAAACTGCTGACCTTGTTTCGACCGGCCACCGGTGAACTACGAGCCGAACCAGTCGATCAAAGCACGAATGCCATTTTACACCCCTGGCTCAAGGACGAACTGACCGCCATTCTCAAGAAGTGTCCACCCGCTCCACAAGAGATCCCAGAAGGGCGGCGCTGGCAAGATTGGGACCCGTTTCCTGCCGCCGAGCAACTGGATCGGTTCTTCCCACCCTTGCGCATGCTACTCATTTTGGACAATCTAGCGGGCCATTACAGTCGCGATTGGGTGAGGTGGTGCCATGAACAGGGCATTGGGCTTTTATACACGCCGTGCGCTGGTTCCTGGCTCAATATGGCCGAATCGGTGCAGCGCATCATCATCCGACGAGCCATGGCGGGACACCATGTCTACGATGTCGAGATCCTCAAGGACTGGCTCCGCGACACCATCGAGGGATGGAATCGTCATCCTACCCCGTTCATCTGGGGAGGCAAGCGCCATGCCCGCCGCGATCGCGCCTATGCGCGTCGTCATCGACAAGGGGGATCAGGAGCTACCACTCAGTATGTGCTTCCGCGACGCATTCGTTCCGTACGCTATTACAAACACGTCGGCAATGCCATTGCAATTGACAAGTGACCCACTAGGAAAACCATAGAAAAACATCAACGGGTGCTGAGAGGTGACCTGAGTCTTTCTCTCTGTCACAAGCATACCTGTTGGAGAGGCCATTGTGATGGGACGAGTGTCCTGTTTTTCCTGAGAAGAATTGTCCTGGGCCGTTCCTGGCATCTGGGACATGATGTCCCACAGGAGCATCAGAAGCTGGGGGGCTTGGGTTAAGACGGCGGAAACCCGTTCCCATAGCCCCTTATCCTACTTTGCCTTGAGGAGAACCGGGGGAGCCATCGCCTTCCCCGCTGAACTGCCCCCAGAACAGGAGGGAGCAGCCATGGGACCAGGTGCGTTTGCACCCACAGGTCCACACGCGTTGCGGGAATCAGGAACCTGGCGTTGACAGCCGCCTGTCGTTGCACCCGCCTGACAAGGGGTCTGTACGCCTGTTCATATTGGGCAAAGGCGCGCTGGTGCTCGCCTGGCGACACGCTAAGTTCTCCCCCCAGGATATAGGCTCCTAACATGGCCAGCGTCGATCCTTGTCCAGAGAGCAGCGCTGGACAATAGCCCGCATCTCCCAGCAGCACCACTCGTCCCTGCGACCACCTCGGCATGCGGATCTGACTCACGGCATCAAAGTACAGGTCGGGAGCCATGTGCATTTTCTCCAGGAGCCTGGGGACTTGCCAGCCTTCGCTGGCAAACACTGAAGCGAGCAGTTGCTTTTGCTGTGCCAGATCATGATAATCATAGTGTAACCTGCCAGGCTGCTTGAACAAGAAAAACGCGACCAGGGCATGGTTGCCTCGTGTACTGCGCAACGCGACCCGTTTTCCCGGGACCGTGTACATCTGCATGCAAGCCTCGTCAAGCCCTACATAATTGTCGGTGGTGAAGACTCCGAAATGGTAGCCGCAATAGTGTTCAAATTGTGCTTCGTCTCCTAACACCAGCGTGCGTACCTTCGAATGCAACCCATCCGCCCCCACGACCAGGTCGAAGCGGCGGGAGTCTCCCCGCTCAAAGGTCACATCGACTCCTGCCTCGTCCTGGCTGACGGCCTGAATGGAGTCCCCGAAGCAGTATTCCACCTCGTCTTTGGTGAGTTCGTAGAGCATCCTGGCGAGGTCGTCGCGCCAGACCTCCACCATATCCAGGTTGAAGGCCTCGCGCACTGCTTGAAGGTTGATGCTGCCGATGCGCTCATGACGCTCATTGACGAACGCGACCTCACTGAAGGCTGTTTTTGTGTGTTGCAATTGCTCCCAGATGCCCATGCGTTGAGCAATCGGCACCGCCTCATGGCGCACGTCAACCGGGTATCCGCCTTCTCGCAATTGTGGCGTACGCTCGATCACCGTCGGAGTGAACCCATAGCGATTGAGCCAATACGCCAGGGCTGGCCCAGCGATACTGGCTCCTGAAATGAGAATGCTGCTCTTTTTGCTGATCATCAGGGACCCTCCTTCTTGTCCTGACAACAATAGAGTTCAGTTGGCTGGGTACACTAAGGGAGGATTCAGCCGCCAAAGCCGATAGGCCCACGGAATGTCGTAGCCAATCGCCCAGAGTACATACACAAAAACCAACCAGGCCGAAACCGAATCCACGAGGACGAGCGTGACCTGGAGGAAGGCGAGTGGGAGCAAAAAGATCAGGACGCCGAGGAAACCTGCGAAGGTGTTGTGCCAGCGGAACAAGACGATATTCCATAACTCGTTGTAGAGCATGACAACGATCAAGGCCGTGAGCGCGATGATGCGAGCGGTTTGCTCTGGCACGACAGTGAGCAGTCGATAGGCGATGATACTGTCAACAATGTAACCGTAGAGACCCACGCAGAGAAACCCCCACAACGGGAGCTGGAAGCGCGGCTTGTGCAGGGTCGCAAACCACCGGGTCAGTTGATTGCCGGTGAGTAGCCCTCCAGTGATTGCCATTCCCAGGCTCAAGGCCACGGCAAAGAGCAGGGCCGGGATATTCCATGTAGGCATAGAGTTTGACTCCCTTTCGTTGTGGCTACTGCATTTGCTCCTTCTCACCATCCGAACACAAACGAAGGTCGTGTGGGGAAGAGCGCCTTGAGGATCGGCCTGGCTTCCTCACTGACCCACACGTCAGGAAAGATATGGCGTAGCGCATCGATGCTGCGATGTCCAAAGAGTACCTGCAGAAAAACCAACGGAGGAAATCCACCGCTCGCATCTGAGCCGTAGAGCGGTGCGCGCCAGGGTTCAGCACCCATCAGGCGTCCTTGCTCGAAGACCATACGCAGGCCTCCGCGATAAAAATCCAGCGTGATGTCGCCAGAATATCCCGCCACAGGAGAAGTCGCCAGCCGTTTTTCGAGCGCTGGAGCGATATGTAGAAGAAAGGCCGGGAGATCCTTCACCCGCACATACCAGGCGTAGGGCGGCTCCGTGGTATGCTGTAATTCCCTGCCCAGCACTTCGTAGAGTGGGTGGGTGCTTCCCAGGTAGAGGGCAATTTCACTCAAAGGAGGCGCGTCAGGCCGCGCAAGTTCCATGGTGAGGCCGTAGGTGTGGAGCGTGCGCAAAACAGACGGCATGACTGCTTGCATATTCACCCCCTCGGCGAACTCCAGCAGCCAGACGCCCAGTTCCTTGCTGCGGCGACGAGTATCCAGTGCCGCGAAGCCAACGGTCCGGCCTCCGGCATCAACGATCATCTGCAATTGAAGGCTATGTCCCAGCTGAGGATGCTCTCTCCAGCCTTCGATCTCATAGAACCACTGTTTGCGTGTGATGCTTTCCGAGACGATGCTGCTGGCCCTGCGCCGGTTGTACAGCGCGGCAATCTCAGGAATATCTGAGGTCGTCGCCTCGCGCAGCGTGAATGGCTCGGGCGCGCCCTCTTGTTCGTTGGGAATAAGCGCAAGAGGAATAGTGCACCGGTCTTCCAGTTCGAGCGTATATTCATAGCCGAACTGACGATAGAAATAGGAGATGCCAGTAATGGCCTGGACAAGATCTCCCTGCGCCTCGCTGCGTTCGTGGACTATCTCGAAAAGAGCGCGAACGAGTCCGCGATGGCGATACGCAGCATCGGTCGCAACCATCTCAGGCCGGCCGACACTAAAAGGGATCCCCTCATACGTCCAGGTATGCTTCCACAGGCAGATGCAGGCCACCACCGGATTTCCTTCCCTGCGGGTGTCCTCGATCACGGCGAAATCATGAGACCCCATGAAGGGATGGTCACCATGCATCAGACGGCGAATGACCCTCATGGCCGTGGTGTTTGGCGGGTCTTCGGCTGCATTGCGGTGAACCATCCCGTGCAGGTTGGCGATGCGTTCGGTATCCTCGGCGGTTGACCAGCGCATCACCAGTCCATTGCCTACATCACGATGTGCTGTATCCATAGTTGTATGCCCAATAACGTCAAAGTGTACATTCACGAACGAGCGAGAGCGCATGTGTCGCGGCGCTTCAAAACGGCTTGAGGACCATCAGTGCCAGGGCCGTTAGCAATTAGAACCTCCTTAAACCACTTCCAACAGGAGATCGCCCAGTTCTCGCGGCATCGTGATCATCGCATCATGGCCCGTTGGCAACTGTCGCAGACGCCACCCCGCTTCCGTTGGAGGAAGTGCTCTCGGTGCCAATATGCGTCGCATGAGTGAGAAGAAGAAACCACCGCTGGTGCATTCAATATGCGTACGGGGTGTCGCTGGCACGATGGCTGGATTCTTCAGATGAAGAGGTTGCTCCAACGTCTTGAGGGGGTGTGGCGTCACCGATCTGAGTACCCAGCTGCGATCTGGCTCTGTTGTCACCCCGTAGGTGCCGCGAGAATCAATACGCCAGCCATCAGCCTGTGCTTGTCTGCGGAGCAGACGGATCACCAGCGGCGAGATATCGGCCATCGCTTCGCCATCGCGTGGCACGAAGGTATCCAGGTAGATCAGGTGAGCAATGCGCTCGGACACCTGGTCTACCACACCGGTGATAACCATCGCGCTATAACTATGGCCCACCAGGATCACTCTGTGCAGATTCTTTTCCACAAGCTCGCCGACGATATCCTGGATATGGGTGTCCAATCCGACCTCGGGTGTCAGCTCGGATGCACGCTCAGCCAGGCCCGTGAGGGTGGGTGCATACACCTCATGGCCTGCGGCTTCTAAGAAAGGGATGACCTTCTGCCAGCACCAGCCCCCATGCCATGCACCATGCACCAGCACAAATGTTGCCATGCTCGCCTCCTTTCTGTCAGAAGTTCTCATTGTGATTGCTGATGCACCAAGCTTCTCATCGCACGATCAAGCGACTCCCGTGTATAGCGACGGGCATCAAGGTACTGCTGCTCTGTGACACGCCTGGTCACCTCCTCTTGAGCGACCTGCTCGACGCGGCTCTGAATCCACCAGATGTTGCCAAGTGGGTCGAGTACACGACCACCTCGGTCGCCCCAGGATAAGTTCGTCATCTCGGTGACGGCGATGGCTCCAGCAGAGAGCGCTTGTTGGTAGACGGCATCGGCATCTTCGATGTATAGACGCAGGAAGCAAGGAGTATTCGGCCATCCTTCTCTCGCATCAAAGCCCCCGACGATGGAGTTCCCAATTTTGACCTCGGCATGTGCAATTGTACCATCTTCGTTCTGCAAGCGGGTGAGTTCCTGTGCCCCAAATGCTTGTTTCAGGAAATCGATGAGTCTGGCCGTATCGCGTGAAATAATCCACGGCATCACGGTGGTAGAGCCTTCAGGAATCGGCGGTACTGCGTTCGATTGTGCTGTCATCTTCAAGCTCCTTTTGTGAGATATTCCATTCATCAACCGGAGAGCGTCACGGTTCCTGCATCACCATCCACAGTGACATGCTGACCAGTATGAAGCCGCTCAGTAGCGACACCTGTGCCAAGAACAGCCGGAATACGATACTCGCGGGCGACAATCGAACTATGGCCACGTAGGTTTTTAGCATGGCAAAAGCTCACCCTATCGCTTTTCCAGCTCCTGTGCTTTCTGCTCAGCCGGTTGGATGACTTTTGTTGGCAGCGGCGCAACATAAAGGCATCGGACGAAATTCTTGCTGCTAATCCCGCGTGCTTACGCTCGTCCCCTTCAGCATACCCGATTCCCGCCTTGAAGTGGGAGTGACTGCTGTCCTGATCTGTAGCCTTTTTTGGGGGGACATATTGTCCCGGAGAAAGGGGACAATTTTCAGGACAAGACTCCCCTGACTCCTGGCCCTATCGCTGGCATACTGGAAGCAGGTTCGTCACCTGACGGAATCGCCTTTAGATAAAACAAACAACAAGAGAAAGGAAAGACACATGTCAACACGCTTGTTCCGTATCAGCGGTTGGTTCCTCCTGTTCGGTGGGCTACTCATGGCCGTGACAAACTTCCACCTGCCCATGTCTCCGGTAGTCGCCGCGCTCATCAACCTTCTGGGAGGTGTTCTCCTGCTGCTGGGTTTGCCTGCGCTCTATGTACGACAGGCCACACAGGTAAGGTGGATTGGACTTGTTGGGCTGATCATCATCTGGCTTGATGTCCTGATCTTCCCGGTCCTGCAGAGCGGTATTGGCGGCCTGGTGCCTGCGCTCACACCTCCTGCCTTCCTGTATATCATCGGGCCACTGACGATCATCGGCACACTGCTCTTTGGCATCATGACCATACGGGCGCGCGTCTTTCCAAGTTGGTTGGGCTTTTGTCTCTTCGTGGGCTATATTCTTGCCATCATTGGCATAATCTTCCTTGGCAAGAGTATTCCCTTCATTGGCCTGGTCGGCATAGTGCTGTACTGGCTCAGTTTTTCCGCCTTTGGCGTGGTCCTCTTTTCGCGGCCAGATCCGCTCCATGAACGGTCTGCACAGCCAACAGTGGTGAGCGGAGCGTTGCCCACCGAAAGGTGAACTAAAGCCTTCCATTCGCTCTCGTTTCCTCTCCAGTGTATGCTATACTATGGATTAACACTCTCATACACCGGAGAGTTGATTGGCAAAGAAAGCAGGTGAGGCCATGCAGCTAGAACAGCAGGAAGCCCGGCGTCAGAACACCTTTACCAGAGGCTCTGTCACATTGATAGGAGTCCGTGCTGTATGGGTAATGGTCGGCATATGCTTGCTGGCGCTCATTTCCACCAGCCTACCGTCAGCCTATGCACACCTGCGAACATCCTGCCACAACCCCGCCTGCGACGTTGGTCAAATCACGGTCGGCAATGTCATTGCCCTGCATCAACTGGGCCTTTCTGTTGCTGTGTACGCGCTCTATCCGCTGCTCGCTTCCCTGCTGACGGGCGTCATTCTGTTTCTGGTCAGTGTGGTGATCCTCTGGCGCAGATCTGATCAGTGGTTTCCGTTCTTCGTCTCGCTCTGGTTGCTGCTATGTTCAGCCGTTGCCGGAGTCGGTCCTGCTTCCCCGCTTCTTCCCGCTCAGGCCATGCATGCAATCGCCAATGGTGGGACGATGCTGGTATTTTGCGGACTTGGCCTCTTCTGCGCCACGTTCCCCAATGGGCGGTTTGCGCCTCGCTGGTCATGGCTTATCCCACTTTTATGGGTCCTGCAACTCCTCGCTTTTTTCGCGCCCGGGTCACTCAACATCACCAATTGGCCCGGACCGCTCTTTCCCCTGGAAGTGCTGCTGGTGTTTGCCAGTACCCTGGCCCTGCAAATCTATCGCTATGTTCGCCTCTATGATGCGGTGGAGCGGCAGCAGACCAAATGGCTCGTCTACGGACTCGCCATCGCTCTGCTCTATTTAGTCTGCTCCATCGTGCTTTCGACTCTGCTCCCGGCAGAGTCTCCGGTGCTGCTCGTACTGCTTCCCGTGCCACTTATACTTGTCCTCTGCCTTGGGCTTGCAGTTGGGGCTGCCATTGTCCGCTATCGCCTGTGGGACATCGACCTCATCATTCAACGCACGCTGGTCTACGCCGTGCTCTCCGCCTGTGTGGTTGGCCTGTATGTCCTGATCGTGGGATATATTGGCGCGTTGTTCCAGACGCCGAACAACGCGGCGATCTCGCTCCTCGCTACGGCCCTGGTCGCTATCGTCTTCCAACCGCTCAGGAGCTTGCTGCAACGGGCCGCCAGCCGCTTACTGTATGGAGAGCGCGACGCCCCATATCAGATGCTGGCCCGCCTCGATCAGCAACTTGCCCTGGCACGCCCACCAGAGGAGGTTCTGCCCACGCTCGTCAAGACCATTGCCACCGCCCTCAAGTTGCCCTATGTGGCGATTGCGCTTCTACCAAACGGCGGAGCTTCCTATGCAGAGGAACGAGTGGTGGCGATCCACGGCCAAAGCACGCCCCATACTTCCACTGAACACCTGCCGCTGGTCTACCAGGGGGAGACCGTTGGTCAACTCATGTTCACGCCTCGCGCGGGAGAAGGACAGTTAACGAGCGCAGATCGGCGCGTGCTGGAGGGCCTGGCGCGACATGCTGGGGTGATCGCCCACGCGGTTGGTCTCACCGCCGACCTGCGCCGCTCCCGGGAGCGCCTGGTGGTGGCTCGTGAGGAGGAGCGGAGGCGTTTGCGACGAGACCTGCACGATGGATTGGGTCCCATGATGGCCAGCCTGACGCTCACACTGGCGGCTGCCCGTGAATATCTCGGACGCGACCCGGCGACCGCCGACACGCTTTTGCAGGAAATGGCGCATCACCTGCAAGGAGCGGTCGGCGATATTCGTCGCCTGATCTATGAACTGCGCCCACCCACCCTCGATGACCTGGGTCTGCTTGGTGCGCTCCGCGAGCAGGCGACCCGCTACACCCAGGGCGGACTTCAGGTGAAGGTCGAGGCTCCAGAAACTCTCGACCCTTTGCCAGCAGCGGTGGAAGTGGCCGCCTACCGCATTGCCATGGAAGCTTTGACCAATGTGGTACGCCACGCCCGGGCAAGGTCCTGCGTCCTGAAGGTCCAGCGAGACCATGAACTCAACATCACCATCAGCGACGATGGATACGGTCTGCCTACAATGGTGGTCCGGGGAATCGGGATGCGCTCGATGCGTGAGCGTGCCGAGGAACTGGGAGGAACGTGTACCATCGAAGCGCGAGCAGAAGGTGGGACGGTGGTGAGAGCATCTTTCCCGCTCATGGAGGACGAGCATGAACTCAGCAGATGAGCCAATCCGAATTCTTCTCGCCGACGATCATCCCATCTTTCGCTTCGGCATGCGGACCCTGCTCACATCTATGCCGGACATGACCGTGGTAGGAGAAGCGGTCACCGGAGAGGAAGCGATCCAATTAACCGAGACGCTGCTGCCGCATCTGGTATTGATGGATATCCACATGCCGGGTACGGGCGGCATCGAAGCGACGGCTCGCATTCGCGCGCAGCATCCACAGACGGCCATTTTGATCGTCACCATGCTTGATGACGACTCCGTGTTTGCGGCCATACGTTCGGGAGCACGAGGCTACCTGCTCAAAGGCGCCGAACCGGCAGAGACCTTACGAGCGATTCGTGCTGTGGCGAGCGGTGAAGCGATCTTTAGTCCTGGCATTGCCGAGCGCGTCATGAACTATTTTACTCATCTATCTGTGTCGCCAGCCCAGAGGGTGCCGCTTGCTGAATTAAGCGAGCGTGAGCGGGAAGTCCTCACCCTTATTGCGCAGGGACTCACCAACGCGGCCATTGCCGAACGCCTCGTGCTCAGTCCCAAAACGATCCGCAATTACATCAGCGAGATCTACAGCAAGTTGCAGGTCACGGATCGCATCCAGGCAGTGCTGCGCGCACGCGAATCGGGTCTTTCTTGAAGCGTGAAGAAGTCGAAATGTATTCCATGCTTAATATCTCTTGTTTCCCTTTTGACAAAACGGAAAAAAAGCAAGAAAGCACTAGAACTCAAGCGTAACGGGAAATATTCAGGCTGAGATCAAGCCTCCCAGTCCTTAGCGGGGAAAAATAGCGTCACCCCTTTTTCCTGCCTGCTTGCCATGATTGAACAGCGTGTAGCATGACATAATTGTCCTGTTAGCCCAATTCACGACAGCTTTTCCGCCTGTTTCCCAGGTACACTCCGTCTTTTGTCCAGGTGTACCCCGTCTACATTTGTTCCTTTGATAGCAGTTAGGCGGTATTTTTCCACACATAGATAGAACGCGATCGGCAGTGCGGCTCTCTCGACTCTCGTGAGTATATAAATTGACGGCAGTTTAGGTTCTCCTTCTAGACAGGTAAAAAAGATGAAATCTAGAGCAAGTATGGAATCACATTTTCGCCGTAGAAATGGCTTCCCTGCTATCGCCGTTCAGGATTGTAAACTCGGGACATCTTCGGCCCTTTCGGACATTTCTTCGGACATTTCTTCGGACATTCCCTATGAGAAATCTGCTACCTGTGCTAAAATTGGGCTGCTTAAGATCACGATAGAGGATAACGGAGGCGTTATGGTTAAGCTGAGTGAGACCGAACTGAAGAGACTCATTAAGGGGGGAGAAACCAATACAGTCGAGCTAAAGTTAGCTGCCCCCCGAGCGGTTGATCTGGCAGAAAGGCTCTGTGGGATGGCCAATGCCCGAGGGGGGATCGTGATTATTGGGATTGAAGACTCTACCCATAAGGTGGTGGGCGTGCCTGATGAACGTATCGGAGAAACACCGGCACCTAAGTGAAGTGAAGAGGCGTCTCAAACAAGGAAAGAAATGGCAGAAATTCGACGAGGCAGACGCGCATCCAGAGGATATCCACACGCTTGAGGACCTGGCAAAGTTCTCTTTCATGACAAAAGAGGAACTGCGTGATAGCCGCTTGAACATCCTCTCCTGGGACGCCACGCCGCCGTACCGATGTCACAGGTGGTTTGCATCCACTCCTCGTCTGGCACGACGGGACACCCCCACTATGTTGGCATTACCAGGCACGACCGCGATACCTGGATTGAGTCGGTGGCCCGCGTCTACTGGTCGCGCCCCGACTCGATTGTCGTCATGGGCTTCGGCATGAGCTGTTTGACCGCCCGGAAGTGCAGGGGGAACTGGTCTTCACCCACATCGACCGCGAGTGCGTCCCGCCGGTGCGCTTCCACAGCACGACCGCGTAGTGGTCTGGACGGACCCCTGTGTCTGTAGCCGCATCGGGCGCGCCTGCGCTGCACCGGGCGCACCGACGACCTGCTGATCTTGCGCGGCGTGAATGTCTGGCCTTGCGCCATCAAGGACGTACTGATGGGGATGCGTCCGCGTACAACGGGCGAGGTGCAGATCGTGCTGACGCAGCCGCGTTGAGGGTCTCCATCCTTCCGGGGGGAAGAAGGAAAAAAGTCTGAAGGAGGAAGCAGACAGCCTGTCCTCCGTTAGAGATGCTCCTGATAGGGTCAAGACAGTGAGCATGGGATAGGAGTGCTTCCTTTCGGCAGGCTCTTCCTTCGCAAGAAAGTGACGCTCACACTTCCAGCGGAACCGGGCGGGAAAATTGCCGACCATGTGCTATACTGTACGGGAATCGCTCTAAGCTTTCGCATGGCTGTGGAACGAGGGATATTTCATTCAGGTTATGTAAAGGACAGGAAAACATATGACGCGCAAAGGCTGGTTGCTGTTCATCGCCATGTCGGTGATCTGGGGGATACCGTACCTGTTTATTAAGATTGCGGTACGGGAGCTTGATCCTGCGGTGGTGGTCTTTGCGCGCGTCGGCATTGCCGCTCTTGTACTTATGCCCCTGGCGGCCCGTAGCGGGGCGTTGCGAAAAATGCGAGAACGCTGGTATATCGTGGCCGCGCTGGCCTGCGTGCAGATCGCCGCACCGTTCCTGCTGATCAGTTTCGGCGAACTCCATATCGCGTCCTCGCTTGCCAGCCTGCTGATTGCCGCCGATCCTTTGCTGGTGGCCCTCTTCGCGCTCTGGCTCGATGCGCGCGAGCGGGTCAACGGCGTGCGACTGGTCGGGCTGGTAGTCGGTATGATTGGCGTGGTTGTCCTGCTGGGTCTCGACGTTGGCGGGGATGCGCAGCGATTGCTGGGCGCGTTCCTGGTGTTGCTCGCCACCGCCTGCTACGCCATCAGCGTGCTGTTGATACGCAGACCAACCATCGCGACCCTGCCCAATCTCGGCGTGGTAGCTGTCGAATGCACAACCACCGCCATCGTGGTGATGCCGCTGGCATTGACCCATCTGCCCGGCAAGATGCCCGACACGGGCGTCATCATCAGTTTGCTGGTTCTCGGCCTGGTCTGTACTGCGCTGGCCTACGTTCTCTACTTCGCCCTCATCGCCGAGGTGGGAGCCGTTCGCGGCACGGTCATCACCTATGTCAACCCGGCGGTCTCCGTCCTCCTCGGCGTTCTCTTACTTGGGGAGCCACTCAACGCGGCCATCGTCGCGGGCTTCCTGCTCATCATCCTCGGCTCCTGGCTCTCCACCGGCGGCACGCTGCCGCCACAGGTGTCATTTTTGCAGGGGCGGCGACGGATGAAAAAACGGGCAGTAAACGAAACGGAACTCAGTCCGGTTGGCGACCCGTAACTGGCCCCCGTAGCCCTCGTAGGCCAATCCCCAGGCCACCCCAGGTGCAGACTCTCCGGGGCAGGCCACCCGCCCCACAGGCCACCCGCCTGGACAGGC
>Ga0209581_1003558_pt1 | contig 13278 bp, 13 predicted proteins | sample Coa_R2_FD_187160 | JGI IMG/M metagenome (GOLD analysis project Ga0209581, IMG submission 187160) | Surface soil microbial communities from Centralia Pennsylvania, which are recovering from an underground coalmine fire - Coalmine... | ecosystem: Environmental > Terrestrial > Soil > Unclassified ...
GCCCCCACCCGCGCGATTCTCCACCCAGATACGCCCCTGGTGCGCCTCGACCAGGCCCCGGCAGACGGCCAGGCCCAGACCCGTCCCACCAGTTTCGCGCGTGCTGCCCAACACACGATAAAACTTATCAAAAATCCGTTCCCGATCGCTTAGAGGGATGCCAGGACCGCGATCGGCCACCGAGACAAAGAGCTCAGTTGCGGTGGTCGAGACTGAGATCTCGATCGGCGAACCGCTCGGCGTATAGCGCAGGGCGTTCTCGAGCAGGTTGGTCAGCACCTGATCGATCATTAGATAATCCAGTTCCACCGGAGGCAGGTCATCGGGCAAGTGAACGAGAATCTTACGTCCCTGCAGAAGCGGCTGCATACGTCCAAGAATATCATGCAGGAGTTCGGCGACCGGGTACCACTCTTTCTCGAGTCGCAGCGCCCCGCTCTCGATGCGTGACATATCCAGCAGATTCTCAACCAGGCGGTTGAGGCGGTCCGCCTCGCGCTCAATCGCCTGAGCAAAGCTCCGCCGTTCCTCGTCATTCCACCGGACATCCTCCTGCAAAAGACTGCTGGCCGCGGCCTTAATCGAGGTGAGGGGTGTGCGCAAATCATGCGAGACGGACGAGATGAGTGCGGCGCGCAGGGCGTCGGTGCGCTGCAACACCTCGATTTGCAGACTTTCATGGCGTAGACGGGCATGTTCAATTATCGAGGCTGCCTGATCAAGAAAGGCCCAGAAGAAGGTAGAGGGGGGATCGGAATGATCTGCCTCACTGCCCAGGCGTTTCTCCTGCGAGAAACGGCGCGGGTCCTCCTCAAGCACCAGGCAAAGCACCCCGACCGTTCTCTGGCCCGTTTTGAGTGGAAAAAGGCTATGGTAGGGACGGGAGGACTGAGGCATAGTTGTGCTGCGAATCACCACACGCGGTGAATATCCGCCGCCCCCGCGGGAACGCTGGGGTTGATCGTAGAAGTCGACAGCCTGCCCTTCCCTCATCGCCCAGGCCGCGGCACTCAGCTCATCGGCAGAGATTTGTCGCGAGGTCGCCATCTGGCCGGCACTCACTCGCGGGGTCAACTTGCCGGCTTCATCCGGCAACAGGATCATGCAGTCTCTCACCCCGCGAGGGGCGAAGACCTCCACCACGGTACGCGCCAGTATAGCAAGCTGGTGATCCAGGTCCTCTTCTTTATGGGAATCGCGAAGTAGTTCATAGAGAATACGTGTCTCGCGCTCCCGTTCATGGGCCTGCTCAGCACGCAAACGCAGGGCGGCGGCTAACTGGCCGGTCACGATTGCGGCACAGAGAAAGATAAAGAGCGCCAGCCATTCCTCGGGGCTTGCAACGGTAAAGGTATAGAGCGGCGGAACCAGGAAAAAGTCGAAGGAGAGGAAAGCCACCAGCGAGGCGAAAACGGCCGGATAGAGTCCACGCGTACTCGCCAGAGCCAGCACCACCACCAGGTAGACCAGGGAAATACTATGGATACGCGGATAGAGATGGAAAGTATACAGCAAGAGCGTGACAGCCAGAGCGCCGACGAAGGCCAGGAAGGTATCCCAGAAAAAAGCTTTCCAGGAGTATTGCTGTGGTATGCGAGTTGCCAACAGGCGTTTCAATCGGTACATCTCTTTGTCTCGATGTGGGCAGACAGTTGTTAGTATCAACATAGGAGATTTTTTGCCCGGCGTCAATAGCTTTCCCTGGATGAGGGACATACTCTGTATTTTCTCGTCTCCCCATGTAGAATAGAATGAGAGGCAAAGGCAGCGGAAAGTCGTCAGCAAATTGGGAGAAGAAACCCTTGTCTCTGAGTTAAGAAGTTGGTATCATTAAAACGAAGAGCGTTCTGGCGAGTTCAAGGAAAAGAACTGGTATGCCGAATAAATATGAGCGAGAAATTGAAGAGATTCTGCGCAATCTAGAGCGCAGCGAGTCCAAAGCAGGTTTTGGGCAGAGGGTTGGCGGGCGCATACGTCACAGGGCGGGTGCGCGCCACAGCATGCCCACGCTGCATCTCAATTTCTCTGAATGGTGCCTGGCAATAGCTATTGTCGCGGCCTTAAGCGCCGGCGGCTGGGCCTACGCGAATGACGGGAATCTCGTCACCGGGATCATCGCGGTAGTTGGGGCAGTTTGTGTTGCGCTTGTGGCTCTCTCCTCCTTCCTTGTGAGACCACGTTCCGCATCTCCAGGGCGCTACCCAAACGTCACCCCCATCCACAACAATCCCCTGCGCCGCCTGGGAGCAAGCTGGCATCTCCTGATGCTGAAATTCCGCTATCGCAACCGCAAAGGTCGCGAATAGGGGCTTGACAGCCGCGCACGAAGCGTGCTATAGTGCGCTTGCACCCGGTGCTCAGCAACCAATGCCGGGTAGCGGGGTGTAGCGCAGTTGGTAGCGCGCATGGTTTGGGACCATGAGGTCCGCGGTTCGAGTCCGCGCACCCCGACCTCCCACGCGCGTGCGAGGCAATCTCTCTGCGGGAGTAACTCAGTCGGTAGAGTTCCTGCCTTCCAAGCAGGCTGTCGCGGGTTCGAGTCCCGTCTCCCGCTCTTCCAACGAGGCCGTCGCTCTCGACGCGCTTCACAGGCTGACTGACAAGAGGTGAGCAGTGAAGGCAAAGAGAAACGACGGTCTTCGCCTTGATCAAAAGGTCTCCAACGAACACCTGCCTTGTTTTTTGGCAAGCACCTGCCTCGGTTTGTTCTGGCTGACAAAAGTGTTCCCTTCTCTGTCGATACATGACCACCTGCCTTCTCCAGTCTGTAACCACCTGCCCCGCCATCACTTTCTCAACAAAAGTGTTCGCGTCCTGACAGAGGCAGGTTGTCTCTCACTGGAACTGCTTCACCCCAGCCAGCCCTACGGCTTCGACGTGGAGCCGACCTTTCCCACCCGGTTCTGGCTGAGCGAAGTCCTGCGCCATCTGGATCGTGATTTGCTCACCGCCCTGCTGGCAAGCACTGTACAGGCCCTGTATGCCGAGATTCCCGGCTTAGGGGAAACCGTCGCCTCGATGTCAAGCACATCTATGCCTGGGTCAAGGAGAACAACGAACGCGGGTATGTCCCACAACGCTACGACAACAAGCAGCGGCTGGCAGGCGACCCCGATTGCACATTCGGCGTCAAGCGCAGCACTAATAAGGAACTGCTTGATGGCCCAACCGAAGAGAAGAAGGAAGGGATCTGGGGCTATGGCTCTGGCGTGGCTGCAGCCTTCGTGCCTGACTACGGCGATGTGGTGCTCACTGAGTAGACCCAACCCTTTAACGAAGGCGATGTGACGTATTTCCGCTCGTTGTGCCGTGATGTCGTCCGTGCGCTCCCAGAACCGCCGACGCATTTAGCCGCCGATGCCGCCTTTGATGCATGGTATGTCTCCGAGGCAGATGTTCGCCAGGGGGCATCGCTGCTGTGCCGCTCAATGCCCACACCACCACGCGTTCTGATCCTCATGGCACCCCGCGCTGCGACGCCGGGCTGCGTATGCATCCCACCTACCAGTGTGCCCATACCTACAGCTACACGGCCCAACGCTATCGCTGTCCCCTGCTCATTCCCCAAGCCATCGGCGAACTCCGCCCGCATGAGCAATTTCTCAAAGGGCATGGATGTCCGAAGGACATCAACGATGAGCCAGCAGGCCGCACCCGCATCCTGATCGATCGGACCGGTCCACGCCATTTACGCGCAACGCACCGCCTGCGAGCGGATCAACAGCCAGGCCAAAGAACTGGGCATCGAGCGCCCCAGAGTGCGCAACCGTCGATCCGTTGCCAATCTCAATACCCTGATCTCTTTGGTTGTCAATGTGTGTGCTCTTCAACGAGCAAAAACGATCAACCAGGGGCTTCTCTGCATCCCTCTGTTGCCACTTTCAGATTCACTCATTTCATCTGTGCGCGTCCCAGCGGTTCCAATGGACCACGTTCTCAAGTGAGTGACGAGAGGCAGGGCGAAATGCCGTTCCTTGGGTATAGGCGATCGGGATCAGAGCAGCTTGCATGACCCGATCATAGGGAATGTCAAGCACAAGTGCGGCCTCACGCTCATGATACAGATGGAGGGTAGTCCAACATGTCCCTAACCCGTACAGACGTGCCGCAAGCATAAAACTCCAGGTTGCCGGCAAAATCGATCCCCAGGCGTTCGCTTGTTCGACCACCGATTCGCCCTCTACACGATCCTCAATACAGGGGATCAGCATTGCTGGAACTTCATGGATATGTTGGAGTAAATACTGCGATGATGTTTGCAACTTCTCGATCGCCTCGCGAGTAGGGCGGGCTGACCTTCTCATCGCAACAGCCTGTCCTGTCCGCGCATAGTCACAGTACGTCGCAAACCCTTTCCGATAGAGATCACCCAGCGCTTTGCGCTGCTGCTGGTCCGTGACCAGCAGAAAGTGCCAATGTTGATTATTCGAGCCAGTTGGAGCTTGCAGAGCCATTTCCAGGCATTTCTCAAGCACCTCTGTCTCCACTGGGCGCTGAAAATCAAGCCGTTTCCGAACAGCGCGTGTTGTTTGGAGCAATTCGTGAGGAGAGAGATCAAGAAGCATTGTTTGTTTCCTTGTGAAGATGTTCTCTAGTCCTTGTTTGTGTACCTATCGTGTACAAATATAGCCCCACCAAGAGGTCGTTTCAAGTACTTTCGGCAGGGCGAAACAAGAACCATGCTCCTTTTGCTTCTCGATCTCTCTCAATACGCTCACCTCCCTGATTATTCATAAACATACGCTCCAACACGTCAGATCCATGTATCCCAAACTGCTTTCCACTTCGCGAGGATCTCGATAAATGAAATACTTGCACCCCTCTCGCGGGTGGCCTCTGCCATTGAGCCGGAGAGTAGGACAAGAGCAGCGCTCTTTTTTCGTCAGCCCCCTTGTGGAGTGCTCCGAGAATCTCCGCTCAGCAGGTCCTTCACGGAGATTCTCGGAAAATTGAACAGTTACACAATAAAGAGCACCTCGTCGGCGGGTGGAGGTCTATCCTTTTACACTGCCCGCGTTCAGGCCACCGCGCCAGAAGCGTTGCAGGAGGAGACATCCGATGATGAGAGGGATAACTGAGAGCAGTGATCCGGTAGTAATCAGGGAATACAAAAACTGCTGCGTTCCGCCATAGGTGGTGGAATTCCAGGTCTGCAAGCCAACTGGAATGGGATACAGGCTGCTATCGCTGAGCATCACCAGGGGCAGAAAATAGTTGTTCCAGATCGCAACAAACTGGAAGAGGAACACTGTTACCAGCGCAGGCACCATGATACGGCTAGAGATGGTCAGAAAGATGCGGAACTCACCTGCGCCATCCACGCGCGCAGCATCGAGCAAATCGTCGGCTACCGAGGCCGTCGCGTAGAGACGCGAGAGGTAAACCCCGAAAGGATTGACGATGGTTGGCAAGAGCACCGCCCAGTAGGTGTTTGTCAGGTTGACGGCGCTCATCATCAGGTATAAGGGGAGAACAAGCACGGTTGCGGGAACCAGAATAGCGCCCAGGATGATCGAGAAGATGAGATCACGCCCGCGAAAGACATATTTGGCGAGCGCGTAACCTGCCATAGCGGAAAGAAATGTGCCAATTGCCGCGCCCACTCCCGAATAGATCAAGGAGTTCAGCAGCCAGCGCAGATAGATGGAGCCGTTATATGTGAGCAGCAACTGGAGATTGGAGAAGAGATTGAAGCGAGGGGAAAACCAGAAGCCGAAGGTGTTGAACAGGTCGGTCGTGTCCTTTGTCGCCGAAATGACCAGCCAGTAAAAGGGTAGCAAGAAGTAGATCGAGGCAATGAACAGAACCGTCATCACCGAGAGGCTTCCCCAGCTAAAGGGTTTGCTGGACCTTGTTCTTACTTGCGCCTGCGCTGTATCAAGCGATGTTGGAATTTGTGCTGTAGCCATTTCTCTTATACTCCTGAATAGCGCCGGGTGAGACGCAAGAAGCCGAACGAAAAGACGAACGTGACCAAAGCCAGTACCACTGCCAGGGCCGCCGTGTAGTTAAAGTTGTTCTCATTGAACGCAATATAGTACGCATAGAGGTTCGGGGTGTAAGAACTGGTGATGTTATTGGAAATGGATTGCAAGACCGCCGGTTCGTTAAAAAGCTGCAGCGTACCTATAATGGAGAGAACACCGGTCAGGACCAGGGTTGGAGCCACCAGAGGAATTTTTATATAGCGGGCCACCTTCCACCCTGTGCAGCCATCGATGCGCGCCGCTTCGTAAGTATCCGAGGGGATAGCCTGGAGCGCGGCGAAGATAATGAGCATATTATAGCCGACGAACTCCCAGGTGACGATGTTGACAATCGACCATAAGATGGTATTCGGTCCCAGAAAATCAGGCGGACCCAGGTGAAGGGCGGCCAGGCCTTTGACAATCGGACTGAACTGGGGAACGTACAGAAAACTCCACAGCAGCGCGCCTACAATGCCAGGGATCGCATAAGGCACAAAGTACGCCAGGCGGAAGAAAGCTCTCAAGCGTGCCACGCCTGAGTCCAGCAGCAGCGCCAGCACCAAAGCCAGACCGAGCATGATAGGAATTTGAACAACGCCGAAGAGCAACATACGCACAACGCTCTCCAGAAATTTTCCATCCTTTAAGACATCGCCATAGTTCCTCAGGCCGCTAAATACGGACTGCGCTGCTCCTAGACCCAACCCGCTGCGCTGTAGGCTGAACAGACTCTGGTAAAAAGCGTAGCCGATGGGAACAAGAAAAAAGAGCACAAACAGTAAGCCAAAGGGCAGGATGAACAGATAAGGGGCGCTTCCGCCAGAGCGAATATCACGCATGCGCCGTTTCCGGTGAGTCGTGGTTGACAGCGGCACAGTCTCAAGTTGCGGATGGGCCTGGATATCCATGAGAACATTCCTTTCTTCACATCGCTGTGAAACACCGACTGGCAAAGGGCAACAGATTCGACTTTCACTTGACCGACGGGAGAAAAAGCCAACCTGTTGCCCCTGCGCCAAAGCCGCGTGCTAGGGCGAAACAGAGAATCCCTGCTTCTGCATATTCGCCACGGTACTGCTCTGTAGCATGTCGAGCGCACCGCTCAATGTTCCCTGACCGTTCACGACATTGGTGAAATCATCACCGAGGTCGGTAAAGACCTGGTCCATCGTCGGCCCCCACTGGAAGTTGATATCTACCTGGCCGGAGACCTGCTGGAACACCTGATTGACAACCTGGTTGCCATAGTACGGCTGCGGGCTGTTCACCGTCGGCGAGCTTAAGGCCGAGGTCAGTGCGGGATACAGGCTTGCGCCCGTCACCATCTTATTCACGCTGTCCGAGTTCGTGTTCAACCACTGAGCAAACTCGGTTGCCTCTTTCGGGTGCTTCGTATCCTTAAACACGACGGTGGTGGAACCGCCCCAGTTCCCGGCCACGTTCTGGCCTGGCGCCCACTGCGGCATAGGAGCTACCCGCCAGTTACCTGACGCGCTGGGTGCGCCCGATTTGATGGTATTCGCGCCCCAGACAGCCGAAATCCAGGTCAGCGCACCGCCATTGGCGAGATCATTATTCCAGGCGGCTGAAAAGTCAGGGTCGGTCTTCACCAGCTTTTTGTCGAGCAGATCCTGCCAGAAGTTGGCCACCATCTTCGAATTGGCGTCGTTGATGGCAACCTTCCAGGAATTGCCGTTGATACGGAACCAGCGGCCACCGGCTTGCCAGATCAATCCGATAAACCAGCCCGCATCTTTGGGCGGGAAATCAGTGATGTAGTAGTTCGGATTCGCCGCGTGCAATTTGACGGCATCAGCGGCGTACTCAGCCCAGGTAGTGGGCGGAGAGATGTTGTACTTCTTGAAAATGTCGGCGCGATAGAACATAGCCATTGGGCCGGTATCTTGAGGGATAGCATAGACCGCGTTTCCCAGCGTCGATTGATTCCAGGTCCAGCCCACGAACTGATTCTTTATTGAGCCATCCAGATATTGCGACATATCGAGCAGGCCCCCAGTGGCCTCAAAGGTGGGCAGAAACTGATATTCGATCTGCCCCAGATCGGGAGCGTTGTGGGCCTTGATGGCGGTGAACATCTTGGCGTAGGTGCCATTATTGCCTGCCGTCACCGAGTTCAAGGTGACGTGAATACCGGGGTGGGTCGAATTAAAGAGATCAATGGACGTTTGAATATTCGGTACCCAGGACCAGAAGGTCAGGTTGACAGGTCCGCTTGAGCTGGAAGACGAGCTAGTCGAACTAGCACCACCACAGGCCGCCATGACCACCACCATCATCAGAGCAAAACCCACACTCATCGCCCTTGCAAGCAGGGTACGCGGTCGAAAAAAATACTGCATGGTGTCCAAACTCCTTCGGAGACTTGTCCCACGATGGACAAGAGACGTCTTTTCCACAATTGTCGATCATCAAGATCTGTTTCTAGCCGATACCCCCCCTTTCAGTGAGAACTGAGGGGCAGATTTGTTCTCTGCCTCTGCTAAGTGAATGTTCGTATCGCTACGTCCGATTGGTTTATGTATGAACACGTGTACATTAATGGAAGGAATAGTACCATATCACCTGCTCATTGTCAAGGGTGAATGTGAACACGTGGCCATCCATTGTTAGAAGCAGCACGGTGACTGCGAAAATGTCTTGAGAGACTTGACAAACCATTTTTCCTGGTGCCATACTAGAGGCAAATGTATGAACACGTTTGCACATCTATATGGAAAGGTTCTGTATGGCTACGAGTGAAGAAGTGGCCCGTTTAGCTGGTGTCTCCCGCGCAACAGTTTCACGCGCCCTTAATGGTTCAGCACGAGTGAGTGATGAAGCGAAAGCGCGTGTTCATGCCGCGATCGCCGCGCTGGGATATGAACCGGACGTGGTCGCCCAGAGCCTGGTGCGCCAGCGATCTCGCACCATTGCGGTGAGCCTCTTTCCTGAAGATCATGAACCGCCTCTTGCGCACCTCGGGCGAACGGGGCAATACTTTTACTTGAGTGTCGTAGAAAACATTGAGTATGAGGCTATTGCATCAGGGTATGACTTGCTCCTCCCCTCTCACCCACATGGCAAATCTCCAGAACGGTTCGTGCGTAGTCTACAGACACGACGGGTTGCCGGATGCATCGTGTTCCATGCCACAGAAACACAGGTACAGGTCCTGATCCATTCTTCCATTCCGAGCGTGTTCGTCGATAGGTTGGGGCAGGGGGACTATGCTACCTACGTCAAATCGGATAATGTAGATGGCTCTCGCCAGGCAACCGAGCATTTACTCGCTCTGGGCCACCGGCGTATTGCCTTGCTGACAGGCTTTACCACCGCTCTCGTTGGCCTGGAGCGTCTATTGGGATATCAACAGGCACTTGGGCAGGCGGGGATCGCGCCAGATGCTGGCCTGGTGAGACAATCCGGCTGGAATATTAATGAGGCTTACGAAGCGGCCAAAGCTCTCTTAGCCGAGCGCAGCGACTTTACTGCCATCGTTGCTGGGAGCGATTTCATGGCGATTGGTATTCTACGCGCGCTCACCGAGCAAGGTCTCCGTGTTCCAGACGATGTCTCCCTGATCGGCTTTGACGATCATGAATTCAGCCAGTACACCATTCCACCACTTACGACTGTGCGGCAGGACCGCGTTGCTATGGGGCGTGGAGCCTTACAGCGTCTCGTCGCTATGGTAGAAGGAACAGGGGAGACCTCTCCTCTCATTCTTCCAACTCAGCTTGTCGTTCGCAAATCAACAGGGCCTGTTCCCAGGGATGTAAAGTAACTATGCCATACATTACCATTTTAGGTGCCGGAAGCAGCATGTTCGCCCGTCAGCTGATGACGGACATTTTGCAGATCGAGGGGCTGGACGAAGGCTGCTTCGCGCTGGTTGATATCGATCAGAATCGTTTAGAGCTGGCGCAGCAGATTGCCGAACGGCTTATCGCCCGCAGTGGGAAGCGCTGGAGCGTGCGCGCATCCACCGAGCGGCGCAACCTGCTGGCAGGCAGCGATTTCATCATCAACGCCATCGAGGTCGCCGGGCTTGCCAACGTGCGCGCCGACTTCGACATCCCAATGAAGTATGGCATTAATCAATGTATCGGCGACACGATTGGTCCCGGCGGTATCTTCAAAGCGTTACGTACCGGTCCTGTCTGGCTCGATATCCTGCACGACGCTGAGGAACTCTGCCCACAAGCCTGGGTTTTGAACTACACCAATCCGATGTCCATCCTCACCCTGGCCGCGCTTGCTTGCACGACGATGCGCACCGTTGGCCTGTGTCATAGCGTGCAGGGAACCTCAAGACAGTTGGCCAACTACCTCGACGTTCCCTATGAAGACTTGCAATGGCGGTGCGCAGGCATCAACCACAACGCCTGGTTTACTGAATTGCGTTACCAGGGACAGGATATGTATCCCCGCCTGCGCGAACGGAGCCGACTGCCAGAGGTCTATGAACGCGATCCCATCCGCTTCGAGATCATGCGCTACTTTGGCGCTTTTGTCACCGAGAGCAGCGGCCACTTCTCCGAATACGTCCCCTACTTCCGCAAACGACCCGAGCTGATCGAACGCTACTGCCGGGCAGGCTACCTGGGCGAGACCGGCTTCTACGCCAATAACTGGCCAACCTGGCGCGAACAGAACGACCGCTCCATCCAGGAGATGCTTGACGGCTCCCGCGAACTGCCCTTCTCGCGCAGCTATGAGTATGGCTCCTTCATCATCGAAGCCATGACCACCCGCCGCCCCGCTGTTATCTACGGCAATGTGCGCAACATCGGCTTGATCGATAACCTGCCCGACGGCTGCGTAGAGGTCGCATGCCTCGTCGATCAGAACGGTGTGCAGCCCTGTCGCTTCGGACCGCTCCCTGAACAGCTTGCCGCCTTGAATCGCAGCCATATGGCCATTCACACCCTCATGTGCGAGGCCCTTCTCACCCGCAATAAGGAAGCGGCTCGCTATGCATTGCTGCTCGATCCATTAAGCGCGGCTGTCTGCTCACCTGCCGAAATTAGCGCCCTGTTCGATGAGATGTGGGAAGCGGAGCGGGACTATCTCCAGCCTTTTGCAGAGTAGAAGCGCCTTCGCTTCACTCTCCTCTCGCGGACGGCAAAAGGTATCGTGGACTGCGGCTCCAGCCCTTTCAGTTGCTTCGACTGCCCGCTCGGCTTCCTCTAGCCAGACCCACCGAGCTTCCCAAAGTTTGAGCAGGCTGAAACCAGCCCCCCCGCTCATACGTGCCTGCTCTTGATGAGCCTGTTTCCGCACTGACCGGAGCGCGTGGAAGGGTGCGCACACAGGGCGGCGCGGAGATCTCATCGGCTATTGCATTGCACAGGGAGGATGGATATGCACATTACCTTGCCAGGCTCTACCCTGCTGGATATCCTGATCGTCATCATCGTATTTGGATTTCTCTGGGGCTTTGTCATTGGGCCGCTCACCCACCGCTCAGGGAGAACTCGCACACTTGCACCCCGCCGCCTCCTCGCGCCTCGACCAGCACAGGAACGCGCCAGAAAGGCACCCAGGAGAGGCAGGCTATTAGGATGGCTACCGGAAGGTGGACGAATACCTGCGCGCACCCGCGATCCCGGCGAAGCCGTCGCCCGGATGTATGGACGGAGTCGGAGCCCCGAATGGTCGGCGCTGGCCCACGCGCATTTGCAGAAAGAGCCTGCCTGCGTGGCCTGTGGCTATCGCGGAAAAGGATTGCAGGTCCATCACATCAAACCTTTTCACCTCTTTCCCGAGCTGGAGCTTGATCCGAACAACCTGATTACGCTGTGCGAAGTCAAGGGACGAGACCATCACCTGCTGTTGAGCCACCTCGATGACTGGGAATCATATAACCTCAACGTCCGTACCGATGTCAAACGCTTCCACAATGAGAGCGCGCAGCAGATTAAGGCCGAGCCAGCCTGGCAGGAAGAGGTCATGAAGCGCCCGATGCCCTGAGAGCCGCCAGGTGCCGCCTCCAGTTGCAGCTTTTGCAGACGCGCGCCCGCTGGCCGAGGCCAGCGCACGCGCTTCGATGACACGCTCGTCCTTGATGGAGATAATATGCTGAAACAAGACCATACTTTCTTGCAGAGGATCTTTCCTCGCCCTTTACGTTCTTCGTGAGGGAAAGTTCTCTTCCTCATACAGACCGCTCTTCTTCCATTTCTTCTGGGCCGCGACGGAAAATAGTATCTCGCCATATACTTAGGCAAGCATCTTTCCGTGATCCCTTCCCGCATTTCCGTGCATGGGCAGGTCATAGTATTTGCCAGGTTGAGCCGCCGGCGAACGCCGGGCCGCGCACCGGGGCCAGACGCATGATACGATCGATCAGGAAAATCTCCCGCCCGATCAGGATATGTGCTTTGTTCGCCTCAACTACGGAGAGAACTATTGTTCGTTCACGTCTCGTCCTCCTCCTTGGAGACTCTGAGGATGGGTTCCAATATCCATTTGAGTAATGATGTCCTTCAACGTCTGACGAAACTGCTGGAAGCGCTCCTCACCTACACACCCCGCCCATTGGGACTCAATCTCTCCAATCACCTCACGCGCCCGCTTCTCTACTTCCCAACCTTTGTCCGTGTAGTGGACGATCCTGGCTCTCCGATCCACAGGGTCAAGCTTCCGTTCCACATACCCCCGTTCCTCAAGATAATCGACCAGAAAGCCCATTGATTGCTTGGTCATTTGGGCCAGCTCTGCCAACTCGGTGAGCCGACGACCCTGGGGCCGCATATGTTGGAAAACGGCGAAGTGAGCAGGCCGCAGATCCGTGTACCCACTGGCCGCCAGTCCTTCAGCAATGCGAGTATTGACCGCCTGAAAGGCTATACGCAGCAACGCCCCTATCATGCGTTGATCGTGCTGAGTTTGCTCCATCGGGACCCTCCTCTTGACAAACTCGACTCTCCTGTGTATTATTTAGTCATAGAAACTTACTATCAGTTTGTTTGACTATCAATCTCTCTTACTACACAGTATATCACTGCTGTCACGTCAGGAGGGGGAAGAGAGGAAAAACCAACGCAACAAGGAGAGCACACATGTCTCTTGACTCTGAACCCTATGTACTTGAAGCCGGGGAGGGCTCCTCTCTCTGGTTCCTGGGAACGCTGCAGACCTATAAAGCTCAAGGTTCGCACACCAGGAATGCCTTCACAGTCGTTGAGTGTCTTTTGCCCCCAGGATTTGGACCACCGCCACATATCCATCACCAGGAGGAGGAAGCTTTTTACCTGCTTGAAGGAGAACTGACCGTTTTTTGTAGTGACCAGACCTGGAAGATGAC
>Ga0209581_1003564_pt1 | contig 13256 bp, 13 predicted proteins | sample Coa_R2_FD_187160 | JGI IMG/M metagenome (GOLD analysis project Ga0209581, IMG submission 187160) | Surface soil microbial communities from Centralia Pennsylvania, which are recovering from an underground coalmine fire - Coalmine... | ecosystem: Environmental > Terrestrial > Soil > Unclassified ...
ACGAGGCGGGAGGATAGACAAGGCCCGCCCGGAATCTACCATATCCGGTGCTGGCTACCTCGCCCGTCACGCGTAGCGCCAATGCTGGCCATTGGCGCCCGCTCGCTCTTACGTCGTTATCCGCGCCCGCCCCAGGCCCATTGCCGTTTTGTAGCCAATGCCGCTATAGAAAGCCAGGTTCGCCAGGAGATAGAGCTGCTGGCGCAGCGTGAGCGGGGACTCTCCGCTGGGCGCTTCGCTGAATTCGCGCGCTCGACGCAGTTGGTAGGTGCAGGTGCCGACGAAGCCGCGCTGCTGATGCGTGGTGAAGTGGACGTGGTGCGCCTTGAGGTTGTAGTCAACGATGATGATCCCGTCGTTCTGCAGATAGTCATCAAGCTCTGTGCTCTGCACGACGCCGGCCAGTTCGGGCGGGGCGATGTCCTGCCAGCGCCGGGCCAGGTTCTGGAAGACGAACTGGGGCAGAGGAAGCATGACCTGGTGAGCGCCGTAGCCGATTTTGGGGTTGCCGCGACTGAACGTAGTAAGCGAGCCAAACTCGAGCGTTAGCTCGCTCTCGCGCCCAAAATTGATTCCTCTGGCCTGCTCAACCAGGCTGGAGAGCGTGGTAAAGCCGGTCCAGCCGGCGGACTCGTCGTTGGTAATCTGCACCTCTTCGAGCAGGAAGATCTGCTTGCCGAGCTGCATAAAGGGCGGCCTGGCCTCGCGTGTCTGCTGCGCGCTGAAGTCCACCAGGGCCTTGTGGAAAAGCGGAAAGAGATCTCCCAGCAGGAGCGTCAGGCGCACGGTGTAGGTGTATGCGGGCTCGAGCGGCAGGTGGACGTTGCGGCGTTCCGCGTCTAGCATGCGCGCCTCCTGGTAGGGATAGCACAGGCTGGAGCAGGTAAAGAGCCGGCGTTTGTTGCCCTCATGCAGCCAGGCGGCGACATCCGGTGCGGCGCTGCGCAGCCAGCGCAGAAAGGCCCCATGCACCAGCTCGCCCGAAAAGGCCATCAGGGTTCCGTATTGCAGGGGACGCAGCTTGAGCACCAGGGCGTAGAGCTTTGCCGGTCCCGTCGTGGGAAAAGGCGCTTCCATCTTTCCCTCTCTTCCTCCTTACCCCGGTACGTTTCGCGTATCGCGAATCCGCTTGCCCCGGCTGGCCGGCGTGTCGAACCATTTCTGCTTGCTTGGATAGTAATACGAGACGCCTGCTTCCGGCGGCCAGCGCCAGATGCGTTGCAGGTCCCCCATCGCCGTCTCGGACATGGCGTTCTGGACGAAGCTGTCGGCGTGCTTATACAACTCGTTCCACATCTCGTTGCCTTCGAGAACCTTCTTCGCGCGGCGGTCCCCGGCGCGGGCATAGCGGGCTGCGTAATCGACCAGGGTCAGGCGTGTGGGCCGCAGTTCGATAGAGCCGAGTCCCAGCGGCTTGCCATAGCCAATCTTGTGGCGCATGTTTTCCTCCAGGATGATCGCCTGGATCAGCGCGCCAAACTCGCTAGGCTCCAGTGAGGTGAAATCTATGCGAAAGGAGAGGCTGCTCTCGCGATCGAGCGGCTGGATATAGCGATTGGCCGGTTTGCCGCCCATCACGCGCGGACCTCCCTCGCTGAGCGGCTCTAAGTCGGGCGAATGGTGGAAGTAGAACTTGCGCCCCGCGATATATTTTTTCTCCTCGTCCAGGTAGAACGCCTCATGGCGCGGCTTGGGTTCAACCAGCACTGCCGTGTACATGGGCTCGTAGGTATACGTTCGTTCAGGATATGCGCGCGCGTCCCCGATGTTGACCTTGCCCAGAAAAACCTGGCCTTTCCCGAGCATGCCGAAGGTGCGGCAGGCGAGGCAGAGATGGGCGTTGTTTGTGCAGTGCTGAAACTCATCGGGCACGCACGATTTATAGTTGATGGGCTCGCGTTCGCCTTTGTATTCACCGTGAAAGAGGGTGAGGCAGCTATTGCTGAGCGTTTCAACGACTGAACGCAGCATGCCCTTGAGCGAGCTGCCGGGAATGATGTACTCGCCTAGCGCGTTTTTCATGGAGAGCGCGGCCTCTCTGGCGTGAGCCTCGGCGCTGCGCGGATCGTGAATGAACAGCGGCGTCTCGGCGTAGATATCGACTTCCAGGGAGCCGGAATAGAGCGGCGTGCCCTGTTTGACTAACTGGTGATGCCAGACCGGCTTGTGGCGCTCCGGCGGCCTGTCCCAATCGATGCGCGCGAAATCATAGGGATTCATAAGCTCTCACTCCGCCGCTGCTAATTTCTGAAAGCGGAACAGCTTGACGCTGCTCGTCTCTTTCTCAACATACTCACAAACAACCAGTTGCACCCGCCGCTCTTTGCGAGGGTTATCCACCCTGGGATAGCGCAGCAGGCGGGGAATGCGTACCTCCGCGTAGTAGCGCCGCCCGTCCTCCTGGGTCAGGCCCATTTGCTCCATCCGCCTGCCATCGAGCGAGGTGTCAAGAGTGGTGCCAAAGAGGTAATAGCTTCTGGAGCCGGGCTTTTTTTCCAGACCTTGTATTTCTGTTCGCAACTGGTCCAGATCTCTCGCTGGCTCCAGACCGGGAAGGGTGCGCTCCTCTTCGCCGAGATAGACCACCTGCGTCTCGCCCGTTCGCTGGTTCTTGCTCCAACGCAGCTCGAAATTCTCGCAAAAGATGCGCCCGCTGGTGTAGAGCGCCGGATCGATTTTCGCTTTGTCTGCATCGGCGGGCGCATTTCGCCTCTTTAGGTCGCTCACGCGCGCAAATTGCAGGAGGTCCTGGCGCTGTTCCTGCGAGATCACGCGCTGAGGCAACTGCTCGGCCAGGAAGTAGGCGTTCTCCGGGAAGTCGCACGCCTCGATCAGCGCGGCGAGGTCCTTGGTGGTGCCGGCCAGGAGGAAATCGCGCGTCTCTTCGCTTGTCGTTGTCATGGCGCTCTCCTCTAGCGTTTGCGCGCTGCCTGGGCCGGTTCTGGCAATCTGATTGGCTCCTGCGGCCAGACCTGGATGCGCTCGCTGAAGTTCTGGATCGCTGCCTTGCGCAGTGCCTCGAGCGCCTCGCCGGTGAAGGCGCGCATGCTGCGAATGCCGCGAACTGTGCGTTCCCCAGGCTGGCTCAGGGTGAGAAAATCGTCGGGACGCGTGCCGTAGCCCCGCTCCTCCGGCTCGTTGAGCCAGCGGCCAAGTCCCCATAGTTCGTTCTCCGGCTCCTTGTTCGCGCGCATGGTGCTGGTCACGAAGCCGCCGGGCCAGCCGTTCGCAGCCTTATCGCTGATCGTGGCCTTGACCTTGCCGAGTCCCCGCGAGCGCCCGGAGCCGATATGGATCAGTTCGTCCTCCAGGTCCTGCAGAACGACAAAGAGCATGCCAAGCTGCCAGATCTCGAAGTTGCGCAGGTGGATGTCGGTCTCGAACTCTACGCCCGTGCTGACGACCTCCAGCTCGAACTTAGCGCTGTGACTGGACCCGCCGGTGAGCCGATCGATGCCCACGCCGTCGCGTCGCTCCTTGATCTCTTTGGAGACCAGGTAGGCGTCGCCGATGGCGATGCGCCCGATGAAGCCGGTCGAGCCAAAGAGCCGGCAGACCGGGCAGGAGGCTGCGTACACCCGGTCGGTGATGTTCTCCAGGTAGTTGCGATGCTCATCGCTTCTCTTCGCGTACTGCGTGAACATTCCCCCGCAGGAGTCACGAAAATCGCGCTGGCGCTGTTCGCGGTCGGCTGGCCTCTTCTCCTCGCTGTTGTCCTCGAAGGGATAGCAGGCGACGTGCGGCTTGAGGCTCCCCACGACCTTCTCGATGTGGCTGCGGAAGACGCCCTTGAGCGAGCTGCCGGGGATGAACACCTCCTGCCGCTCACTGCGAAAGGTCAGCACCGGCGTCATATCGGGTCCGCTGACGCTGGCGTGGCCGGACTTGACCAGCAGCGGCCCCGTCGTGGTTATGTGCAGCGTGCAAAACGCTTCGTTGATCAGTTTTTTCAGCATCGCTCTACCTCCCTGGCTCTGCGAAAAGATGCTCAATGTGCTCTCTCAAGAAATTTTCAGCGGGTTCGGGTGCAGGTGGGCCCGCGAGCAGGTAATCGCGCAGGCGCTGGCTGCGCATCTCAGGCGTGATGCCCTCGCCAATCAATTCCAGCGCGGAAACCTGTATCCCAGTGAGTTTGCCCATGCCCAGGCCGCGCGAGCGTTTGCCGCCGATGGCGCCGAAGCCATGCACGAACTCGCTCAGGCCCACGCAGAGCAGCGCCAGGTCGCGTTGCGTGGCGTTCTCCAGCACGATCTTCAGGTTGAAGCGCGCGCTGGCCGGCACGACCTCGAAGTCGTATTTATGGCGATCCTTTGCCTTCTCGCTATCGCGGTCGATGGCCACGCCGTCGCGCCTCTCGATCACGCCGTTCCAATCGGACAGGTAGAGATCGTTGATGCTCAGGCGCGCGGCGGCGAAAGGCGAGCCAAAGAGCAGGCAGGTGTCGCAGAGGCTCTGCATTGCTTCTTCTGTGACTTTCTCTGCCGCATCGGGATACTCGCGTTTTATCATCGTCAGCCCGCTCTGCCAGACGGTCGGACAAACGCCGGGCCACCTGGGCTGCTCGCCCTTTGGAGGCTTTACCCATCCCGCCTGCTCGTCTGTGAGTTCGATCAGCGCGCAGGAGGAGAAGCCGAGTTCTTTGGGCAGGCTGGGGACGATCTTTTCGACCGTGCTGCGCAGGGCTCCCTTGAAGCTGGAGCCGGGGATGAACGGCTGCTGCTCCGGCGTCAGTACGACCGGGCTGTCGCTCGAACTGAAGATGCCTGTGCCCCCGCCGATGTGCAGGGCTGTCTCCATCTCGAACTGGCCCTCAAAGATGTAGCGGTTGCGCAGTTGGTAGCGGTTGTTCTGTTCCCGGCGCTCTGTCTGTGCTCTAGTTGCCATGTCTCCCTCCCGTCTGTCTGTGCTGTGAATGATGGGCCGGCCCTGTCTGCTGCTGATAACGGCTTGCCTGCTGGTTGCGCGGAGCCTGCTGGCGTCCTTCCGGTCTGATTGCCAGCAAGCCATTCTCCGCCACCAGGTGCTGGATAAACTCGCGGGCCAGCAGCGCCATCAACTCCTGCTCGTCCGCCTCGTCCTGGCCGCCGGACTTTCTCGGACCGCCCAGCAGGTGGAAGTCGCTTCTGAGCCGCTTCTGCATGTTGGTCAGGGTCTCTTCGAGCGCGGCGTAGAAGGTCTTGATATCGCGTTTGCCCGGCTGCCAGTCCCGGTCGCGCTGGTGAACCACGAATTCATACAGTTTGTCGTACCGCTGCGACTCCGCGATGCTGAGCAGGCCGTTGACCTGGGACGCCGGCAGGGGATTGCATCCCTGGTCGCGCACCAGGTGGCGCATAAAAGCGACCGCCTCGCCATAGAGGACCGTATCGCTCAGCAGCCAGATTTTTTGCAGTTGCGTGTGCGTGGGCATGACGGCTAGCGCTCCTTCCTCTCGTTCTTCTCCGCGCTGACCGCGTACTCATACTCCACGACCATCGAGCGAATGAACTGGCGGATCAAGAGGAGATAGATGCGCCGGCGCTTCTGCTTATCCTGGTACGTCGAGTCGCCGATCTGGAGTCGCCCGCACACAGCATCGCGTCTCTGCGCCAGGTCGTTCTCCAGGTATGCCCTGAGGCGCTCGCCAAAGCCCTGCTGCGGGTTCTCTCCCCTTACGAGCGTATGACGCCAGTGAGAGAAACGGGCCGTCTGCTTTTTAATGTAGTCCATGATATCAGAGATCTTAAATGCGCTTTCGGCGATATTCTCCAGGCCGGTCAACTGAGAGCGGTGTTTGTCTTTGAGCGCCTCTGCCGCGTGAGAGCCGAGCGCGGCTGCCTGGGGATAGAACTCATCAGCCTCGAAGCTGATCTCAAGCATAACTTGCGTTTCGTAATTCATCGCAACCCTTCCTCACGGTGAAATGGATCTGAGATGCAGACGCGCCCGAAGCCCTCGGCTGTGCGCTCTCCGATGCCGTCTCTCTCCAAGCGGAACAGAGCTTCATACAGGCCCTTCTTGCCTTTCTCGTCCTTGATTTTGAATGCAAAGAGAAAAACCGAGCCGCTTTCGATGGCGATCTCCTGCAAGCGCGGCGTGCCCCACAGATCGTTCCACCCGGTGATGCGCTGAACACTGGCCGTCTGGTAGATGCACTCAAAGTTCTCTTGCGCAAATGTGGAATTTCCCAATAGCTCCGCCAGCGCCTCTTCGTTGATACTGCCGCGATAGCGCAGCAGGGAATCGCGCAGAATAGTCGGCGCGTGCAGGGTCAGCGCGAAGTAGAAAGGCGCGGAATCGGTCTGGACTTTTGCGTCTTCTAAGGCTTTTTGCATGGTGCGATTGAAATTTTCCAGGCGCTCTGTAAAGAGTCCATAGCCGAACTGTTTTTCTTCTAGCCGCTCAATAGCGAGCTCGACCTTGCCCATGCCCCGCGTGCGCCCCGTGCCTACGCGAATCAGGCCCAATCCTTTCATCTGTCCGATGAAGTTGGTGAAAGACCGGGCAAGCTCATCGTCGTCGGGCAGTTTCACCACGCCCTGGAAGCGCGAGTTCTCCTCAAAGACCTCGCGGCTGTACAGAATGCCCTCCCGTACCGTGCCGGTGGCGCGATCGATGCCGGTGTGCGTTTGCAGGCGCGTACCTGCACCGGTTTGTACGGTGAATCGTCCGCGCGGGCTGCTCACATGGCGATAAAAGCCGCTGAATTGATGCGTCGCCTTCTCACATTTCTTGCAGTTCTTATGCTCTTGGAGAGCCTTCAGCGCCTGAAATGACTGGCCGCCTTGTTGGAATATGCTCCAGTCGAAGAGGGTATCGTGGACGCCGTGACGCTCGTTGTCATCGGCGGTGAGAGAGAAGCCGGAGAAGCGTTTGCAGCTCATGGCCGTTCTCGGCAGCGGGTAAACTGAAGAGAGCGTCAGCTTGCTCGTTCGCGCCAATTCCGGCACGCTCTCGCGCACCGACTTATCCTTGATCGTCGCGGGATAGAGATTGGGAAACTGCACCTGTCCGCTCAGAAAGAGCCGTTCGAAGTCGCTGCCCCGCTCGTCGTAATACGAGCGATACGCTGCGGCCAGGCTGCCCGCCAGGGTTGTGCCCGTGATATAGGGGGTGCTGGCAACGCCGGCGGGCGCGTGATCAGCGCGGATCGCCACCGGCGAGAGCACAGTCAGTTCAAGAGAGAAGTATTTCACGCGCCTGCCCTCCCTGCCTCATAATAATTGGCAAGCTCATGCAAATGGTCCAGCCAGGAGAGCCAGCGTTCCGGCGCGATCGAATGGCCGTTGAGTTTCAGTTCTTGAATCTCGCACTTGCACTCTCCCTTGCCGCTCGATTTATTGCCGCCCAGGCGCTCGATCATGCGCAATCCTGCCAGCAGGAGCAGCAATGAGTAGGTCGGCGTCTCGTTCCGATGCCGCCCGTTCTGCGGGGCCGCTGCCTCGATGGGCGTACATTCCAGCCAGCCCTGGATCGAGCCGTTGAACGTCAGATCGCCGGTCCCGAACTCGCTGGTATACAGCGCCCCCTGCACGGCTGTGCGCGTGGGACGATCCAGGCGCACCTGGGTGTATATATTTACCTGCAAGCCCTTGTAATCCCGTCTGCCCGCGCGCCTATCGGGCCTCCCTGCCTCCTGCGCGCGCTCCTCATACAGGTGTTGATCCTTCTCGCTCAAGCGGGCGTCGTCGAAGAAGAGGCGACCGGGGACGATCTGCGAGCCGAAGATGCGCGTCACCATCGAGGGATACGCGTGTCCCAGCCCTTGCAGAGCGGCCTCTGAATCGTGAGGTGATGCAACGCTGCCCCAGGGATCTGCGTTCCCCTGGCCCATTGCAGGATCGTAGAGGCGGGCCAGTTGCTCGCAGATCTCGCGCAGCGTCCCCTTGAACGTCGAGCCCGGCACATACAGATAGCCATCGTTATCGCGAATCACCGAGCGGTCGATCAGTCCCGTGCGCTCGCCGGTCCCGCAGTGGAACAGCGTAGTAAAGGTGAGTTTATACGTAAGCTGCAAGAGATCAACCTTCGTGGGCATTGCTCCCTCCCTTCGGCCCGACAAAATCGTACAGTTCCACAAAATCGAGGAGCGACGTGCGGTAGGCGTCGGGACCGTCCGCGAACCAGGGGAAAGTCACGCGCGGGAAAAGCGTCTCCGGGCGATTCTCGTCTTGATATTGCTCCTGGTAGCGTTTTGCCAGCTCGTAAAGATGCTCGCTCATAAAGCCCTTCTGGTTCAGTTTCCAGTTACGCCACACGGCATGAGCCTCATTGACGGAAGTGCTCAGATTCAATTTCAGCGTCGCCTCGCGCATCTGGTGCAACTTTGTGCGCCCCAGCCCCAGCGCCCTCCCCTCGCGAATGCTCTCCAGAAGGTAATCCAGTTCCTCCACCGTATAGGGACGCAGCGTAGCATAGAAAGCCACCTCCTGCGCGCGCCCGCTCACCCGTCCATGCTTCTCATGCAACGAACCATACACCTTCTCAAAGCTCTGGCTTGTGCTGCCCGTCACCACCATAAAATTGAGAAATGTCTCGCCATACGCAGATGCCCGCTCCTTTGCAGTCCCCTCCATCCTACGCGCGCCCTCCCTCTTCGCAAACCGAAGCGCCTCCTCCGCCAGGTCGTGCAGCAGACCAAAGGGATACTTAATGGGCGCGAGCACCACGCCAACGGAAAGAGAATGCTGCTCCTCTGTCCTCTTATAAAACTCCTTCGCCAGCGTCAGCGCCACATCGAGCGCCACATCGGCGGGAGTGACGATGAGGATATCGTCGCCACCGACCAGCAGCAGATCAAACGGGAACATATGCTCGACAACCGGCAAATGCTCGCTGACCGCAGCTCTGAGAGCCTGGTACACGGCTCCATCGATAAGTTGAGCCTTTTCCTTCCTGGCCTTGAGGGAATGTTGATCCTGCATCGCCTGGCCCATGCCATTGCCATCCGCGTGGATTACGGCAAAATAATCCTTGCCGCCGGCGATGCCGCGCAATTCGTTAAAATCGGAGGGCCGCTCTGTCCTTTCAGGAATCTTATAGTCCGCAGGGAGCTTGCGCAGCAGTTCTCCCCAGGCAAAGGAATGTCTGACCTTTTCTGTATCAGGCAGGGCAACCTCTCCCTGCAACCCTTTCTTGCTATGTGCAACAATGGCATCCGTGATCTGATCGATGCCGCGCTTTACTGTCCCATCCTCCTCACGTTTCTGCTGGCAGGTCCAGCAATAGCGATGGTCCCGGCTGCCCGCGTCTCCACTCTCGCTGTCATCGCTTGTTTCGGCATAGCGCGCGCCGCAAGAATAGCAAGTGAGCATCAAGGGATGAGAGGGAGGGTCGATGATCTCCTCCTCACGATTGCTTTCCATCTCCAGGCGAGCGTACAGCAGATCCAGCGTCTCTTGCATTCTCTCATCGCCCCATACATCCTCAATGTAATCTGGAATCTCCTGCACTGCAAATGCAACCGAGGCCCCGTCAAATGTCTCGCGCCTGTACTCCTGCTGAACAAGCTGTCCGAACTTCTTAGCCGTCTCCTTATTGCCATCCACCAGGAAGAGGGCCGCGCCGCCATTTGCGAAAACCGGCTCCGCAGAGAAGGCCGCCCCCTTTGCTTGCCCTATCTCCGTCATCACCTGACGATTCAAGTAATCCAGAAGCGAACTGGCCCCGCGTATCTCCTTCAGCTTATCGGTCGCAAACACATACTTCTTGATATGTCGAGTGTCAAATGCTACCAGACAGTGCTTCGCCACAAGCCGCTTACCTCCAAACTCTAGACATTATAGCTGAGGTATATATCAGGTACTCGTAAGTATAGCATAGATACAAAGATTTGCATAGAACAGGTACTTCTGGATATTGTCGAAGATTCCGAAAACACAAAAACACCCACATAAAGCAAAAAAGCGTGGGTGTTTTTGGGTTTACTCCTGTGCGTGAGCTGCTTCTTGCAGTTCAGCCAGCTCCCTGGCAAAAGTCTTTGCCATTGATTGATCTCTAGGACCGTCGCGGTGTTTAAAAACACGTTGCCATATATCCCAGGTTTTTATTGCCTGAGCTAAATCTCCTGGCTCCGTCGTGAACTGGGAAGCTATGCTTGCTAACTCTCTACATGTGATGCGCCGGTCTGTGATGCGCTGGTCTGACATAGCTGGCTCTTCCTCGTTTTTTGGTGATTGAGAAAGAATCTTCCACCCTGCTATAAGATCCGCAAGCGTAACTTCAACAGGTATATAGATGCTCAATTCTTGAAGTGTACTGGCTGTATGTGAGGCTCTTGCGGTTGGCTGCATTTGCACCTTAACGGCTTCGACAAGTTTATCAAGGTTAGCCATAAAAGTTCTTCTCCCCGCTAGCGGTTCAGGTAGGTTGTGACTATTCAGTTGCTCTACTATCCTGGCGAGGGCTACAGCGACGTTTGTGAATCCCTCATTTGGGTCTCTTCCCCGTGCGATAATAGGCCGGGCACTCTCTGGTAAGGGCTGAAGTTTATCAAGCGGCGGTCCGTTCCAGTAACAAGGGCGAAGAATAACGGGAATAACGCGTGCTTCTTTACGTTCATGCCTTTCAATGGCTTGTTGCATTTCAAAGTCATAGCAATAATCTGAAGCTATGAATGAGGAACTGATTAGCAAAAGAGTAATTTGAGCTTTGTTAAGGCGTTTCTTAATCTCCTTGTTCCGCTCAGTTCCAGGATCGATATCGCCATAATCCCAGAGAGCTATGGATTTGTTTCGTTCCAGTAAGCTTACATGCTTTTTGAGCTGCTGGGCAAAGCGCTCATCTTCCCGCGCATAGCAAAGGAGCACTGTCACGGCCATAACGTCACCTTCCTGAGACCGCCTCTGGTCGGAGAAGATACCATTGTCTTTTTTTGAAATTGTCATTACTTTGACGGAAAAACAATGCAAGGTATTGCTATTATATCAGAAATTGTCTATATTTATATCAGATTTATTTCGGCAAAATGAGGAGTAATTTGGGTGTCCTTCGCAAAACAAGAAAAATTTTATGGGATGGATGGAGATAAGGTGGGAGCGTTGATTGATGCGTATTTCATTAGAAACGAAGTCGATGCTATGAAAGAGTTTAGTGCTAAGGTGATGGGTGCGATGGAAACGGTCCGAGAAAAAGTTCTTCAAGCTGGGGGAAAGGTCATATTTTGTGCCGGGGATAGTATCCTGTTTCAAGGAAATTTTGACAGTAATTGGTGTGAGCAGTTGTTAGATGTTTTTCTGCAAATAACCGGACGTACCTCTTCAATGGGAATAGGCGATAGTGCTACGGAAGCGTATCTGGGACTAAAGTTAGCAAAATCTTTTGGTGGAGGAAAGGCTGTAACTTATCATTTAACGGGCGAATAGCTAGTACATGATGCAGGTGGCAACGTTGCCCCAGGCCAATATTCCTTTTGTCTGTTACCTGGTGCGGACCGGGGATGGCACGAATGTGCTGATCGATAGCGGTCTGCCGGCCAATGTACAGCCGCCGGAGGGACGTCCTATGCCTGCGATGGGGAAGAATGTGGTTGAGCAGCTCGCGGAGCTTGGCCTGCAGCCAGCGGATATCCATCTGCTCGTCTGCACCCACTTCGACGGCGATCACGCGGGCAATCACGCCACCTTTCAGAAGGCTGAATTGGTTGTGCAGCGCGCACACTACGAGCTCGCGCGCAGCGGCTCTCCGCGCTTCGCTGGTATTCGCGAGCAATGGGATCACCCTGCCCTGCGCTATCACCTGATCGAGGGGGATGTGGAGTTGCTTCCCGGCCTGCAATTGATCGAGACCAGTGGCCACACGCACGGCCACCAGTCGGTTCTGGTGCGTCTGCCTGCAAGCGGTCCGGTGCTGCTGACCATCGATGCCGTCCCCAATCGCTCAGCTTTCACTCCCGAACGCCAGCACGGTCCTGCCGACGAGGACCCGGAGGCCCTGCGCGCCAGCACCCGCAAGCTGCTCGATCTGGTTCAGCGCGAACATGTCTCGCTGGTCATCTTTGGCCACGACGGGGAGCAATGGCAAACGCTCAAAAAGGCTCCTGAGTATTATGACTAGTGATTTAGATCCTGTCCTGCAGAGGTAGTGGCGGTCCTGGCCCCCGCCACATTGGCGTCACAAGTGAAGCCAGAGGTTGGTCGGCGTGGAGAGCAGGACGCGGGCAAGCAGCGTCCCTACTATGGACGGGCGTTGGATGTGTGGGTACATTTTACGCGTACCTCTATGCCAGAGCTGTGCGCTGGGCTGGTTTCTGGACATGGCCAGGTGCCAGCACACATCTATCCGCCCAAACCAGGCAGGTTCGCGTCGGATTTACATGTACAATGTGCAAACAAGACCAACGCCCGTCATCCCTCCAAACCCGGCAGGTTCGCGTCGGATTTACATGTATAATGTGCAAACAAGACCAACGCCCGTCCATAGTAGGGACGCCCCTTGTGTGCGTCCTCCAGGCTACCTCCACACGATAGATAGAACGCAAGCAGATTTGATCGGTGAGGGGCATAGGGCAGACAAAATCAACATAAATCAACTAATATAAAATTTCATTGACTTTCATCGAAAAACATGGTAATACTGAAGGGAGAGAGCTTTCTCAATCTTGGAATAAGCAAAGCAAAGGAGCAAACCTATGGCAGAATCGGCACTTGCCGCCGGCGCTGTGGCCGCGGCTGGGGCACCGAAAAGGGCGGGCCTGGAGGGCATCGTCGCGGAGACGACGGCGATCAGTTATGTCGATGGGCAGGTTGGGCGGCTAATCTATCGCGGCTACGACATTCACGACCTGGCGCACGCCACGACGTTTGAGGAGATTGCGTACCTGCTCTGGTTCGGCAGGCTGCCCACGCGGACCGAGCTGAGCGGATTGCAGGCCCGGCTGGTGGGGGGACGACGCCTCCCGGCGGGCGTTCTCGCTATCCTGCGGGACCTGCCGTCCACGACCGCGCCGATGGATATGCTGCGCACGGCGGTTTCGGCGTGGGGCATGGATAGCGGGGTGCAGGGCACGCCCACCGTCGAGCAGGCTATCGCGCTGACCGCCTGTTTCCCGCTCATCCTGACCACGTTCCATCGTCTGCGCCAGGGATTGGAGCCGCTGGAGCCACGCGCCGACCTGGGGCATACCGCGAACTTTCTCTACCTGCTGACCGGTCGGGAGCCGGAGGAGGCGCATGTCAGGAGCCTGGACGCGTACCTGGTTATGCTGGCCGACCACAACATGAACGCCTCGACCTTCGCCGCGCGCATCGTCGCCAGCACCACCTCAGATCTCGCCTCGG
>Ga0209581_1003567_pt1 | contig 13252 bp, 12 predicted proteins | sample Coa_R2_FD_187160 | JGI IMG/M metagenome (GOLD analysis project Ga0209581, IMG submission 187160) | Surface soil microbial communities from Centralia Pennsylvania, which are recovering from an underground coalmine fire - Coalmine... | ecosystem: Environmental > Terrestrial > Soil > Unclassified ...
AACTCGTCGAATTTGCTGCGGTGGATATTGTGTGTGGCTCCGTTAAGTTGAACGGCCCAGCTACGCTCCGGCAGGTAGTCGATGGCCTGTTCCCAGGCAGCTTCATCCAGTGTTGACCCCAGAGCGGGGTCGGCGCGCATCAGCAGTGTGGGGGCTGTAATATCGTTGAGTAGCGGGAGAAGGTCGCCATGCTGTTTCGTGTCGGCAAAGACGCTGATTACCGCCTCGCGGCTCACTTTGTGCAGCGCCTCGATCTTGCCCTCGATATCGGCCTCAGTCCAGCCGGGGCTGCTGGCTTTGATTTCGGGACGCAAATCCTCTGCCGGGCGGCCAATGTCTTTTGTGAAGGTGGCGGCCTGCTCTTCGGCGCTGCCTTTGCCGCCGCCAATCCTGCACGCGGGGTCTTCGAGAATCACAGCAGCCAGGGCTGGCACAGGCCGCTGTGACCACGCACCGCTTGCCAGCACAATGGCGCTAGCCCCGCCCCAGGAGTGGCCCATCAGCAAAGGACGCTCCAGGGCAAGCGCCTCGATAAAGGCGATGGCATCATCTGCCGTATGGCGCAGGCTATAGGCCCCCCGCGCCGGTTTGATGCTGTCACCATGCCCGCGCATATCGAGAGCATAGACGCGGTAGCGGTCTGCCAGCGCCGGGCCAACGCGCACCCAGCTCTGTGCGGAACTTGTAATGCCATGTAACAATACGGCAGCAGGCAATTCCTCGCGTTCAGCTCCCCAGCTCAGATAGTGAAACCGCCCGGCTGGCAGGTCAATGGTATATGATCGCGCAACAATCTCTGCTTTACTCATCATGCTCTCCTTCCAGGAGTTTCCGGTAATCTTCTCTTCTATTATGCCACAACCTGTCTCATAAGGCGTTATCTGTGCGCTTTCCCGTCTATCTCTGGCAGGGGAGAAATATGGTCGGGAAATTCCCTGTGTCCATTGCGCCCATGAAAAAAGAGTCTTCTACTATCAGAAGACTCTTTTTTCAGGAAAGTGTTGCGTTGAGAAGCTCTCTCACCCTTAGACAGCAGCCGGGGCATTGTGCAGGCGCTGCACCTCCACGATGGCCCAGGCGGCGGCAATCACCACCAGGATGCCAAGAATCCAGGCGGTCCAGGCGGCGGCGGTGAGGGCAGAGAAGCCCAGCACCCAGGGAGAAATGAAGAGCCAGATGCCGAGCAGGACGTTGATCCACTCAGGGATAGAGGAGCGCGGGGCATCCAGCGCCCACAGTGCTACCAGGAAGATGGCGATGCCAACAATCCAGGCATTCCAGGCCGCGTGGGCATAGGAAGCCAGCGTCAGGTTGTTTTGCAGGCCATAGACCCAGGGCGAAATGAAAAGCAAAATGCCAAACAGCACGTTGGCCCAGTTCTGCCAGCGCGTCCAGGGCCGCACCATCACCGGCCCTCCAACATTCACATTCCCGGGTTCTCTCACCATAACGAAAATCCTCCTTGCACTAGCAACATGCTACTGAACAGAGAAGATGCCACGAAAAGGCATCATCCTCCTCAGTGACATCGGGATAGGGAATGGCCGGGGCGTTGTTTGATGCGCTCTCAATGCTCTACACCGATCTCGATGTCGCTTTGAGAGGCGCGAGAACAGCTACAATTACATCCTTATCACTGTCTCGCGTCGTGTGTATTTCCACTTTTAACACGTTTATGTTACTATGGTGGATACTCAACAGAGAATAATGAAGAAATAATTTTTTATTCCGCCTCATTGCTTTGTCGCCTCCCCACTGGTACTAGCCAATCCGGGCAATAGCTTGCGAAACGAAGAAAGGAAATGAAGCAAGATGGTACACTATGGATGACTTATCACGAGTAGGGGAAGATGATATGCAAAAGGTTCATAAGTTCGATATCTTGATAGAAGAGAGTGTTTCTGGCGCGGTACGTCCGGTAGAGGTGGTGGCGGACGCGCCGGTCTCGGCGTTGATTCCCGCACTGGTCGAGGAACTGCATCTACCACAGATGGATGCCTCCGGTAATCGTCTGATTTACCTGTTGCGTGTGGCCTCTGATGGCCGGGTATTGCCGGAAGACAGGAGTTTGCTGGCGGCTGGCGTTAGCGCGGGCGCCCGGCTCAGCCTGGACTCATATGTGATACATGGCTCTGCGGCGCGCCTGTTCAGCCAGGATGCGCGCGCCAGAGATTCTACATTCTACTCGGACGATACCATGCCCGATGCGCTGGCCTTTCCCACGCTGGGCAAAGACACCTCGGCTTCCTTCCCTGTTGTGAAGAGAAAACGCAAATCGACGCGGCGCGCCTTCCTGGCGCTGAGCGGGGCCGCGCTGGCCGTTGGCAGTGTGAGCCTGGCCTACACCATCTATCGTGAATTGCAGACGCATCCGCTTATGCTGCCTGCACGGCAGGCGACGGCGCCTGCTCAGTCTACAAAGCCAGCACAGACACCGGCTCAACCGGCTCTACCAACGACGGTAAAAGCGCAAGTTGTCTTCATGCAGCACCAGCAGCCGGTACGTGCTGTGGGCTGGTCGCCGGACGGCTCGCGCCTTGCCAGTGGATCGATAGACGCTCAACTATTGCTCTGGGATGTTCAGGGAACGGTGCATGTGCGCGCCCGGCTGGGAGGAGCGATTCACGCAATTGCCTGGTCGCCCATGCAGGGAATGCCCCTGCTGGCGGTGGGCGCGGCCAACCAGGTGAATTTCCTCAATCCGGTTTCAGGCATGACGCTGGCGCAGGGCAATGGACATACAAACGCGGTGACCGGCCTGGCATGGTCGGCGCGGCAGCCGCAATTGCTGGTTTCGGGGGCATTGGATCAGAAAGATATCGTCTGGAACGCGGCGAATTTTCGCCCGCAAACGGTCTTTACGCTACATACGACGCCGATTGAGGCGGTTTCCTGGGCGGCGGACGGCCAGACCATCGCGTCCTGTTCGCATGGTGGGGTAGTGCGCGTCTGGAATGCGCTGAGTGGGCAGGAAGTTCACGGCTACTATTTTGATGGCCAGACCCCATTGCGCGCGCTGGCTTTCGCGCCGACAGGCATGGCGCTGGCGGTCGGCGGGGATGACGGCATGGTGCGCCTCTGGAACAGCGGGACGGTGTGCCAGAGGCAGGCAGCAGACGCTTTCGGCACCCGCTGCCTGGATATGCCGCAGCACTTGCAGGCCCATACAAAGCCGGTGCGCGCGGCAGCCTGGTCACCGGATGGGCGTTTTCTGGCGACCGGCGCAGATGACGGCAAGCTCGTGATCTGGTACCCTGCGCAGAGTCAGACGCCCCTGCTGACGGCCAACCATAACGATCCTGTGCGCGCGCTGGCCTGGTCGCCGGACGGCAAGATGGTTGCTACCGCCTCTGGCAGTGGAGTTACGCTCTGGCTGTTGCAGTAGCTTATTGCTTGCTGGCCTCTTCGACGAAGCGCACGAGCATTTCCATGTCTTCGATGGCGCGCGCGGCTATCGCACTGTCATTGCGCGGGACGCTGTGCAGGGCTTCGTAGGCGAGATAGCATTGTTCGGCCAGAAAAGCGCGGCAGTAGGCTTTTGTCCCTGTGCGCTCAAATATCTCCAGCACGGCCTCCACCTGCTCATCGCTGACCGGCGTTTCCTGTGTGTAGAACTGGCGCAGGTAGCGTCGGTCGTCTTCGTCGGCATGTTCCAGCGCGTGCAGAACGGGCAGACTTTTCTTGCGCCGGTAGATGTCACCGGCAGGCGTCTTGCCCAGTTCCTCTGTGCTGGCCCAGACGCCAAGCAGGTCGTCGCGTACCTGGAAGGCGATGCCCATTGCATAGCCGAAGCGGCGCAGGCGCTCAATCGTCTCCTGATCGCGCGTACCCAGCAGCGCGCCCATTTCGGTGGCACAGCTCATCAGCATACCCGTCTTGCGACCGATCATATCCACGTACATGGCGACGGAGATATCCAGCCGCTTTTCAAAGCTGATATCGAGATATTGTCCCTCGGCTACCACCAGGCAGGCTTTATCCAGCGCCGAGCCGAGCCGGGCGGCGATCTCTGCTTCGACTCCCTCACGCAGCACATCCCATAATGTCAGGCGACTGAGCGCGAAAAGGCCGTCGCCGGTATTGATGGCGTCGGGAATGCCCCGGATGGCCCACAGCGTCGGGCGGTGATGGCGCTGCGTATCGCCATCCTCGATATCATCGTGAATCAGGGTAAAATTATGGGTCATTTCGATGGCGGCTGCCGCCGGGAGCGCGCGCTGCAAATAGTCTTTTCCGGGTGCCGTGGTCGCTCCCCAGGCCCCGGCGGCTTCATAGGCAAGCAGGAGCAGGGTTGGGCGCAGCAGCTTGCCGGATTTGCCCTGCGCCGGTGAAAAGTTGCTATCGACCCAGCCAAAATGATAGGCGATTTGTCCGTAGAAGCCTTGCAGGTCGTGTGACGACGTTGATTGCGCAGCGACTGTGCTGGCATGTTGCACGGCGTTGTGCAACGCTGCCTCTATCTCCGCCCGGTGTCGGGCCAGGGCGGATTGTATGGTTGGTGATGTGGTCATTTTCTTAATCTCTTAAAGTCGTATGGTTAATGGTGAATGAAGAAGAAAGCAGTGACTGCGACGGTGCCGACAGCTACCACCCAGCGAGCCAGTCCGCGAATGCCGCCGAAGCGAGCGAAAGGCGCGCAGAGGTCGCAGTAGCGGTTCATATACTGGTAGCGGTGGCCGCGCAGCCCTTCGCGGGCAACCACCACCTCTTCAGTTTTGCGCTGCGTGTGCAACTCGTCGCAGATATAGCGACCACAGCCCAGGCAGCGGTACTGGTCGATGAAGTGCGAGGTGCGCGAGAGCGACCACTGGTCGGGGTAAACCTGTGTTCCGCACACGTAACATGCCTGCGTCTGGGCCAGCTTCATCTGCTTTTCCGCGCAGGGCGAGTGTTGTTGTTTTGGAAAATGCTCCTGACAAAACCCGTTATGGCAATCCGGGCAGCGTCCCAATGCCTCCTCATCGCATTCACGGCAACGGCGCGTATGCCTCAGCATGGCATTCTGCTTTTTTTCCTCGTTTGTGTCATACATAGCAGCCTCTAACTCCCATCAGTATTGTTCTTACTAGAGTAAGACGTATGAGCAAACAGATTCGTGTCCTTACCTGATACTATAGCATTGTGAGTTGCAAGAAGGCAACGAAGAGGGTATGATGGATATGGGTGTAGAACAGCATGATTGAAAGCGACCATTCTATGCAGCCAGCATTACCGCCGACCATCTGGGGAAAGCATCGTTTAGACTGGGGCGCAAAGACCTATGTGATGGGTATTCTCAATGTCACGCCCGATTCGTTTGCCGGGGATGGCATTATCGAGGAGACGCTGTCACAGGGCGAGATAGTGGAGCGCGCCGTGCAGCAGGCCCACCGGTTTGTGGCCGCAGGGGCAACGCTCATCGACGTGGGCGGCGAATCGACGCGGCCCCATTTTGAACCTGTCTCGCCAGAGCAGGAGTTGGAGCGCGTGCTGCCGGTGATTCGCGCCCTCCACGCGGCCTTACCGGGAGAAGTGATGATCTCTATCGACACATATAAGGCTGAGGTGGCGCGGCAGGCGCTGGATGCCGGAGCCTGCATCATCAACGATATCCAGGGGCTGCGCTCTGATCCGCAGATGGCGGCGCTGGCGGGCGAACGAGGCGTGCCGGTGATCGTGATGGCTAACATGCGCGGCTACCAGAAACACGAGATTGTCAGCGATGTCATTCGTTTTCTCTCTGGAAGTATTGACCTGGCGCTGGCTGCGGGCGTGGCGTGGGAACGCATTATTATCGACCCTGGCATCGGTTTCGGCACCACGCCGCAGGAGAATCTGACACTGTTGCGTCGCCTGGGCGAACTGCGGGCGCTGGCGCGTCCCATCCTGCTTGGCACCTCGCGTAAATCGACGATCGGGCGCGTGCTTGGCGGTCTGCCGCCTTCTGAGCGAGTCGAGGGAACGGCAGCGACGGTGGCGCTGGGCATTGCGGCGGGCGTGGATATTGTGCGCGTGCATGATGTATTTGAGATGGCGCGCGTGGCGAAGATGAGCGATGCTATCGTGCGCGGCATGCCCGATCTCGAATGAAGCCGGTTGGAGGATGATATTCTGTGAACTATCAGGAGGCTCTTGCCTATCTCTATAGTCTGAGCGATTTTGAGCGCGGCGGCCCGTTCTCGCGCAACCCGGAGGAGAACCTGCCGCGTGAAGCGCGTTTGCTCGCGGAACTGGGCAACCCGCAGCAGGATTATAGCAGCACATTGATCGCCGGAACGAAGGGCAAAGGCTCAACCGCCGCCCTGATCGAGCGAGTGCTGCGCGAAGCCGGACTGCGCACCGGCCTCTATACGCAGCCCGATTTGCACACCTTTCGCGAACGTATGCGCGTCAATGGCCGTCTCATCAGTGAAGAAGAGGTGGCGCAGTTGATGCAGGAGGTGCGCGCTGCCGTCGAACGCATCGAGCAGCGACACGAATTCAGCCCGTTCATCACCTACGAAGTGGCGACTGCTCTGACCTTCCTGTATTTTAGCAGGCAGCATGTCGAGCATGCCGTGCTGGAAGTGGGCCTCGGTGGGCGGCTGGATGCCACGAATGTGACGCAGCCGCTTGTCTCCGTCATCACCTCCATCAGCTATGACCATATGCAGATACTTGGCAATACGCTGACCGAGATCGCGACGGAGAAGGCGGGCATTATCAAGCCGCGAGGGGTGGTGGTGACCTCGGCGCAGGCGCCAGAAGCCCTGCTTGCCATCGCCGCAGCTGCCGAGAGACGGCAGGCGCGCCTGGTCCGTGTTGGCCCGGCGGAAGGCGATCTCGCGCAGGCAGAGGTAGAGGCCGGGCAATTACCGCCGCCGGGCTATCGCTATCGGCTGGAAGAGCGCGACGGGGAGGGCCAGCGTTTCACCGTCTGGACGCCTGAGCGTGTCTATGCCGGGCTGGAAATCCCTCTGGCGGGAGAACACCAGCTGGAAAACGCCACTGCTGCGCTGGCAACCCTTGAGATGCTGCGCGAACGCGGCATTGGCTGGGATGAAGAAGCCTTGCGGGCAGGGATGGCGGCGGTGCGCTGGCCCGCCCGTATGGAAGTTGCCGGGCAGAACCCGACCATCGTGGTGGATGGCGCGCACAACGCCGATTCCATGCAGAAATTGCTGCGCGCCCTGCGCGATTCGTTTTCCTACCGACATCTGATCGTCGTTTTGAGCGTCAACGCCGATAAAGACCTGGCAGGTATTGTCCAGGCTCTGGCCGGGGTAGATAGCGTCATATTGACACGCATGGCGAATCCTCGCGCCGCCTCAATAGAGCAATTGCAGGAACTTTTCGCCCGCTACGCGCCCCGCGTGCAAATATCTACGGCAAAAGAGAGCGCCGCCGCCATGAACCTCGCGCTGGAAGTGGCGGCGAGCGATGATCTGATCTGCGCTACCGGTTCACTCTACCTCGCGGCGGAAGCGTTACGCTGGGCAGCGGCACGTGGCGACAGAACGGCAGCGGCAACAATTGAAAGTATCGATCATTAAGAGGCTGGTGAAACTACGGGTTGGCCTGCTGGCGGCGCAGGGCGTAGCGGGCGCTGCCTTTCTTGCCGGCGGCAGAGGCTTCTTCTGGCGTCCACTGATGAGCCGTCCCGCGCGCCTGGGAGGTGCGTCCGCCTTTACTGGCAATTTCCCGGCGTTTCTCTGGACTCATTGCGGCCAGTCCTCGTGCTTTTCCTGTTCCCTGTCGAATAACCATTGTCACTCCTCTCTTACAACTTCCTGATAACAAAGCGCGAGTTGGCGGTGGAGTATGGTATGCCACAGGCCACACCGCACAATTTTTTCGTCACAACAAGAGTAACAGATTTGTCAGCAATGGGCAAGAGAAGCTTAAGAATTCACAGAAATTCTCAGTGTTCTTTCAGGTCGGGTTTATCTTTCTTAACTTTTTGCTGCTCACGTTCTCTATTACAGAATGTATTGTAATCTGAGCATCATGTCCTTGAGTTACGCCCACAAAACAGATACAATAGGGAAAAGCCATCTGGCACAGGTACAGGTATGCTCAACATTTGAGTGCATCACTTCATTGAGGAGGCTAGCATGCAAGGTTTAATGATGGACTATCCCCTGACATTGCACCATGCGTTTGATCGCGCCGTGCGTCTGTTTTCCCGCAAGGAGGTTGTAACGCAGACCGATGGAGCGCCACATCGCTATACCTATGGCGATTGGGGGAAGCGCACGATCCAACTGGCGAACGCGCTGAAAAGTGCGGGCGTGGAGCAGGGAGATCGCATCGCCACGTTTGCCTGGAACACGTATCGTCACCTGGAGTTGTATTTTGCCATTCCCTGTATTGGCGCGGTGTTGCACACCCTCAACATTCGCCTCTTCGCCGACCAGCTCGACTACATCATCAACAACGCCGAAGATAAAATCATCTTCATCGATGGCGACCTGGTGCCGCTGCTGGAACAACTGGCCGACGGGCTGAAGAGCGTGAAGCTCTATGTCATCATGGGCGAAGCGCCCAACGCGACGGGCAAGCTCCAGCCCTCGGTGGATTACGAGACCTTCATCGGCGACCAGCCGCAAACCATCGAATGGCCGAAGTTCGATGAGAACACCGCCGCCGCCATGTGCTACACTTCTGGCACGACGGGCAACCCCAAAGGCGTCGTCTACAGCCATCGTTCCATCTTCCTGCACTCGATGGGCGTTGGCCTGGCCGATGGCCCCGGCATGTGCGAGCAGGATGTCGTCTTACCGGTCGTGCCGATGTTCCATGCCAACGCCTGGGGTTTCCCGCATGCCGCCGTGATGGTGGGCGCAAAGCTCGTCCTGCCCGGTCGCTACATGGACCCGATGAGGGTGGCGCAATTGATGGCTGACGAGCGCGTCACGCTTGGCGGCGGGGTGCCGACGATCTGGATTGGCCTGTTGAACCTGCTCGGCAAAAACGACTTCGACCTCTCTTCCCTGCGCGCCATCTACTGTGGCGGCTCCGCCGTGCCGCAGGCGTTGATCGAGGGTCTGCAAAAGCACAACATCAATATCGTCCAGGCATGGGGTATGACCGAAACCTCCCCGCTGGCCTCCGTCTCCAAACTGCGCAGCTACCAGCGCGAATTGCCGCCGGAGGAGCAATTCCGTATTCGCGCGCGACAGGGGACGGTCATACCGGGCGTCGAATTCCGCGTCGTGGATGTGGAGACGGGGAAAGAAGTTCCCTGGGACAACAAGAGCTTCGGCGAATTGCAGGTGCGCGGCCCCTGGATCGCTCGCGCTTACTACGCCGACGACGAATCGAGCGCGAAATTTGCCGAAGGCTGGCTGCGCACCGGCGACGTGGCCGTCGTCGACGGAGACGGCAGCATCCAGCTGGTCGACCGCACCAAGGACCTGGTCAAATCCGGCGGCGAATGGATCTCCTCCGTCGAGCTGGAAAGCCTGATTATGGGCCATCCCAAAGTGCTGGAAGCCTGCGTCATCGGCGTTCCCCATCCCAGATGGTCGGAGCGTCCCGTCGCCTGTGTCGTCGCTAAGCCCGACTATGAAGGCCAGATCACAAAAGAGGAAATCCTTGACTACCTGCGCCCCCGCGTCGCTAAATGGTGGCTGCCCGACGACGTCCTCTTCATCGACGCCATTCCCAAAACCAGCGTCGGCAAATTCGACAAAAAAGTCCTGCGCAGCCGCTACGCCATGTACACCCCTTCGGAAGCATAGGGTAGAGGGAGAGCAAAGACAATGGAGGGTTCCATGCTTCTCTACGGAAGTTATGGAACCTCCACCGGTTGGATGATAGGGCTTTCTCAGGGAAGTGATATAATGATCTGGAAAATAAGCAGGTTATGGCAGACTAACGATTGATTAGTTTTAAGTACTATAGAATAGTTTCCAAGAAGAGAGGGTACAAATGTCTGAAGTAGAACTGTATCCTGGGGTTGTCTCTAACCCAGGTATTCTGGGGGGTAAACCTGTTATAAAAGGTACCCGAGTCCCCGTGGCGCTTGTTCTTGGTAAACTTGCAGGTGGAATGAGCGTGGAGGAGGTAATGTATGAATTTTACCTCAACAATGAAGCTATACGTGCTGCTCTAGGTTATGCAGCGCAGCGTTTAGCGGAAGAAAACATCTATGCCACAAACAGATGAATGGTCGTTTCTCGTTGATGAGAGTACCAGCAGAACACTTGTATCTACGTTGCAGGCGGCTGGTTATGCAGCTGAACATGTTTACGATGCTGGCCTGAAGGGCCACCTTGATGCAGAGATATATGCCTATGCCCAGGCCCATAAACAGACTATCGTTACCATAGATCTTGATTTCACCAATATTATCAACTATCCGCCTCCCCATTGCGGTATCATTGTTTTGCGACTTCCAAATAATACAAGCGTTGCCGACCTGATTCGTGAGGTACAAAACGCACTGGAAGCCCTGAAAGAACAAAGCCTTGTGGATACTCTGGTCATTGTCGAAAAGGGAAGAATCAGAGTACGACGATGAGGCGAAGTTACCCTTTTTTGCCCATAATATTCTGGCGTATCTCTTCAGACGAATTGAACTTGCCTGGAGTATGCTATAACCATGATCAAATTACTGGAGAAAGCAATCTGTGCATTTTGCACTTGACCGCAGCGATAATTTTAGATTCTGCATAGACGAGTTACAATCCCACCTCAAACAGCCGACACAGCAACTGCGTCGTAAACACCAGCACCAACCCTCTGGCAACTACTCCTGTCTGCTTGCCCGTTCTCAATAGCTCCTGCACCGCCTCTACATCAAATATCCCCGTAGCTCGCAGCGCCTCTTCTGAGATGGTTTGTTGTAGCAGCGCGGATTGTTCGATATCTAGCAGCGATTGCGTGGGGATGATCTCTGGCGCTTGCTTATGTTGTTCCATTACTGAATCAGCAGGGAAGTAGCGTTTTGCCAGCGTGGTGAGGATGGTTTTTCCGGGTGTGCCATCCGCCAGGGTAGGAGGCAGGCTGGTGAGCAGGCGCGTGACTTCGGGGATGAGATAGGGAGAGCGCAGGGCCATGCGTTCCTGGGCGGCAAGCTGATGGGCGGGGCCGATGTGCCGGTCGGGCAGGCGCAGGTGCAGGTCGAGGTAGCGCCACCGCTGCTCCGGCGGGAATTTCTCTGCCTGGCGGGCCAGTTTGCGCGCGTGATGCGTCTCTTCCCATGGCTGTGCCTCGCGCAGCAGTTGCGCCGCTTCCGCCGACCAGATGCGCGATGCTGGCTGCATGGGTGATGGTGAGATTGTTTGCACATAGGAATGAAACAGAGTTTGCTCCTGAGATGCATCGTCGGGTTCAGTTGGATTTTGTGTGAATTGTTCTGTTGCAGCAAACAGAGATGTTGCCCCTTGCCCGGTGAGCGCGACCCTTGCACCGGTCTCGACCGAGAGGGTGTGCAGCAATTGATGCCAGGCGAGTTGATGGCTGTCGATGCAGGGAGCCTCCAGTCCCAGCAGTGTGGCGACCCAGAACTCCGGGCGGTCAACGCCGGTAATGGCTAAGAACGGCAGTTGATAGGTACCGGCGAGCTGCTCTGCTGTCCCCATAATTTTCTTATAGCCAAGAGATGCTACAGGAAAGGGCGTTTCGGTATGGTGAGTGGCGAAGGCGACTGTGAGGGTGGAAGCGATGTTTCCTCGTGAAAGGGCGGCCAGTTGCTCGTGTGCAGGCAGCAAGGCAGTGATCGTGTTGTTGAGTATGGTGGAAAACCGGTCGAGAATATCAAGATGTTGAGTTGATGAGGGAGATTCGTCGAAGATATGGTCTGTAGAGGGGTTGACGACGGTTTTAGAACGCTGCCAGCGCAGGATGGAACCGGCGGGAACAATGTGGATGTCTTGAAAGGCTGTCCAGGGAGCGGGAATGAAGCCGTAGCGCAGGAGGGCAGCAAGGGCTGGCAGGTGCAGGCGGCGCGGCGCGCCAACCGCGAAGAGGGCCTTGATCTCGCTGGCGAAGAGCAGGTTGCCCTGCGCGGGCCAGTTCTCGATGTAGTAGAGCGGGTGCGCGCCGGAGAGCGGGCGGCGATAGACGAGCGTGCGCCGATCGGGCGACCAGTCCAGCACGGGCGGCTCGATGCGCTGGCGCGTAGCATATGCCGCGTCGGCGAAGGCTAGCAGCCCGGCCCCCGCCTGTGTTGTCCGTGCTGGCTGCCCGGCGTGCCGTCCCAATACATTCCCCATTGTGAGCAAGACCTGTTCGATCACTTCCTGTGGCACCTGCTCTCCCGTGAGCCACCCTGCAAGCACTGGCATAATGTAATTCTCCTTTTCATTGTTGCGACGACGCTCCTCATTCTATGTCCCCTGTCGGTTGATAGCAAGTATTCTCCATGCCTGATGGGAAAACCGTCCCCTCCGGCCTGGTCATTCTATAAAACAGCATCGCCGACATGTCATGCCGTAAGAACGTGGTCCCAACGTGTCATGCTGAGCGCGAGCGAAGCATCTGCGGTGAACAAGCAGAGGGCATGGCAAGAGCAGATGCTTCCCCTTCGCTGCACTCAGGGCGAACGGCTCATTGCCGCTCCGCATAACAGGGGAAGGGGCTTTTTTTACGATATGCTGGGGGGAATGGTTTTTGAACATATATTCCAGAAAATTAGCAAAAATGGCACAAAACGCTTGCCAGGGAGAGATGGTAATGGTACAATATGCACCAGATTGATGCGTTTTGCGGTTATTTTGTTGTGAATGTGTTAGAGGTGTCGGGAGCCAGAACACGTATAGCCGGTGTTGCTCCCTCTAGACTTCAGGAGTCTGTACTGATGGTCGGCGTTCTGCTGCTCGCGCTGCTGGCTGTTTCCCTTGCGGTGGTCGTGCTTGGCTATGTGCTTTCGTGGCGTACTCAAGCCCAGGAACGAGAACGCTATAGTATTTATGCTGCTGATCGCAGTACGCCGTCCGTTATGATTCCCCGGCGCGCGCGGCGGGTTACGACTGAGAGCGCGTTGAGCGCGAGTACAGATTTCTCCTTTTCCGGCATTGTCGGCGGTATTTTGCGCCCCCGATTGAACAATCCAACTTCGCTCATGGGTCTGGGGCTGGTACTCATCACCCTGCTGCTGTTTGGCATGATCATTTTACGAACCTTGCTGCCCGGTATTTCGCTGATTGCTGCCGCGCTGCCCTTCACCCAGCCTGTTGCTACTGCTCAGCCCACTCCCGATCCTTTGCAGCAAGCCTCGACCGCCTCACAGAAACTGGTGCGCATCAGCCAGCTTGACCCGGCTCAATACAGTTCTAAGCAGGAATAC
>Ga0209581_1003569_pt1 | contig 13246 bp, 12 predicted proteins | sample Coa_R2_FD_187160 | JGI IMG/M metagenome (GOLD analysis project Ga0209581, IMG submission 187160) | Surface soil microbial communities from Centralia Pennsylvania, which are recovering from an underground coalmine fire - Coalmine... | ecosystem: Environmental > Terrestrial > Soil > Unclassified ...
GAGGACAGCACGCTATCTCGTCTCACCGACATCAGGCATGTCTCTGAATCCGAGCAGGAAGCCTGGTTTCAGTCGATCTCGACGTCACGTACGTCGCGCCGCTATGTCGCGCGCCTTCGCGAGACGGGGGAGCTCGTCGGAATTTTTCGCATCGATCGCATCGATTCCGTCAATCGGAATGCGCTCGTCGGTGCCGATGTCGTTCCCAAGTTCAGGCGGCAAGGCTATGCGAAGGAGATGTTCGAATACTTCTTTGCCTATCTGTTTCAGCAATGGGGATTGCACCGGTTGGGCCTGGTCACGCTGGAGACGAATGAAACCGCGATCGCGCTTTACAAAAAGCTGGGCTTTGTGGAGGAGGGGCGTGAGCGCGAGGCCATTTTTCGCGACGGCGAATTCCGCGACCTGATTGCGATGAGCCTCCTGGCCCGCGAGTGGGCCGGCCCGAGGCAATGAGACCGGCCTCGACACTCGCAGTGCTCGTCACGTGTTCGCGCGAGGAGAGCCGCCGCGACCTTGCATTAGCGGTAGCCCGGAATCTGGCGCGCGTAATACCGGACGCAGGGCTCGAGCAAAGCTTCGTGCTGTTCGACAACGCCTCGACCTGTCCTGAGCACATCGAGCTCATGCCGCCCGGAACGCTGGTGTGCCGAGCGGACCGCAACGTCGGCTATTGGTCTGCGATCAAATGGGTCCTCGATCACCGGACAAGTCTGTTCGATCGCGAGTTTGAATACATCTACCTGATCGAGTCGGACCTCTATCATGTCGACCTGAAGGGGCTTGCCGCCTGCGAGCGCTTCCTCTCCGCCGAGCCGAGGGCGTCTTCTGTCCGGACGCAGGAGTTCTCGGTCCGCGGGCGCTGGCGCTACGACAAGCGGCTTCAGATGTTGCCATTTCATGTGCTGCGGTCGGAGATCAGCCTGAGCAATGTGATTACCGGCGAGCGCGCCTGGTTCCAGAGGGCTAGAGGGCACGAGCCGATTTACCTCTCCAATCTGCATCCGAAACTGCCCGCGTTGAACAGAGTCGAATCCATGCAGTCCGTTTTTGACGCGCTGGAGGCGGCGGACCAATTCACTGAGTCAGATTTCTTTCGGCTGATGATGCAACGGCATCCTCTCACCGGCGTGTATGACGGCGGAATGTTTCATTCGCTTGTCTCCTATAGCGATCGCGGCAACGCGGTCATGAGCAGCTACGTCAATCTGCGTGAACTCACCCGGTTCGGCTACGAGGCGACGCGCAAGGCATGCATCGACCTCGATGGCGTTTCCGTGGACGTGAGCCGGAGCCAGTAAGTGGCCGCCAAGCCCAGTTTATTGCTGCTCGTCGATAGTCGCTCTTACATTCGCTCGAACTGCTACCAGAGTCAGCTCGCGACGACCCTGAAGAGAAATTTCCGTATCCGCATGATGTCGCTGCGCGAGCTTCGCTATGCGCCACTCGCAAATCCGCGAGCTTATGATGTCGTTTTGAGCGTGCTGAAGCTTCGAAGTTTGCTGGCGAAGCTCGATTTGCTCAAACGTTTTCTGCGCGACCGGGCGATTCATGTCTACGAGCAGGATATCTGGCAGGCTTACATGGACGACTCTCCGCAGCGGGGAAGCTATGAGGCAATCGCGCGTACTTTGAATCTCAAAAAGCTGTTGCTGACATCACGCTGGTGGACGCAATTCGCCCGCGAAAAGGGCTTGCCTGCCGTCTTCGTCCGCATGGGTATGCTGCCGGAATTGTGTGATGCGGGACCCGATTGGGAATCTCGGCCGATCAAGGTTGGTTTTCAGGGCACCCTGCATCCACATCGGAAAAAGTTTTTCGGTGAGTTGCGCAGCCGCGGGCTCGACGTCACCGTTCTTCCAAGCGGATCTTACGCGGCATATCTGCAGAACCTGCATGCCATGGGCGTTTTCCTGCATACGGAAGATGCGCCGTGGCGCGTGAACGGCACGCTGCTTCCGCGCAATGCCTTATGGATCAAGGAGACTGAAGTCGCCGCGCGCGGCACATTCGCAATCCGCGATCATGAAGACGAAGCCGAGGCCTACGAAATCTCCGAACTTCCGACCATCATGACCTTTCGTTCCGTGAGCGAGGTTCCGGACCTCGTCGCGCGCATCGAAGCGATGTTTCCTGCGGAGCGCCGCGAGCGAATGGTCGCCAGTGCTGAAGCAATGCGGCAGCGGAACGACTGGATGACGGTCGTGCGAGAACTGCAGTGATCCCGCGAACCATCATCGAACTCGTGCAGTTCGTGTCGGCCGATCGACTCCGGCGCGTGGCCGCTTTCATCGGCCGGCAGGCGGCCATCTGGGGAGCGATCACCGCCGCGACCGGGCTCGCTTTGTTCGCATGCGACATCGGCTTTGCGCTGTTCCTGCAGCGCTTTCTCTTCGCCATCGGGCTGATCTCATCGGCGCCGTCGCAGCTTCTGGGGCCGCTTCGCGATGCGGTGACGGAAGGCATGCTCTTCGTCGGCTTCGGCTTGCTTCGCGTTGCGGTCGGCTGGGTCAATGCATCGACGACGGGACTATGCCATGTCGCCTTCGAGACGCGGCAGCGCTGCAACCTTGTTCGCTGGGCCCTGCATTCCGGAAAGGCGTCAATCGGCGAAGTTTCGACCCTGTTCAATGATGTGGCGTTGGGTTCGGCGGCAGCGGTCGCGAATTGCTTCTATCTCGCCAGCCGCGCGTTCCTGGTCGGCGGCATCGCCATCGTGCTTGTTTATTCGTCGTGGCGATTGACCCTTCTGCTGGCGATCGCAAGCCTGATCGTCTGGCCGTTGTATCGGCTGCTCGATCGGCGTCTGACCTCGAGCGCCAAGGTGGTTCAGAAGTCTCTCGCCGGCGCGCTCGACCGTCTGACCAGCGGCATCAAGAATTCGATTTTTCTGCAGCTGCACGGACTGGCCGCCGTGGAGGCCAAGCAGACGATTGTGCAGATCACGGGCTATGCGCACGCCTCGGCGGTCTACTATCAATTGGCCTCGTTGCGCGCAGCCGTTCCGCAGCTTGTGGCGATTGTCGTCATTGCCGGAATCGCCAGCAACGGGTCGGCGCTGCTGGCCACCGACAAGAGCCATATCCTTGCCTATCTTTATCTCGCGTTGCGCTTGCTGCAGAGCTTCGGGGAGACCTCGCGCGTCGGCGCCAACTTGCGGCTGAATGGCCCCCGCTTGCAGACGCTGTACAAGTGGTGGCGCGAGCGCTTCGATCCGGCCAGGCAAGCGATCGACCGCGATTTCCGCACCAGCGTAGATGAACCGTTCGCTTCTCCGGTCGGGTGGCGTCTGCAAGGCGTTTCGTTCCGGTGGAGCGAGACCACACCGCTCATCGAGCGGCTCAATCTGACGATTCCGGCCGGCACGATGACGGTCATCTCCGGCGAATCGGGGGTCGGAAAGACGAGCGCCCTGTTGCTGCTCGCCGGGCTCCTTCGTCCGCACGAAGGCGAGGTGCGCCTGATCGGCCCGGGCGGCGAGGAGCAGCCGCTGCAGCACAATGTCGGCAAGCTGCTTGCGAGCGCATCGTATGTCGGTCCGGAAATCTACACCGCGCCCGGCACCGTGCGAGACTTGCTGCTGGCCGGCGCCCGCAACGCGCCAAGCGCGTCCGAGATCGACCGCGCCTTGGCGGCCGCACACTGCGATTTCGTGCGCTCCCTCGCGCTCGGTCTCGATCATCCGATGAGCGAGCAGGGGGCGGGGCTTTCCGCCGGCCAGAAACAGCGGGTCGCACTTGCCGGGGCGCTGCTGCGCAATCCGCGCGTTCTACTGCTGGACGAGCCGACGGCGAATCTCGACTCCGCCACGGAGGCCGAGATCGTCCGTACCTTACACGAGCTGAAGGGCCGGATGACGATCGTCGCCGTCACGCATTCGGGCGCAATCCGCAAGATCGCCGACCAGGTCGTCTATTTCGTCGCGCCCGGCCGGCAAGAGACGACGCCGCCACGCGTCGACGACGACCTCAATGTGGCTCTCTCTTAGGGCAAAGTTCGTTCGCGATGATGCGTACCCCCATCCGTTCATTCCCGCGCAAGCGGGAATCCAGAGCCACTGCACAGAATTCTCAATCTGTTACTCCTGGGTCCCCGCTTTCGCGGGGACGAACGGAATGGAAATGCCGATCCAGCCTGATCGGATTCTGCTCTAGCCGGAAACCAACATGACCAAGATTGTCGTTCTCGGCGCCTCGGGAATGCTCGGCTCGATGCTGGTCGAGTATTTCGCCGCCAGCCGCGAATTCGCGCTTCGTGCAACCGTGCGCGACGCGAACGCCCGCGGTTTTTTGCATTCTCTTCGTCCTCGCGTCGAGCTGGTCCGGCTCGATGCGGAGACGTGTACGGTCGAGGATGTTCTCGCTGCGACGCATGGAGCGGCCTGGGTCATCAATGCGATCGGCCTGATCAAGCAGCGCATCGTCGACAGCGATCCCACACTTGTGGAGCGCGCGATCCGGACCAATGCCGTGTTTCCGCATACCTTGGCGCGGGCCGCGCAGATCGCCGATTTCCGCGTGGTTCAGGTCGCGACCGATTGCGTCTATTCCGGCGCAAGCGGCGGCTACTCCGAATCCGCAGCGCACGACTGTCTCGACGTTTACGGCAAGAGCAAAAGTCTTGGCGAAATTTCGGCCGGCTGCATGCTCAACCTGCGGTGCTCAATCGTCGGGCTGGAACGCGGTTCGAACCTGTCGCTGCTCGACTGGTTTCTCAGCCAGCCGCAAGACGCCACCGTCAACGGTTTCACCAATCATCGCTGGAACGGAATTACGACATTGCATTTCGCCCGGATCTGCGCCGGCATCATCAAGACGGGGCTGCGCCTGCCGTCGCTGATGCATGTCGTTCCGGCCGATGAGATGTCGAAGGACGGCTTGTTGCGCTTATTCGCCGAGGTGTTCGGCCGCCGCGACGTCGAGATCGTCCCGGTCGAAGCCAAAACCGCTGTGGATCGGACGCTGACGACCGAGCACGCGGAGGCCAATTCGCTCATCTGGCGCGCAGCCGGGTATGCGCAGCCGCCGTCGATCGCGCAGATGGTCGAGGAACTCGGGGCCTATCGGACGCAGAACGCGCGCGCGGGCGCCGCCTCCGATTTGCAGGGAGTCTGACGATGCTCGGACGTGCCATCGCGCGCGGTCTTCGCGCTTTGCAGGTTCCGGTCATCGACATTTCGCCGGACCGGACTTGGGATTCCAAGTGGCATCAGGACTTCATTTTGCACCTGGCGAGCCTGTTTCGCCCCAATGTCTATGTCGAGGTGGGAATTCACCACTGCGGATTGTTCAACCGGATGATCCCGTATGCGTCGCGGCTGATCGGCGTCGACGCCAATCCGGACTCCGCCAAGTACATGAAAAGATGCGCAAAAACGGAGTTCGTCTGCGCCACCAGTTCCGACTATGTCCGCCGCCTGCGCCAGCAGCCGCTATTGATCGATCTGTTGTTCATCGATGCCGACCATTCGGAAGCGGCGGTCGAGAGTGATTTCAAGGGCGTTTTCAATTTTGTTGCGCCCCACGGACTCATCCTGCTGCACGACACGCATCCGCTGGACGAGCGTGCCACGAGCCAGGAGCGCTGCGGCGATGGCTATAAAGCCATCGCGCGCCTGTCGGCGCGAACCGAACAATACGAGATGATGACCCTGCCCAAACATCCCGGCCTCACGCTCTGCAGAAAACGGACTCAGCAGTTGTCGTGGCAGGAGCAGGGCGCCTGAGAAATCCGAATGAAGATCAACATTCACGCGACCGTCTCGGCAAATTCGCTCGGCTATTACCGTTACATGCAGCGGAACTACAGGGCGCTGGCGAGCGGTGAGAACGCGGTTCAGTTTTTCGTCTATTGTCTGGATCGGGGCAGCGCAAACAAGCTGAAAGGCGCGGCAGATATAGAAAAGCTGTTCGCGCTTCCCTGGGGACGCGGCTCCGGCGGACATGCCCAGGCGATCGAAACGGCGCTGTCGACTATGCCGAAGGGCGACCTGAACATCATCGCCGATACCGACGCGGTCCTGCTGATGCGCGAGTGGGACCGCAGGCTCGTGCAGGAGATGGTCGTTCAGAAGAGGTGGGGGATCGTGGGTACGAGGCTGGAGGACATCGGGGGATTCAGCACGGGCGAGACGAAATACCAGCAGTACAAGAAGAAACCGTCCACCACGTGGATGGCGCTTTCGCCCGATTACGATTTTTCGGCTCTGCAGGTGCGCCCGGACAAGAAGAACTTCATCGAGGTTAAGGATCAGCATACGTCCGAGATTTACAATCTGCCTGTCGGCTACTTTGTCGTCAAAGATACGGGGTGGCAGATTCCGTCCTATTTGGACGAGCGCAAGATCCCCTACATGGCTTTCGACATCGTGAAGCCGACTGCGCCCGAAGCCAAGGCGCTGCGGGACACCAATCCCTACCATGATGAATTTCAGTGGGACGGAGTGCCGTTCCTTGCCCATCAGCGCGGGTCGATGACGCATCGCTTCCGCATCGATCCGCTGTCAGTCGATTTTTATGACGCTTGCGACCGGTACCTGGGAAACCCCGATTGGTCGGTTCATCCCGATCTCGCCGACCGTGGACTGGCGCAGATGCAGAACGTTGCAAGGGCCGGGAAGCGCGTCCTTCGGCCGTTGGTGCGCGCTTTGCGAGGGAGCTGATCCTCGGATGCACCTACAAGCCCCGCGCGCAAGTCTCTCGCTAGAATGATCTTCTTTGACCGCGAGTTCGCATGCGTCTGACGATCGCGCTTGGAAGCCGGCCGTATGACGGACCTTGGGGCGGAGGCAACCGCTTTATTGCGGCTTTGAGCGAAGCGCTGGCCGGGGCTGGCCATGAGGTTGTTTACGACCTGCGCCGTCGCGATCTGGACATCATCCTGCTGACCGACCCGCGTGTCCGTTCGCCAAATGTTTGCTTTGGAGCAGGCAATATCGTCCGTTATCGTAGTTTTGTGAATCCGCGCGCGATCGTCATTCATCGCGTCAACGAATGCGACGAGCGAAAGCAGGAAAAATTCATCAACGGCCGGCTGCTGCGCGCAAATTACTGCGCCGACGCCACGGTATTCGTGGGCGAATGGCTGACCCGTCTCCCGCTATGGAGGGAGCGGCTGCACAAGCCTTACTACGTGATCCGCAATGGAAGTGACGAGCGCATCTTCAACGCAGAAGGATTCGCGCCGTGGGACGGTAAGGGGCCGTTGAAGCTGGTGACGCATCATTGGGGCTATCACCCCATGAAGGGTTTCGACGTGTACGCCGCGCTCGACCGAATGCTGGCCGATTCCCTTTGGCAGGGCCGGATCGATTTCACCTATATCGGGAATTTGCCGCGGCAGTTCACTTTCACGAATGCGACGTACATAGCGCCTCTCGACGGCTCCGAACTCGCCGCGGCGTTGAAGCGCCATCACGCCTATTGTACCGGGTCGATCAACGAGCCGGGCGGCAACCACCAGAACGAGGGTGCGCTCTGCGGGCTTCCGCTCCTCTATCGCAACTCGGGCTGCCTGCCCGAATACTGCATCGGCTACGGCGTCATGTTCGACGGGCCTGCGGATCTTGCAGAAAAGATCCAGTACCTGATCGTCAATTACCAGCGACTTGTACCCAAAATGGCGCATTGGCCGCATCGGGCCAGCCGCATGTGCGCGGAATGGATCGAATTGTTTGAGCGCCTCGTTGCGCAACGCGAAAAACTGCTCGAATCTCGAAAGCAGCATTCGAATTTTCTCCGCGCGCTAGCGGCGCAATATCAATACTAGATGTCTGCGCTGAAGTATCGCTTGGCGGCGGCGCCGTTCCGAATGCTTGACCGGGTCGGGTGGCTGCCGCCGCCTGTAGCCAAGATCGAGTATATCGTCGAGCGAATTGCCTGGTCGATTGCATGGGATGGCCAATACATCTGCAACGGTGTCAATCGCATCGAACCGAATACAATGGCCGTGAGTACGCGGCCTGAGCGGTTCGCCAATTGCATCGTGCATTTTGGTTCGCACTACCAGTGGCTCTCATGGAGAGATGTTCTGTCGCCTTCGAACCGCTATGTCGCAACCTTTTATCACGGCAAACGAGAGGACGGCGATCGCGAAGCGCGCGTCATCGATGCGTTTGTCGCATCGGCCGAGAAACTGGAAAAAGTCGTGACGGCCTGTGGAATCGTCCACGATCGACTGTTGCAGTGGGGTGTACCCGCTCACAAAATTGCGCGCATTCCGATTCCCATCGACGTCACCCTGTTCAAACCGGTTTCACCCGAAGCGCGAACTGCGGCGCGCCGCCGTTTTGGCATTCCCGAGGACACTCTTGTGGTCGGCTCGTTCCAGAAGGACGGCAATGGTTGGGGCGAAGGCCGCGAGCCAAAATTGATCAAAGGACCTGACGTTCTGGTTGATGCCGTAGCGCGGGTTCATCGCGAACAGCCCGTTTTCGTCGCGTTGTCTGGTCCCGCGCGCGGCTATGTCAAGGCACGGCTGGATCAGCACGCGATTCCCTACGTGCACATCTATGAAAGTGACTACCGCAAACTTCCGGAGCTCTACGCGGCGCTCGACATCTATATCAATCCTTCCCGGGAAGAGGGAGGACCGAAAGGCATTCTGGAAGCAATGGCCTCCGGCATCCCGGTTGTCTCGACGGAGGTCGGCATGGCGCCGGACCTGATGACCGGAATTGCAGTTCGTGCGCTCGTGCCGCCTGGCAATGCAATCGCCTTGGCAAACGCGGTGCTTGATGTCGCTGCTAACGCTGACTTCCGCTCTCAATTGATCGTGCATGGGCACAAGGCGGTCGTTGATTGCGACTGGCCCGTGGTCGCTGCAGAATACTACGAGCTCGTCTACCGACCGCTTTTGCAGACGAGGTCCGCATGAAAAGCCATGCGGGCTGACCATCGTGCTGGGAAAGGACGTGCTACGGGCGGGCTACCGCGCCTTGGTCGGCGCCTCGGCTGTCGTCGCGCTGCCGTTTCGTCCGCGCGATGCTGCGCTCCGCGTGTTTTACGCCGGCGCGCGCGGGGGGGATTTCGGCGGTACCCTGGTGAAAGTGCGGCTGCTGCAGCAGCGCTTTCCGGAACGTCGGATCGGCTTCTCGCTCATCTACATGCTGTCAAATGCGATCTATCTGCCGCTTGTTGCTGTCGAGCGGTTACGCGCGCGGGGAATTCCATTGGTGCTCAACCAAAACGGCGTATTTTATCCAGGCTGGTATCCACGGGGCTGGCAACGCGAGAACGCGCGCATGGCCGAGATGCACGCTGCGGCCGATTACGTCTTCTATCAAAGCGATTTTTGCCGCCGATGTGCAGGTAAATTTTTGGGCGCGCGGAGCGGGCCGACCGAGATTCTGTACAACGGCGTCGACACAGCGCATTTTACTCCGGATGATCTTCGCGAGCGTAAAGGGCCGTTCACGTTTCTGGTGACCGGCAAATTCGGCGCATCGACGGCTTATCGGCTTGTCTCCTCAATCGAGGGATTGGGAGCGGCCCGTAACGGCGGGCTCGACGTGCGTCTGCAAATTTTCGGGTTGATTGAACCTTCAGTCGAGGCCGCCGCCCGCGCCCTGGTCGAACGGTTGGCGCTGACCGATCTCGTTTTATTCGGCGGGCCGTATAACGCCGCTCAGGCGCCGAATATCTACCGCTCGGCAGACGCGTATCTGATGACCAAGCACAACGATCCTTGCCCGAACGCCGTGCTTGAGGCGATGGCCTGCGGTTTGCCGGTGCTTTATTCCGCGTCTGGCGGCGTGCCAGAGCAGGTTGGCCCCGAGGCTGGCATAGGCCTCCCCGTGCCTGATACCTTCGAGCGCGATGTGGCGCCCGCGCCCGGTGCGATCGCCGAAGGTATGGCGCAGATCATCGCACACTGCGCGCGCATGGGCGCGGCGGCGCGACAGCGCGCGCTCGAGCGCTTTGACCTCTCACATTGGCTGGCGCGGCACGAAAGGGTGTTTCGCGCACTCCTTGGAAAGACCGCATGAAGAAGCTGGTCCTGAAGATCGCCGATGTGTTCGGCGCGCTGTGGCAACTCCTGCCGGCGCGCGCGCGGCTGATCCTCATCAAGGGTCTATTCGTCTTGGAATCGCGCGGCGTCGATACGAAAAAGGGTCTCGCACGGCTGTTCGCTTTGCAGGATGCGCTGGAGCATGTCGTGAACGAACGCGCAATGGTCCACGGCAAAGGCGAACACCCGAAACACCGCCTGACCAACTATCATGAGTTCTTCGTCACCCACATTGCCGACGGCGAGCGGGTGTTGGACGTCGGTTGTGGCTATGGCGCGGTTGCACGTTCCGTGGCGCAGGCGCATCCGAACGCGCAGGTCGTCGGGGTCGACTACGACAAAGGTCGCCTCGGCCAGGCGCATGCCAGTGACAATCCGCCCAATCTTTTTTTCGTCGAATCCGATGCGACAAAGTCGGTCCCTTCAGGTCCGTGGGACGTCGTCATTCTCTCAAATGTGCTTGAGCACATCGCGGACCGTATCGGGTTTCTGTCCGCATTGATTGCGACCACCAAAGCGCGGCGCTTTCTCATTCGCGTGCCGCTGTTCGAGCGCGACTGGAAGATGCCAATGCGTCGCGCCGTGGGGGCGAACTACTATTCCGATCCCGACCACAAGATCGAGCCGATGCAATCCGAATTCCGCGACGAGACCAGTCGGGCGGGCTTGGTGATCGATGAACTGATCACGCCGTGGGGCGAGATCTGGGCCGTGCTACGGCCGAGGGACGTCTCGGCGTGAGTCAGCCGAAGGTCAGCGTTGTCGTGCCCTGCTATAATGCGGGGCGCTTTCTGCCGGGTCTCTTCGCCAGCCTTGCCGCACAAACATTTCGAGACTTTGAAACCATTGTTGTTGACGATGGCTCGACCGAATCCGCCACCTTGGCAGTACTCGATGCATTGCCTCCGGACGTGCGACTCGTGCGGCAATCGAACCAAGGGCTTGCGGCGGCGCGCAACAGCGGTTTTCGCGCGGCGTGCGGAGAGTTTGTGTTGCCGCTCGATTGTGACGATGCGCTTGAACCGAGTTTTTTGCACCGCGCCGTGATGCTTTTGGATAGCGCGCCGCCGGATGTTGGTTTTGTCTTCACAGACATGCGCCTTGCCGGTGCCCTTGGCGGCGTACTCGAGCGGCAATTCAATCGCTTCAACCAGCTCTTCCACAATCGCGTGCCGTATTGCCTATTGATGCGCAAAGCGGCCTGGCGGAAAGCCGGGGGCTACGATGCTTCGATGCGTGACGGCTACGAGGATTGGGAGTTCAATATCCGGCTTACCCTTGCAGGGTTCAAAGGTGTACGCATCGCTGAGCCGTTGTTCGTCTATTGCGTAAGCCCCGACGGAATGCTGATGAGCAGGTCCGCTCGAAGGCATGGTCGGCTTTGGCGCGCGATCCTCAAACGGCATCGGTCGGTCTACAGTTGGCGCAATTTACGAAGACTCGACCGCGTGTGGGATGACGCTGGCAAACATTACACGCCATTCGTCGGGATGTTGCTGGTTTGGGGCGGCCGCTTGCTGCCGGCGTCGGTGGTCAGCGCGATCTTCTACAACTCACTGCAGACGCTGCATCGTCTACGCGTGCGCCGCGGACTTCTCAGTTCGCCGCGCGCCGAGATCAACGCCAGAGGACTACGAAATGAATGAAAAGGCGGCGCCGATCACCCCCTCGGGGGGCCAGGACAGTGCAGGCTTGGCCGAGCTTCTGCTGCGCAGGGGCTACGCAAAGGCGCATCCGGCGAACTCGCGCAGCGCGCGCGAGCTGGTCGATGAGGGCCTTTCGTCGGCGCGGGCTGGCGCGGTGCGCTGACCCTGAGACTGACCGCATCTCATGTGCGGCATCGCCGGCCTGGTCGATTTTGGAGGTCTTGATCCTGAGCCGATCAAGGCGCGTCTCGATGCCGCATTGCTCCGTCTCGACCGGCGCGGTCCTGACGGCCGCGGACGATGGTGCGATGCGCATTGTGCGCTCGCGCACACGCGGCTGGCGATCATCGAACTCTCGCCGCTCGGCGCCCAGCCGATGCGGCGTGACGATCTTGTCATTACCTTCAATGGTGAGATTTTCAATTATTCCGAACTGCGCGCCGAGTTAACCGCGCTTGGGCATACATTCCACTCGCGGTCCGACACGGAAGTGCTGTTGGCTGGGTGGCGGCAATGGGGCGCATCCCTGCTTTCGAAGCTCGTCGGCATGTTCGCGTTTGCGATCTGGGATCAACGAAGCCGTACGCTTTATGCCGCACGGGACCGATTCGGCGAGAAGCCATTTGTTTACGCTGAAACGCCGCGCGGATTCGCCTTCGGGTCGGATCTTCTTGCCTGCGAAGCGATGCTGGGGGAACAGCGTTCGCTTGACCTCGAAGCGCTGCGGGCGCTGTTCACGCTTCGCTTCATTCCCGACCCGCTCACGATCGCGCACGGTGTGCGCAAGCTCGAACCCGGGTGCATGCTGCGCGTGGACGAACGCGGCCTCGCGGTCACTCGCTGGTACGATCTAGCGCGCGAGCATCCACAGCTGGTCGCCCCAACAGGCGAGAGCTTCGCCGAACTTCGTCGCCGTTTCGATGCGGCGGTCGCAGCCCGCTTGGTCGCCGACGTGCCAGTTGGCGTGTTTCTCTCTGGCGGCATCGACTCGGCCCTGGTCGCAGCCTCGGTTGCGGCGAGCGGAGCGAAACTTAAGACCTTCACCGTGGGGTTCGATGGCGCGGGTGGCTATTACGAAGAGCGGCCGCTCGCTGCAGCAGTCGCGCGGCATCTCGGAGCCGAGCACATTGAGATTTCGGTCAGTAGCGCGCGGGCGGGTGACGTTCTCGATGCTGTCTTCGAAGGTCTGGACGAGCCGTTCGGCGACTCTTCTGCCCTGCCGACCTATCTCGTGGCCGAAGCGACGCGCAAACAAGTCAGTGTCGTTCTCACCGGCGACGGCGCGGATGAGATGTTTGCCGGGTACCGCCGCTATTGGTCGGAGCTGTACGTGAAGCCGTGGCAGCACGTTCCGTTTGCGCTGCGTAGCTTGCTCTCGCGATTTCTTTCGCGGTTGCCGGAAGGCAAGCAGCATCCGCTGCTGGAAGCGGTCCGCCGTGTTCGCCGCTTTGCCGCGACGGTGAGCGCCGACCCCGTTCAGCGTCAGGCTGCATGGATGCGCCTGATGCCGGTAGCTGAGATCGATGCGCTGCTTGCCCCGGCGGCTACGCCACCCTTTGCGCTCGAAGCAAAGGTCTCGCATTTACGCAAGA
>Ga0209581_1003571_pt1 | contig 13244 bp, 11 predicted proteins | sample Coa_R2_FD_187160 | JGI IMG/M metagenome (GOLD analysis project Ga0209581, IMG submission 187160) | Surface soil microbial communities from Centralia Pennsylvania, which are recovering from an underground coalmine fire - Coalmine... | ecosystem: Environmental > Terrestrial > Soil > Unclassified ...
AGTATAGTAGGGCCACCCCTTGCCGGTGGCCTGCGGGTGAGTGGCCTGCTGCCGGGCCAACGGCGGAACGGGTGGCCTGCGGGCGGGCCAACGGCGGAACGGGTGGCCTGCGGGCGGGCCAACGGCGGAACGGGTGGCCTGCGGGCGGGTCAACGGCGGAACGGGTGGTCTGTGGGCGGGTCAACGGCGGAACGGGTGGCATGGTGGCGTGACCTTGCCGGTGGCATGGACGGCGGGCCAACTGGTCTGGGCGTAGTAGCAATGATCTGGAGTTGCTATCTTTCTGCTTCCTTCCTCACAGAAAACACCTGATAATACACCTCCCTGACAAGTTCAAATGCCTCGTCCCTGCTACCCGTAATCTCAACTAACACTCTTCGCAAATCATAAATGCGCCAACACGCCTCCATGAACTGCCCATGCATCCCTTTGCGCCAGTGATCAAACATCTGTCGCAGGCTTATGTACACAGCTTTCACGTCTGCGATCACTTCCTCAACAGTTCTTATGCCACCTTCTCTACCCTCTGGAATGCTCATGTTGGTCTCCTTTCCTCGCTGGAATGGGCTACCGAAATATCTTCTATCAAATCTCCTGTTCGGACACCTGATGCTTTCGCTATGCGTTCAAGCGTGGGAATAGCCGGGGAATAATGCGGATCATTATAAATCCGTTGAATAGTTCTGTATGAAATATCAGCCCGCCGTGAAAGTTTTCCCATACTTATCCCCTTCTGACAGGCTATTTCTTTCACTTTCAATCTTGTTGCCATAATCTTTCCTTACAGGTAGCTTTAATCATGATTGTAGCAGAGAATTACTCTCAACAAAACTAGACAGATAGTTATACTAATGCTGTGTCTAGTAGACACAGATGTCATATGTCTGGCTAAGAAAAAGGCTCTCGGAGACGTCATCCTGAGTGAAGCGAGGGCAAAAGGGTTCGCCAACGGTATCTTCACTCAGGATGACATGTTGGCCTCTTCGCTGACGATGGGCCTGGTCCGTGCGTTCGCCAATGTATCCCAGAGGATGGAGAGATGAAAACACGAGATTGTTGACGAATTAGCATCTGGCGAGTACACTTGTAGTGGATGATGATGCAACGGAAGAGACAGACAGGCCAGCTAGAGAGAGGATCGGGGCGATGCAGAGAACGCCACCAGGTGACGATGAGCAAGACGAGTTAGCAGAAAACGAGCAAGAGACAGGGGCAATAGGAAGGGTAGAAGAGGAGTTAGAGGTAACTGAGGCGCATTTTGCTCGTAATTCGCGTACTCCACGTATCCCGCGCCGCCGGTCGGATCCAGCAGTCACGCGCTCGCTGGAATATGGCGAGGACGCTTTCCCGCATCGTCCAAAGGTGCTACGCGCCTCCCGCTTGCTTGCTCCGCAGGAGAGGCAGGGGCAGGAAGAGCGGGCCGCAACAGCCCCATCAGAGGAAGAGTTGGAGCGCACAACGGGGCGGCGCATGCGCGCTACTCCGGCTGGCAAGGTCGGCGCACGGCAGGCAGAGCAGGGAAGGCAGAGAAGGCCGTATCGCGCTCCCCACGTAGAAGAAACTGAAGAAGACGTGGACACGGAGGAATCGTTTTATACGTTACCCCCGCGTTCCACACGTCCCTATCCGCGTCCTGTCGGCCAGCCGCGCTCTACACAGAGGCTTATGGTCATTCCACCTGCCCAGGCGCGAGTACGCCCTGCCGGGCATGCTGCTCCGCTACCGCCTCCTGCGCGTCCTCATCGAGGGAGAAGGCGCGGGGAGATGTCGCTGCTGGCGTATTTTCAGGAATGGCCGTACCGCAAACCGGCCCTTGTGATTGTCGGCATCATCGCTGTGCTGCTCATCCTTGTGCCTGTTCTCATCGGCGTGGTTTCCCTGTCCAATCGATCAAACGTTGTTCTCAATGGCGCCCAACCCGGCATGCAGCAGGGGCAGGGGCCAGCCGCGCCGCCAGCCAACCCGCATGAGCTGGTGATTATCCCTTCGGATACTGACCACCCGCCGCCGCCGGTCTTCGCCACGTCGGCCTATTTGCTCGATGCCGATACGGGCGTGACGCTCTATGCGCACAATCCTTTCATGCACCTGCCCATGCTGAGTACGACAAAGCTGATGACGGCCATCATCGCGGTGCAGAAGGGCAATCTTAACCAGTCCATTACAATTACCCCGGCCATCTGGCATGATATCCAGCAGTTGAGCGCGGATAGCTCACTGTCTGGCATCAAGCAGGGGGAGACGTATAGCCTGCGCGACCTGCTGTACGGGCTGATCCTCGTCTCCGGCAACGACGCCGCCGTTGCCATTGCCGATGCCATCGATGGCAGCCAGGCCCGGTTCGTAGCCGAGATGAACCAGCGCGCTCAACAACTCGGCCTCTATGACACCCATTATGTGAATCCGCATGGCCTGCTCGACCCCGGACAGTATTCGAGCGCGCACGATCTGGCTATACTGGCGCGCTACGCCTTCAATATCTCAATCATCCACCAGATCAGCGGCACCGAAGAGTATCACATCCCGAAAACGGCGACGCATCAGGAGCATTTTCTTTTCAACGGCGACCAGTTTCTCTGGTGGTACCCCGGCGTCGATGGCGGCAAACCCGGCTATGATGGCGCCTCTGACTTCGTGCAGGTGGTCTCTGTGACCCGCAACCACCGCCACCTCATCGGCGTCACCATGCACACAAAGGACTGGTGGACGGATATGCGCGACCTCATGAACTGGGGATTCGATAATTTCACCTGGGTCTCGCCCTACATCGTCGATTTCCAGCACCCCATCCCCTACGACACCCTGTGGGATTTCTTCGTCAAGGACAAGCAGGAAAACACCATCCCGACCGCCGACGGTGGGCGCTACTACATCTACACCGGATACAGCATCTCCGGCCCGATCATGACCTACTTCGACAAAGCGGGCGGCCTCAAGAAATTCGGTTATCCAACCGGCATGCCAGAGATACCAGATGTGCAAACAATCAACCAGCAATTCCAGTATGGCACCATTCAATGCAATCTGAACACGGAACAGTGCCAGACGACCTGATAGTATATGGTCTCAAAAGATGGAAAGAGAACGCGCTCATCACATCCACTATGCCTACATCACTTGCCCGCTAGAGCAAGGTTTGCTATACTGCACAGCAACATATACGAGTGTTTTTTATCGAGAGGTTTTGATCTATGGCCGTAGACGATAAGACAAATGGAACTGATACAGAGCAGCAGAGTAACAGCGATGGACATGGACAGGGCGGCGCCACTATGCCTTCAGGGCTGGGACGGGCGCGACTGGCCCTGGCTATTTCGGCAGGGAAGCTGGCCGGGGCATCCGGGCGTTTCTTTCGTATCGGCGGCGGGACGAGCCTGCCCGGCATGATTGCGCGCCGCATCGACCCCAATGTCCTCAAATCCGTCGTAGGGGCGAGCAAGGCAAAGAAAATTGTCATCACGGGCAGCAACGGCAAGACGACGACGGCGCGCATGACCGCCGCCATTGCCGACGCCAGCGGGCAGCGCGTCTCGCAGAACCGTACCGGCTCTAATATGCTGCAAGGCGTAACCTCGGTGGCCGTCAATTTTGCCGATATCTTCGGGCGGCTGGATAGCGACGTGCTGCTCTTCGAGATCGACGAAGGCACGATGCCGCTGGTATTGCCGGAGATTGAGCCGGATGTGGTGGTCATCACCAACATTTTCCGCGACCAGCTTGACCGCTACGGCGAACTGTATTCGGTGGCGAAGGCGCTCAATAAGCTGCTGGAATCGCTGCCTGAGTCGGCAACGATTATTTTGAACGGCAATGACCCGCAGGTGGCGAATTTCGGGCAGAACGCGAAAGCGCGTCGCCTGTTCTTTGGCCTGGAATCGAAGGAAGTTGGCATGCCCGTTCCCGAACAATCGGCGGACATCATTCGCTGCATCCATTGCCAGGAAGACCTGCTCTACGAAGTCGCCTACATGTCGCACCTGGGCATCTATCGCTGCCCCAACTGCGGCTACACGTTGCCGAAGCTGGATATTGCCGCGACCGGCATTCAACTGGCCCCCGACGGCGAAGGGCCAACCCACGTGACGATGCGCACGCCGGAGGGCGAACTGCACTTCGAGATTCCCCTGCCCGGCCTGCACAACGTCTACAACGCCGCCGCCGCCATCGGAGCCGGGCTGGCCGCTGGCTTCGACATGGAGAAAGTTCCAGCCGCCATTGGCAACATTCGCCCCGCCTTTGGTCGCTTAGAGAAGATTCAGGCAGGCGACCAGACCATCTACCTGGCCTTCGTCAAAAACCCGACCTCCTTCAACCTCATGTTACGCCTGATCGCCAAACACCCCGGCCAGAAACACCTGCTGCTGGCCGCCAGCCACACCATCGTCGATGGCGAAGACTTCGCCTGGCTCTGGGATGTAGACATCGAAGACCTGGCCCCCGACATCCTCGACGCGGTGTGCAGCGGCAACAAGCCCGAAGAACTGGCCATGCGCCTGAAATACGCCGAAGTCCCCGTCGACAAAATACAATTGATCGAGGATCGTGAGGCGGCATTAGACGCGGCGCTGAAGAATGCCGGGCCGGGCGGCACCCTCTACATCATGTGCAGCTACACGCCAACACACGAACTGCGCCGCATCATGCAAAAACGCGGCTGGGTCAGGCATTTCTGGGAGGAATAACGTTCTAGAGCAGAACGTATGATCTGGCTTGAGAGGCTAGAGAAAGCAGACGATAGCGTTAAATCACTGGCGGGAGGAATACTGACTGTGAGCGAACAAGAACAAGTGCAAGATAGCGGTATGGTACTGAAGATTGGTCATCTGTATCCGACACTGATGAGTGTGGCGGCAGATCGCGGCAACCTGTTTTCCATCGAGAAACGCTGCAAATGGCGCGGCATTCGCACCGAGGTAGAGCAGATTTTTGTGAAGCAGACGCCCGATTTTACGAAATACGACCTGATTCTCTTTCATGGCGGCGCCGACCGCGAGATGGAACTGGCCTCGCGCGACATCCAGGCCAAAGCCCCTTCACTGCGCGAGGCTGCGGAGTCCGGCACGGTCTTCCTCAGCGTCTGCGCGGGCTATCAGTTGCTTGGACACTATTACAGGCCGTTCCAGGGGCCGGAACTGAAGGGCGTTGGCCTGCTCGATCTGTATACAGAGGGGGGCGATAAACGCTTTATGACGCATATGGCGCTGGAATGCGAGTTCGAGCCGATTGGCAAACACGTGCTGGTGGGCTATGAAAATCATAGCGGGCGCACCTATCTGGGGCCAAAGGCGCAGCCGCTGGGTAAGGTGCTGGCCGGCTGGGGCAACAATGGCAAAGATAGCTACGAGGGCGCCGTCTATAAAAACGTCTTCGGCACCTACCTGCACGGCCCGGTACTGCCAAAAAATCCCTGGTTTACCGATCTGCTCATCCTGCGCGCGCTGGAAAGACGCTACGGCAAGGGCAATGTGCAGCTTGCTCCCCTGGATGATAGCACGGAGATAGCCGCCCATGATGCCGCCCTCAAGCTGGCTATGGAGTTCAAAGGCACTATGTCCGCTATCGAAGCAACCCCCTGGAAACGCTAACCGTATATTCTTCGACAGTTTCGCTGTGAGCGGTACGGCGGCACGTACAATGCAATGAACTTTGACAGATAATCCGTCTATGTACTTACCTGTAGGCGCCGGGTGATCGTGCGTTCCACCAATTTATTGGCCCGTCTTGCTTATATTGCCCGTGTTGTCAATAAATTGGCGAACACTCGGCGCCTACGGGATTATTAAGGAAATGTCTATGCCATTGAAAAAACTGCTCAAACTCTTCCTGCTGTTCCCTCTGTTGTTCTGTGTACTGGCAGGCTGTGATCTGACATTCAGTGGCGCATCTCCCTCCTCAACAGGTTCCGGCGTTGATAGTTCGGGGACACCGGCGTTGAACACGTGGATACAGGCCGCGCCGGGCGTCGAGATTCGCTATGAGGACTGGAAAAGTCCGGGCGATAATGAAGATACGGTGACAATTGTGCGCTTCGACGTACACCACATCCGGTTGAGTGTCGCCTACCAGCCCTCCGATCCACTGACGATGAACCAGTGGATGAAGAAGGAGCAGGCGACGGCCATCATCAACGGCGGCTACTTCGATGAGCAGAATAACGCCGAGGGGCTGGTGATCGCCGGTGGGCAGGCGTTCGGCACATCCTATAGCGGCTTCGGCGGCATGCTCTCCGTCAACAGCCAGGGGCAGATTCGCCTGCGCTCCCTCAGCGAGGCCCCGTATGATCCCGGTAACGAGCGGCTGGAGCAGGCAGCGCAATCATCTCCACTGCTCATGCTGCACGGCAAGCGCACGCAGTTCAACGCCGATTCGGCAGGGTCGCGGCGCAGCGTGGTGGCAATGGATAAGCAAGGTCGCCTGCTCTTCATCGTCAGCCCCGGCATGGCCTTCTCGCTGGACGAACTGGCCGACCTGCTCGTCTCTTCCGACCTCTCCATCGATACCGCGCTCAATCTCGATGGTGGCGCCTCCACCGGCCTCTACCTCAACGCCGGCAGCCAGCACGTCAGCATCGATTCTGTAACGCCACTACCAATTGTAATTGTGGTGAAGGCGAAATAATAAGACAGTAGAAAGTATGGCAGGCAAACTGACCTGCTTTCTATTGACTTATTAAAAATCACCGTCCTTCCGCTATGCCCCTGCGAATCTCTTCCTGAATCACCGACACAGCCTCGGCGAGCGGGACGATGCGACTCTCTTTTTGCGAGCGCAGCTTGAGTTCGATGCCGCCGTTTTTGAGCGAACGTTTGCTGACGACGGCGCGCAGAGGCAGGCCAATGAGATCGGCGTCATTGAATTTGACGCCCGCGCTTTCCAGGCGGTCATCATAGAGAACTTCCACCTCTGCGGCTGTCAGATCGGCGTAGAGTTGTTCGGCGGCCTGGCGCGTCTCGGCTTTATCGAGGTCGAGACCGAGCAGGACAAGAGAGTAGGGGGCAACGCTGAAGGGCCAGATGATACCCTTTTCGTCGTGATGTTGCTCCACGATGATGCCCATGAGGCGACTGACACCGATGCCGTAGCTGCCCATATGGATGGGGCGTTCGTTGCCCTGCGCATCCAGGTAAGTTGCTCCGAACAATTCGCTGTACTTTGTGCCAGGCTTGAAGATGTGGCCTGCCTCGCTGCCGCGCACACTGTGTAGCGTACCGCCGCAGCGAGCGCAGGGCGCGCCCTCGTAAGCAGAGGCGAGATCGGCCCAGAGGTCGACGCGGTAGTCACGCGGATAGTTGACGTTTTTGAGGTGATAGTCAACACGGTTCGCCCCCGCGACAAAGTTGTGGCCCTGTTGCAGGGAAATGTCCGCGACAATCAGCATTTCCGGTCCTTTGTTGAGCGGCGAGGTGAAACCGGCGACGATACCTGCCTGCTCAAGTTCTTCAGGCGTGGCAAGGTGCAGATCGGTGGCGTTGAGACCGGCGCGGTAGAGTGCGCTGGCTAACTTGACCTCGTTAATCTCCAGATCGCCGCGCACCAGCGCCAGCGCCATCCGACCATCTACGACATAGCAGACGGTTTTGATAGTGTTGCTCTCAGGCACATTGAGGAAGGCGGCGAGGTCGCGAATGGACATGCAATCGGGTGTATAGACCTCTTGCAGCGCCGCTTCCGGCTCAGAAGGCAGTTCGCTGCGCGCAAATTCGGCCTTCTCCACGTTGGCTGCGTAGCCGCAGCCTGTGCAGACAAAGGCTTCATCCTCCCCGGCCTCAGTGAGGGCAATGAATTCCTGCGAGGCTGTGCCACCTATGCCGCCGCTTTCGGCGTGAATGGCGATGAAACGCAGGCCGATACGCCGGAAAATCGCGGCATAGGCTTGCGCCATCGCCTCATAGCTGCGATCCAGCCCGGCCTCGTCGGCGTCGAAGCTGTAGAGGTCCATCATGAGGAATTCGCGCGTGCGCAAAAGGCCCCCACGAGCGCGCGGCTCATCGCGGAATTTGGTCTGAAGCTGGTAGATGCGCTGCGGCAGGTCGCGATAGCTGCGAATAAATTCCATGACCAGCAGGGTGACGACCTCCTCGTGCGTTGGGCCGAGTACGAGGTCGCGCCCGCGCCGGTCTTTGAGGGTGAAGAGGACGGGCGCGTAGATTTCGGCGCGACTGGGGCCGCTGGCAGGCCGCTTTTCCCACAGTTCCTTCGGCTGCAGCGCGGGCATGCGCACCTCCTGCCCACCGGCGCGGTTCATCTCCTCGCGCACAATCTGCGTGAGCTTCTCAAGCACGCGCTCGCCCATTGGCAGGAAGCTATAGACGCCCGCCAGAAGCTGGCGAATAAAACCGGCGCGCACCAGCAATTCCTGGTTACCGCCCTCCGTCTCGCGCGGAGCCTCACGTAAAGTCTTTGTCAGTTGGTGCGAAACGCGCATACGTTCGTTCCTCCTTTTCTTCGGCCTACTTTTTCGGCCAAACCCCCGGTTGTCAACATTCATTCTCGGCGCGATCGGTCAGCAGCGATGGGTTTTGAGGCCCCCACAACATATGTTGGGTCGTCGGCGGACAGTTGATCCGGGTCGTTTAACTCGGCGCCGATGGGAGCGGGAACCGGCCCCTGGAGTAAGGGGTCGTCGGTCTCGACCATCCAGCTCTTGAGGCGTTGTTGCATCTCCTGTAAGACGGAAGCGTAGGCCGGATCGTTTGCCAGATTACACATTTCGTTGGGATCGAAGATCAGGTCATAGAGTTGTTCGGCGGCGCGGGGCCGATTTTGCCAGCCATAGGCCAGGAGCAGGTCTTTGCTCGGGCCGTCGTCACAGTTGGGCAGAACGGGGCCGATATGATCGCCAAAGCGGCGAATATACTTCCAGCGTTGCGTGCGCACGGCGCGCTGTGGGTCGTAGGCCGCGTGGTAGGTCAATTCGGCAAAGATGGCCTCGCGCACCTCGTCTCGCTGCTGGCGAATCAGGGGCAGCAAGGACTGGCCCTGCAGCCAATGCGGGCGTTCGATCTGCAAAAGGTCGCAGAGCGTGGGAAAGATATCGATGTGGGAGACCAGCGCGTCGCAGACCTGACCGCCGATGAACCCGCCGGGGCCGCGCATCATGAGCATCACGCCGATGCCGTGATCAAACAGGTTGGCTTTCGCGCCCGGAAAAGCCAGGCCATGATCGGTGGTCAGGATGACCAGCGTATTATTGCGCAGCCCATTGCTATCCAGCGCATCAAGCACCGCGCCGACGCCCTGATCGAGAACGCGGGCGCTGGCCTTAAACGCGGCTATATCGCGGCGCGTCTGCGGGGTGTCCGGCAGGTTAGCAGGCGGCAGGCAGTAATTGGCCTCTTCAGGCGCGGCGGGTTGAAAGAATTCGCGGTGCGTCTCAAAGAAGCCGACCGAGAGAAAGAAGGGCCGCTCCGGTGGATTGCGCAGCACGCTTATCGCTGCCGGAGCAACCGCGTCGACGTGTGTTGTCTTGATGTTAAAAACGCGGTCATAGCCAAGTATAGCGGGAGTTTTTGAGATATGTTGCTCGCCGATGAGGATCGAATAATAGCCAACTTTGCGCAGCGTGTGGATGAGTTGATGCTGATAATCGCGCAGCGCGAAGCCGCGATGGGCGAGGCCCATCATACCATTGCTGTGCGCGTACTGGCCGGTTAAAAGAACGGAGCGACTGCCGGAACAGGTGGGCGCGGCACAGAACGCCTTGCGGAACAACACCCCCTCTTCGGCAAAACGCTGAATGTCAGGCGTTGGAATAGCATAACCATAGGGCTGAACGTAACGCCCCGTGTCATGCGAATGAAGATAGAGAATATTCGGGTAATTTCCCTTTTGCATTGTCAGTGTTCTTTCAAGGGAGCAAAGAGCTCCATGTCTCTGTATACCTTTTGTCCGTTGGCCCGTGTTACGAATCAGCAAAAACGTCTTTACCGTCTTTTCAGGAAGACAGAAGGAGGTTGCCATGCGACCGCACACATCATACCTTATCTGCGCGACGCAGCGCAGCGGAAGCACGCTTCTCTGTGAGGCGCTGCAGAACACGGGCCTTGCCGGCTGGCCCGAAGAATACTTCCAGATCCACAAAAAGAGCGGCAGTATTCGACCGCCAGAAGACTACTTCAAAGGGCTGAACGTGACGGAGATGATGAGCTATCTCAACGACTCCTCGCCACCCTCGCTGCCTCTTCCACAGGAGGACGGGCAGCCCTATGAAAACTTCCTCAACGAGGTGCTTAAGCGCGGCACCACTCCCAACGGCGTCTTCGGGGCGAAGATCATGTGGGCCTACTTCGGCGGCTTCGTCAGCAAGCTGCGCGAGATTCCGCGTTATCGAAAGGTGAAAGGCAACAACCTTCTTTCCACAGTCTTCCCCAATCTCCATTATATCTGGCTCACGCGCCAGGACAAAGTCAGGCAGGCGGTATCGCTCTGGAAAGCCCTCCAGACCTGGGTCTGGCGGCAGGACGACGATACATTCCCGCCTTCCAGAGAACCTCAGTTTCACTTCACGGCCATCGACCACCTCGTCCATCAGATTGAGGCCGATGAGCTGGCATGGCGGCGTTACTTCAGAAGACAGCGCATTCAGCCATACATCGTCGTCTACGAGCAACTGGTGTCGGCCTACGAGGAGACCGCGCTGGACATCTTGCGCTACCTCGATATCCCTCTCTCTCGCAGGCCAACCTTTAGCGAACGCCGTATGAGGCGACAGGCCGACGCCCTGTCAGAAGAATGGGTGCAACGCTATCACCGCTACAAACAAACGGCTTAAAACATTTTCCCTCCGACGGGTACATTATGCGTTGGAGTGAGCAGGACAACGCCGCCGTCGCCATCGGGAACGCCGAGCGTCAGCACCTCGGAGATAAAGGGGCCAATCTGCTTCGGCGGGAAATTCACGACTGCCATCACCAGCCTGCCAGGCAATTCGTCCTTTGTATAGTGCTTCGTGATCTGCGCAGACGATTTTTTCAGCCCGATTTCCGGGCCAAAATCAATCGTCAGCTTATAGGCAGGTTTACGGGCCTGGGGAAAATCCTCGACTTTGACGATTTTCCCCACCCGTATGTCCACCTTTTCAAAGTCTCCATAAGAAATCACAGTTTACTCCTGGTTAATATGCACGCGCGAAGATGGCTTCGCACGTGGCGGGCTTGCCGGTGTAGATGCTCTGGCCCTGGACGCCGCCCTCCGGCTGATTGAAGGGGATGACGCGCAGGGTGGCTTTGGTCTCTTCCTTGATAGCCTGTTCCGCCTCGCTGTCCTGCGCCCACTTCACACGGGCAAAGCCGCGATTCTCGATGATCTGCTTGAATTCCTCGTAGTCCTCGGTGTAGTGCGTGTTCTGCTCGCGGAAGGCAAGCGCGCGCTGGTAGAGTCCCTGCTGCACCTCTTCAAGCAGGAGCGGAAGCCGCTCGGCCAGTCCTTCGACGGGAACGGTCTCTCTGGCGCGGGTATCGCGGCGCGCCAGCACGACGCTGTTGTTCTGCACGTCGCGCGGGCCGATCTCCATGCGCACGGGAACGCCACGCATCTCCCACTCGTTGAACTTCCATCCGGGGGTGTTCTCGCTCATGTCAACCTTGACGCGCACCTTGCCCTTGAGCATCTTTTCGATACGCGCCACCTGCTCGCTCACTACCGCTTTGTCGGCCTCCTTGCGCCAGATGGGGACGATCACCACCTGATAAGGCGCGACGTGTGGGGGCAGGATGAGGCCAGAACTGTCGCCATGCACCATGATGATGCCACCGATGACGCGGGTGCTGAGGCCCCAGCTGGTGGTGGCGGCATATTTGCGCTGCCCATCGGCGTCCAGGTACTGGATGTCAAAGCCCTGCGCGAAGTTGGTGCCAAGATTATGGCTGGTGGCCGATTGCAGGGCTTTGCCGTCGCCCATCATGGCCTCGATGGAATAGGTGCGCAGCGCGCCCGCGAACTTCTCGTTCTCGCTCTTGCGCCCGGCAATCACCGGAATCGCCAGGTCTTCCTCAACAAAGGAGCGATAGACCTCCAGCATCATGAGCGTGCGCTCCTCGGCCTCTTCGACGCTGCGGTGCGCGGTATGGCCCTCCTGCCAGAGAAACTCAGAGGTGCGCAGGAAAAGCGCGGTGCGCTTCTCCCAGCGCATCACGTTATTCCACTGGTTAATGAGAATGGGCAGGTCGCGATAGCTCTGAATCCACTTCGCGAAGCTGTGTCCGATGATGGTTTCGCTGGTGGGGCGAATAGCAAGAGGCTCCTCCAGTTCCTCGCCGCCGCCGCGTGTCACCCAGGCCACTTCCGGCGCGAAGCCCTCGACGTGTTCCGCCTCTTTCTCAAGGAAGCTGCGCGGGATAAGCAGGGGGAAGTAGGCGTTCATGACGCCCGTCTCTTTGAAACGAGCATCCAGCAGGCGCTGGACGTTCTCCCAGATGGCATAGCCATAGGGGCGGATAATCATGCAGCCGCGCACAGGGGCATAGTCAGCCAGTTCTGCCTTGCGTACCACCTGATTGTACCATTGTGAAAAATTGTCTTCCTGGTCTACCAGTTCTTCAACATACCTTGTCTCGTTTGCCATAGATACTCCTTTCAGGCATAAAAAAACTCGCCCTTCCATAAGGACGAGATGATTCCCGTGGTGCCACCTTCTTTGAGCTATGCCTTACAGCATAACTCCACTCACGCGGTCATTTCGGGCTATAAGAAACCCGGACGATAACCGCTGCTCCTGATAACGGTGAGGCTCCGGTCAGTTTCGCCTCTCGCTCACTGACGCTCTCAGGTGGGTTCGGACGCGGCATCTATCCACCGGCTTACACTCTCCCGGCTCGCTGCTCGACTTGCCCTCGCCTACTGATCCTGATCAAGGCGTTGTCTATCTGTGATTGATTGTATCAAAGATACACCTTTTCATGCGATTTGTCAAGCACTTTCCCTTCACTTCTTATAGTAGCGCCCTTTCCACATGATGCCAGCTTTGCGGTAATGCCAGCGGATCGCGTTGAGCAGAATCAGGCATTCGAGGAAGATAGAGAGCGGGTGCAGGAAGCAGAGCAAGAGCATATAGCCCCTCTCTCTATGGGTGCTGCGCTGCGTAATCAGCATGCGCATCAAAACCGCGAGCAGCAAAGCCGCCAGAGCGAGGGCAAAGACGAACCATGCACCGGCAAGCAGGGCAAAGACGGCGAGTACAGGCGGCACGACAAAAACCATCAACATGAACACCATCGCGCCCAGCGCATTCAAAAGCGAGTTCTGAT
>Ga0209581_1003583_pt1 | contig 13223 bp, 10 predicted proteins | sample Coa_R2_FD_187160 | JGI IMG/M metagenome (GOLD analysis project Ga0209581, IMG submission 187160) | Surface soil microbial communities from Centralia Pennsylvania, which are recovering from an underground coalmine fire - Coalmine... | ecosystem: Environmental > Terrestrial > Soil > Unclassified ...
CTACGTCACTCCCTCGCGCCTCCCGGAAGAAACGCAGCAGGCGATCAGTCGATGCGTGGCGGTTGCCGCGGCCTCCCTCGGACTGCGCGAGGGACCGGTACACGCGGAACTGCGCGTAAACGAAGCGGGGCCGTGGATGCTGGAGATTGCCGGGCGCTCGATTGGCGGCCTCTGCTCGACGATCCTGGAGTTTGGGACAGGCATGTGCCTGGAAGAACTGATCCTGCGTCACGCGCTGGGCGAAGAGGTAGCCGGCATAGAGCGCGATAGCCACGCTGCCGGCGTAATGATGATCCCGATTCCCGGCGCGGGCATCCTCAAAGCGGTACATGGCGTGGAGGAGGCTGAAGCCACACCACTGATTACGGGAGTCGAAATCACGGCGAAGCTCAATCATCAACTGACGCCGCTGCCAGAGGGAGCGAGCTACCTGGGTTTCATCTTCGCACACGGAGATACGCCTGCGGCAGTCGAGAAGGCAATTCGCAAGGCGCACAGCCATCTTCGTTTCGAGATCAGGCGCGAGATACCCGTGCTGAGCAGGGTGGTTTGAAGATGATTGCCCAGGAGAGACGCCAGCGCATTTTTGAACAGATCGAGTCGAGCGGCGTGGCCTCGGTACGCGAACTGGCCGAGCGCTTCGCCGTATCGGGCATTACTATCATACGCGATCTGCAAGAACTGGAACAGCAGGGCCTGATCCGCCGCGTGCATGGCGGAGCTATCAGTGTGCGCGGCGCCAGCTACGAGCCGCCGTTCATCGCTCGCGAGTCACATCAGGTCGAAGAGAAACGGCGCATCGCCGCGAAGGCCGTCGAGCTAATTAACGACGGCGACAGCCTCATCCTGGATGTGGGCACAACCACGCTGGAGATCGCTCAGGCGCTCAAGGGCAAGCACAACCTGACCGTGCTGGTGACGAACCTGCGCGCCGCTGTGGAGCTTGCCAGCCAGCCCTCGCTCCAGGTCATCGTCATCGGCGGCAAGCTGCGCGCGGGCGAACTCTCGATGGTGGGACATCTCGCGGAGCAGACGCTGCGCAGCTTTCAGGTCGACAAAGCGTTTATTGGCGTGGGCGGGATTACTCTCGAACACGGCCTCACCGAGTTCAACTTTGAGGAGGCCGGTACCAAACGCGTGATGATCGAACGCGCGCGCCAGCGTATTATCGTCGCCGATCATACCAAGTTCGGCAAGGTCATGCTCACAACCGTAGCCCCGCTGGACTGCGCCGACATCATCATTACCGGGCGCGAGGTTGACAGTGAGATAGTCACGCGCCTGAGCGACATAGGCGTCAACGTTATCCTCGCCTGAGTGAGCGGGCAGAACAAATGAGCAGCGGGGATACCTCCCCACCGGGGGAGGTATCCTGTCTGTGGGATGCCCCCATTCCCACCTGTTTCTAAATTCTGAGGTATAAAAACACCCCTCTAGAGCGGCGCTGCCCACCTCCTTGCCCGCTCTACCGCACGCTGCCACATCTGGTAGCGCTGCTCTATGCTGCTGTCGGCGCGCGGCTCGTATCTTGCCTGCTCGCGCCAGAGGCTCGCGAGTGTGGAAGTATCCTGCCACAGACCGACCGCCAGCCCGGCCATGAAGGCTGTCCCCAGCGCCGTCGTCTCACGCGTAGCCGCTACGCTCACCTCGACGCCGCAGATATCGGCCAGCGACTGCATCAAAAATCCATTGGCCGATGCGCCGCCATCGACTTTGATGTTCCTGATGGGGTGGCCGATATCTCCGGCCATCGCCTGGAGCACGTCGCGCGTATTGAAGGCGATGCCCTCCAGCGTCGCGCGCACAATATGGGCGCGGGTGGCTCCCCGCGTGAGGCCCACGATAGTGCCGCGCGCGTAGCTGTCCCAGTAGGGTGCGGCCAGCCCGGTCAGGGCGGGCACAAAGTAGACGCCATTGCTATCCGGTACCGAGGTTGCCAGCGCGAAGGTCTCCTCCGCGTTCTCTATGATGCCCAGCCCATCGCGCAGCCACTGCACGGCAGCCCCCGCCACATAGATGCCGCCATCCAGCGCGTAGGTGATATCCTGCCCGTATGACCAGGCAACCGTCGGCACCAACCCGTGGCGGGATGTCGGCAGATTGGGACCGGCATTGGAAAGGATAAAGGCCCCGGTCCCATAGGTCACTTTCACATCGCCCTGCGTATAACATGCCTGTCCGAAGAGCGCCGCCTGCTGATCCACCAGCGAGGCAGCGATGGGCATGCTCTGTCCCAGCAGTGCGGGCCGAATGTGGCCGAAGAAGGAGCCGGAAGGCTGGATCGCTGGCAGGATCGAACGCGGAATACGCAGCAGGTCCAGCACCTCCTGATCCCAGTCACGCAGCCGGGGGTTATAGAGCATTGTGCGCGAGGCCGTTGTATCGTCGGTGCGGTGCTCCCCTGTAAGATTCCACAACAGCCAGGCGTCGGTTGTGCCAGCAAGCAGATCACCACGCGCGGCCAGTTCACGCGCGCCCTCCACATGATCCAGCAGCCAGCGCAGCTTCGTCGCGGAGAAGTAGGGATCAAGCGGCAGTCCGGTGCGTTCAGAAATTAACGCGCCAGCACCGCTGCTCGCGAGCTGTGCGCAGATATCGTCGGTGCGCCGATCCTGCCAGGTGATGACATTGTAAAGAGGCTCGCCCGTGCTCCTGCGCCAGATCAGCACTGACTCACCCTGGTTAGCCAGCGCGAAGGCCAGCGCCGGCGCACCGGCAGCCGCCAGCGCCGCGCGAGCATTCGTTACCACGCTCTCAAGCAGGATACGCGCATCCTGTTCAACCCACGCGGGACGCGGATAGGTCAGCGGAATCTCGCTGGCCGCTTCCGCCACACAGTGCGCCGCCGCATCGAAGATCAGCGCTTTGGTGCGCGTCGTCCCCTGATCTACGGCCAGTATGGTCGATTGCGGAGTCATTATTTCTTCTCCGGTAAGACTTATTGCCCTGTTTGCGCCTCAATGCTGTCAGAATCGGCCCTGTCATCCACAGCGGGAGTATACCTTCCGCGCAGCACAGCAGGGTGCGCTATCAGCAGCCAGGCCATGTACACGAGTCCAATGGCGAACATGACGGCGGAATAAATCCACGGGGCGGCAAATGAGTGATCGCGGAAGATAGAAAGTTCGAAGATCAGCCAGATGAGTGCGAGCACAACGACAGGCCATTCAAACTTTCCCAGCCCGAATCCCTGTGTCCGGGGCAGCTTGCGACGGGCGTATACGTAAAGGACCACAGTAGCCAGGTAGATGATCGCGGGCAGCAGGGTGGCCGCGCTGAACAGGTTGATCAAAGCGTTGCCCTGCGTTCCGAAAATAGCGAGCACGACCTCGATCAGTACCCAGAGCAGGATAGTCGCGGCCACAGGCGTGCTGGTACGGCGATTCACACGGCTGAAAACCTGGTGGCCGGGGAAACGCTGATCGCGCGACATTGCCCAGGTCAGACGCGTCGCCGTAATAAAAATGACCAGGCCGCAGGCAAAGATCGAGAACGTCACCAGGACCAGGAATATGTCGCCGACCACCGTGCCCAGCGTCTGCGTTACGATATCGGCAACCGGCGTAGCGGAGGACGACAGCGCCTTGAGATCGCCAGAAGCCAGGTTAAGGGCGAGCAGGAAAGCGAAGCCCACTACGCCGCTGAGCAAGACAGAGAACCACATCGCGAAGGGGACATTATGGTGCGCCTCCTGCGTCTCTTCGGCGAGGTTGGCCGCGGCCTCGAAGCCCACTATGGTGAATGCTCCGAGCAGGAAGGAGAGCATGAAGGGGCCGGCGGCGGTCAGGCTGCCAAAGGAGAAATAGCCCTGGGGCGAGACGACCCCCATGCTGAACAGGTGTCCCGGGTTCAGGATTCCGCGCACAGCGCCGACGATTACGAGCAGCAGCGTCAGGCCGACGATGCCCACGACCTCTGTGCCCACGGCAGCGTTGTTGATGCGCGTGGACCAGAGGGTGGAGAAGACGATGAGCAATGCCTGGATCAGAACGACGATGGCGGTGGCAAGCCAGGCGTTGAGCGGGGTTTCGGTGTAACCAAAGAGGCTTGGCAGTACCGTTGAGGCCACTGCATAGTCTACGGCCACGACATCAACGATCAGGAAGGTGAATGAAACCCAGCCGATGAGCCAGCCGACGATGGGATTAGCCAGCCGCGATGCCCACTGGTACGAGTAGCCGGCCAGGGGAAGACGCGCGGTGAGGGCGGCAAAGACCAGCGCGACGAACAACTGGCCGATGATAACCAGCGGCCACGTCCAGACGCCCAGCGGCCCGCCCCAGTTGAGCACAGAACCGTAAGTAGTGAATATTCCCGTAGTAATGCTGATGAACGAAAAGCCGACGGCAAAGGAGGCGAAGCGTTTGAGTTCGCGCCGGAACTCCTGCCGGTACCCATACTGCTGCAAGACCTGTTCGTCATAGGCGCTTTGTGTCTTGTCTGTGGCTGACATTGATCTGCTCCTTTCGGGAAATAAATAATGAACGTCCTGCCGGGATTAAGAGTGATTGAAAAGCCGGGTCACATTGTCCGCGAATTGCGCGGCAAGGCGCCGCGTGGTTGAACGGACAATAGCCTCACCCAGACTGCCCAGGCGGCCAAGCAGGGTGAGTTCTATGCTATACCGCACACTGGTACCCCCATCGACAGGGGCGAGATCGACGCCCAGAAGCGTGCGAAAAGCGCCGGCCATCGCCACCGGCTCGCCAACCAGTTCGGCGACGAGGTGACGCGGCGCCTCGACCTCCAGCAAGGTGCCGTGTGCCTGCGAACGAATGGTCATGAACTGCACTTTGACCGCCATCAGCGCCTCGTAGTGCGTCTCATCCACCTGCTCGATTCGCTCGCAGCCGGGCACAACCTGGCAGAGCCGCGCCGGGTCCATGAAGATCCGCCATATCTCCTCCTGCGGAGCGCTGACGGTTACTGCCCCTTGAAGCTTCATAGCGATCCTCCATTAAGCAAAGCGGCCACCCGCTGCCCCATTGCAATCGAGCTGGCATGGTCAAGAGAAGGAGCGACGACGGTGCCAACGGCAAAGATGCCGTCGATATTCGTCTGACAGCGAGCATTTACCTGAATGGCTCCATTGCCGGTGGTGACGATACCGCTGCCCCTGAGCCAGTGCGTGTTGGCGATCATGCCCGCCGCATAGATCAGCGTATCCGCTGCCAGATCAAATACCTGACCCTCGCGACGCAGCCTGACCCCCTCTACGCGCGGAAAGCCAAGCACCTCGACGAGCTCCGCCTGGCCCTCGCTATACCCACCCTCGCTTGTTGCCGGAGTGATCTGCGTAACTTCTACGCCGGCATCGGCGAGCCGCCGCGCCGTCGCCGTAGCATAGCGGCTGTCGCCATAGACGATGGCACGCTTTCCCGGCAAATAGCCGCGTGCCAGAAACTGATGAACAAGGATAGGTGTGAAGACGCCCCCGGGGCGCGTGCCCGGAATCTGAGCATGCTCGCGCGTCGCCTCCAGCCCTCCACAGGCAATGAGCACGTGCCGCGCGTATACCTGCTCGGTGCCCGCTCGCGTGCGCACGAGCAAGGTATGCGCCTCGCCAGGAGCAGACGCAGGCAAGAGGCCGACGACGGTTGCCGAAAAATAAGCCGCAATCTCCGGCGGCACACGCCATGAGTGGAGCATCTCCCAGGCATCTTCAAAGCCGGGCGCGGGCAGCGCGGAGCGCAGAAAGCCGCCGGGCACCTCCTGGTAGTCGAATACGACGACTCGCTTACCGTGTGCCACTCCTGCCCTCAGAGCGCTGATAGCGCTCAATCCCGCCCCGACGATAGCCAGATCAAAGCGATGATCCATCAGTGCTCCTCCTGACTTGTCGCGGGGCTGCCAGCGCTCGCCAGGTAGGTGGTGTAGCCGGCAACCGGCGCCGAGTGGGCGGCATGTTTCTCCAGGGTGTCCGGATCGCGTCCAAGCTGCCGCTGAAACATGTCGATCAGGCGCGGCATGCAGAGATTGCCCTGGCAGTCGCCGAGCATCGCCCCCGTGCGCCGCTTCAGTCCGTCAAGCGTCGTTGGCGGCAGCGGGCTGCGCAGGGCGGCCAGTATCTCCGCGCGCGTAATCGAGCGGCACAGGCACACGACATCGCCCTCGTTGGCGGCGGCATCGGCCAGGTATTCCGGCAGCGTCTCCACAACGTGGCTGCGCCGCGATAAACCCAGTTCATCGCGCACCAGTTCTCCCACATAGCGCCCGATGGCCGGCGAGGCCGATATGCCGGTAGAACGAATACCAGCGACGTGCAGCAGGCGCGAACCTACCGTCGACGGGCGGATGATGTAGTCGCCGGTGCTGCTCACCGCACGCAGGCCAGCGAACTGCCGAACGCTGCTCGCCTGCGCCATCACCGGCACAAGCTTGCCTACGCCCTCGCGGATACGCCGCAATCCCTCCCCTGTCGTCGCCAGGTCGCTCTTGCTCTCTACCTCCTCGGCGGTTGGCCCGAGCAGCACGCCGCCGAAGACGATGGGCGTGACCAGGATGCCCTTCGACACGCGGCTCGGCACCGGCAGGATAATCTGCGAGACGCCGTGATCCTCTTCCACGATGATAAATTGACCTTTGCGCGGCGTCAGGCGAAAAGAGCTGTCGCCGGCGAGCCGGGCAACCTCGTCGGCCCACAGGCCGGCAGCGTTGACCACCATCGCAGCCGCGAAGTTCGTTCCGCCACTGGTCCGCACCAGCACGCGTTCAGACTCGACGGCAATGCCTGTGACGGCCTCGCCCAGTACAACTTCGGCGCCGTTGTGAACCGCGTTCTCCGCGTAGGCGCGCGTCGCCCAGAAGGGATCGATGATGCCCTCGCCCTCGACCAGCACGCCGCCATGAATACGCGGATTGACGTAGGGAGCGCTCTCCAGGATCTCAGCGCGGGTCAGCGGCTGGAGTTCAACGCCGTTGCGCCGGGATCTGGGCGCGATCTGCGTGTCGATGATGGTCTGCTCCTCCGCACTGGTTGCTATGAGGAGCGCGCCGGTTTGCAGATAGGGAATGCGTAAGTTCTCGATGATCGTGGGCCATAGTTCGCGCGCGCTCGCCAGCATGCGGGCTTCAAGCGAATCCGGGGGCGCATCGAAACCAGTATGCACGATAGCGCTGTTGGATTTGCTCGTTCCATCGCACAGGTCGGGGTTGCGCTCGACGAGTACAACGCTTACGTCATAGTGCGATAGCTCGTGCAGGATGGCAGTGCCCACGATGCCTCCGCCGATAACGAGCACGTCGATATGCCTGTTGTTCTTTGCCATTACAGTAACAGCCCTGTCCTTGTTTGTAGAAGAGGATGCACAGTCAGCAGCCTCCCGTCAGTGAAGATAGCTGATGATAAATTATGATAGAAGTATGCATAAAATCTGATAATTTGTCAACACTCCTCGCACCTGCGTCGCTCGCAAACGTTCAGGGAGTATGTGGAGTGCGGGCTGCGCCCGCACTCCACATACTCCCTGAACTTCAAGGCCCGCAGTGCGGGCCTAAGCCAAATATGGCTACCCGGTTGAACGATAGTAGACAGCAGAGCAGTTATATGCAATACTCGGCCTATATTTTTCGGCTGCGACTGGAGGTTCCCGCTATGTCCTCGTCATATTCTCCCTATGGAGGCGTTCCCTCACAACTTTGCCAGCGCTGCGGAGGTGCGCTGCCCCCCGGCGAAAGCTACTGCGGAAACTGCGGCTACTTCAACCCTCCGGCCCAGCTCTCGCCATTCGCCGAATCCTATGGATCGCCGTCATCCAATGCACAGTGGGGGGCAGGCGTGGCGCAGGCCGCACCCGCTCAGAGCCAGCTCGGCGCGGTTCAGTGGGGGCAGCCCGCGCAAAGCGAGGCTTTTGCCCAGCCTGCTTTCCCGCAGCAGCCGGGCGGAAGTAGCTACGGGGCACCCGCGCAGCCAGTGGACTCGGGAAGCTATTACGGCAATCCTGCTCAGAATATGAACGCTGGCGGTTACTTCAATACGCCCCCTCCCGTGCAGCCCTCTTATGGTGCGCCTGCAACGCCTGGCAGCTTTCAGCCAGCAGCGATGAGTGCACCACCGCAGGCGCAACCTCAGCCGGACAGGACGAAGACCGCGTTGCTCGCGAGTATCGCCATCTTCCTCGTTGTGCTTATTGGCGGAGGCATCGGTGGGTATATATATATCAACAGCCACGAAGGCGCGGGCACGCCCGTCTCGAACGTAACGTCCTCACCCATGCCGAAAGGGCCGGCGCTTTTCGCGGACTCGTTCAGCAACAATAACGCCGGGTGGAATCTCCAGGGAGAGCCGGGGAAATTCTCCGTGACGCTCAGGGGCGGTACATTGACGCTTGAGGATGATGATAACCACATGCTCAGCGAACTGATTCCTGGTAATAAGACGTTCAGCGACTTCAAACTCTTTGTCGATGCCACCCTCTCTAAAGGGGACGACATAAACGGCTACGGCATCTACATTCGGGGAGCCTCCAGCCAGAATACCGAGCTGGCTACCTACTATCGCTTTGAACTCTATGGGGATCGCACCTATGCCATTTTCAAGGGCACCGTCGATGCCAGCGGCAACTCCAGCAGCCAGCTACTGGTCAACTACTCCTCCGACCCGGCCATCCAGCCGCAGGGGAGCGTCAACCACATTGAGATCGTCGCCAGCGGCCCCACTCTGACACTGATTGTCAACGGGACAACATTGAAGACCATCTCTGATAGCAGCTATACCAGCGGCTCCATCGCCCTGTTCGTCTCGAACGTGCAGAACGCGAAGCCGGGCGCTCAGGCGCAATTCTCCCATTTCGCCATCTACCCGGCAAACTCCTGATAGTCGGCCTGACCTTCAAGTCCAGATGCGTCATCAGCAGGCAGAGGAGCAAAATGCCTCACTACAACCGCAGGCGGCGCAGTGTCTGGGCGTTGAGCGCTACGATGATTGTGGAGAGCGACATCAGGACGGCGCCAACCCAGGCCGGCAGGATGAAGCCCACCCCGGCCAGCACACCGGCGGCCAGTGGCAGCGCAACCGCGTTGTAGCCAACGGCCCAGGCCAGGTTCTGGATCATCTTGCGGTAGCTGGCCCTGCTCAAACGGATGATGCGAACGATATCGCCCGGGTCGTTGCGCACGAGCACGATGCCTGCCGAGGCGCGGGCAACGTCGGTTCCAGCCCCGATGGCGATCCCGACATCGGCCTGTGCCAGCGCGGGAGCATCGTTCACGCCATCGCCAACCATCGCCACGATATTGCCGCCGCGCTGTAGCTCCTTGATGCGTGCGGCTTTCTGCTCAGGAACCACCTGGGCGAAGCAGGTGTTGATGCCCAGTTCACCGGCTACCCAGCGCGCCACGTCCTCGCTATCGCCCGTCAGCATGGCGACGCGAACCCCCTGCTGGCGCAGCGCCGCCACGGCCTCGCGCGATTCGGGACGAATGACATCGGCCAGCGCGAAGGCAGCAATGACGCGATGTTCTTCCAGCAAGAAGACAACCGTATGCCCCTGCGTATTCCACGCGCGCACCTGCCGCGCCAGTTCGTCTGGCAGGGCCGCTCCCTCTTTTTCCAGAAGGCGCGGCCCGCCAACCAGCAAGCGCCGTCCCTCTACCACTGCCCGGACGCCATAGCCAGCAATGGCCTGAAAATCCTGCGCCGGCGGCAGCGAGAGATGGCGCGCCTGCGCGGCAGCAACCAGGGCACGCGCCAGGCTATGTTCGCTGTCCTGCTCGGTGGCTGCCGCCAGCGCCAGGGCCTTATCCTGCTCTATGCTTCCGCTAGAAGCAATGCCGACAACGCCCTGCTCTCCCCTGGTCAGCGTCCCGGTCTTATCAAAGACGACCATGTTGACCTGGCGCGCCTTCTCCAGCGCCAGGCGGTCCCGGACCAGGATCCCGCTGCGCGCCGAAAGCGCGGTGCTGATCGCGATGACCAGGGGGATCGCCAGCCCCAGGGCATGCGGGCAGGCAACCACCAGCACGGTGACAACGCGCTCGATGGTGCCATCGGTGAAGCCCTGGAGCAGCAGCCAGGCGACAAAGGTAATCAGCGCCACGCCAACCGCGACATAGGTCAGCCAGGAGGCGACGCGATCCGCGAGCGCCTGCGCGCGGCTATGGCTGCTCTGCGCTTCGGCGACCAGCCGCATGATGCCGGCCAGCGCCGTCTGCTCGCCGGTATGGGTAACGCGGACGCGCAGCGAGCCGCTGCCGTTGACCGTCCCGGCGATGACTGCATCGCCTGTCCGCTTGTGAACCGGGCGCGATTCGCCGGTAATCATCGCTTCGTTGAGGCTGCTCTCGCCCTCCTGGATCTCTCCATCGGCGGGGATACTTGCCCCGGGCCGGACCAGCACCAGGTCGCCCGACTGAAGTTGCGCGACGGGAACGGTCTCTACGCGCCCGTCTATAATACGCTCGGCCCTGTCGGGCAGCAGCTTCGCCAGCTCGTTCAGCGCGCTCTGAGCGCTTCCCACCGCGCGCATCTCCAGCCAGTGGCCGAGCAGCATGATCGTGACCAGCGTTGCCAGTTCCCAGAAGAAGGGCATACCATGCACCAGGCCCACGCTGATCGCCACGCTGTAGAAGTAGGCCGTACTGATCGCCAGGGCCACCAGCGTCATCATTCCCGGCATGCGGCGCCGCAGCTCGTCAACCGCGCCGGTCAGAAAAACCCATCCGCCATACCAGTAGATGACGCTGCCGAGCACCAGGCCGATATATTGTGAGCCGGGAAAGGCCGGCGCCCTGTAGCCGAGCAATTGCTGGAAGAGCTCGGCGTAAAGGATGATCGGAATGGTGAGGACCAGCGAGATCCAGAACGGGCGCTGGAACATGGCAGCGCTGTGGCCCGCATGCCCGCCCCCATGCATGGCGTGCTGCCCGTGATCGTGAGAGGCCGGGGCACGTGCAGCGGCACCAGCATGGTGAGCGTGCTCACCGGCATGCGCGGACATTTGCGCTCCTGTGTGCTGCCCTCCTGTCGCTTCTGTGTGCTGCTGCTCCTGTACTGTACGTACACCCTGCGTTGCCGGGCGCTCGTGTTCGGAAAAAGGCTGCATAACTTCCTCGTATCTTTTGTGCCGTGCTGTATTATCGTGATTACCCACACCCAGGGGGATGGGGTATGCCTGGTAGTATACGATCTATGAGGGGAATCTGTCAAGGGTTCAGCGCTCCCTTTACAAACCCGACATGCCCGTGATACAATCCCCGCCACGAATGGAGCAGGGTAGAGCGGAGAGGGTATACCCAATCGCATTCAAAATGCGATTGGGTATGAATTGATAGCTCATGCAGAAACGCCGCTGTCGCGGCTAGCGCTGCGCGCTCATCTGCATGTAAGGTAGGATATGCCACGAAGCGGGATTGAGATCAAGCCGGCCTGGAAAAGCATCCCGAAGGCGATTCGCCAGCAGGTCGAGGCGGCGCTGGGTGCGCAGGTAGTACGGGCCGCGCGCGTCTGGGGAGGCTATGCGCCAACGCCAACCTTCCGGCTCGCGCTGGCGGATGGACGCCGCGCCTTCTTCAAAGGGACCAACCAGGAATCTAACGAGTTTATGAAAAATGCGCTGCGCCAGGAGGAGCGCGTCTATAAAGAGCTGGCTCCGAGGCTGGGACAATGGATGCCGCAATTCTATGCAGCCTTTCGCCACGCCGACTGGCATGTGCTCATCCTTGAGGATCTCGGCCCGGTCAGCGTCCCTCCCTGGACTTCCGGGAGAACGCGCGCGATTACGCATGCCGTTGTCGATTTCCACCGCGCGTCACTGGATACTCAGGCGCCCGCATGGCTCCCGCGACCCGACGAAGAGCTATCACGATTCAGTTGGACGCACGTAGAACAGGAAACCCGGGAGTTCCAATACATCGCGGCACTGGCCGGCAGCGAGGCTCAGCAGGCGCTGGCCTGGTTGCAGCAGATATCGCCAACCATCGAGCGTTTGATGCAGCAGCCGGCACTCAGAGAAGGGCCGTTTGCTATTCTGCACGGCGACCTGCGCTCGGACAACCTGCGCTTTACTCGCGAGCGACTGTGCCTGTTCGATTGGCCGTCAATCTGCGTGGGGCGACCAGAGTGGGAGGTCGTCCCCTTTGCGCAAAGCGTCGCGGTGGATGGCGGGCCATGCCCTGAGCAGGTAATGAGATGGTACGAAGAACGCTTCCCCCTGCGCCCCGAGGCCGTAGATTGCGCGCTGGTCTGGTGGCTGACCTTTTTTGCTGATCGCGCCTGGCAGCCAGAAATTCCTGGACTGCCGCGCGTGCGCCGCTTTCAACGCCAGCAGCTCGCCACCCTGGCCTTCTGGGCAGCCCGTCGATGGTCTTTCCCCTATCCAGCCTGGGCGGAACGGCTGCTGGAATGATGTGAAACTCCTGCCGCTTCTCGCGGCATTTCCGATTGTGCCTCGCAGTTTTGGAAAAAGAGAGTGTCTATTATATGGAGGGAGAAGAAATATGAGAAAAATAATTACGACCACATGGACCACTCTTGACGGCTTCACTGCCGGGCCAAACGGAGAAATGGATTGGATCGGGGCAATCTATGACGAAGCGATGGGCCTGTATGAGGACCAGGTGGTCAGCGAGGCCGATACGCTCTTGCTAGGACGCGTGACCTATCAAAGCTTTGCCGGCTCCTGGCCCTACGTGCCCGACAATCCCAATGCCTCCGAAGGCGAGAAAATATACGCCCGCAAATTGAACGCCATGCGCAAAATTGTGTTCTCCCGGACGCTTGAAAGCGTGGAGTGGAACAACTCCACGCTGCGCAAAGAGATTGTTCCAGAAGAGATCGCGCAACTGAAACAGGAGCCGGGGCGCGATATGCTGATCTACGGCAGCGCCAGCATCGTCCAGGCCCTCACCAACCACGGCTTGATCGATGAATACCAGGTCCTGGTCCATCCTGTGATTTTGGGGGGCGGAAAGCCGCTCTTTCAAAACATCCAGCAGCAGGTGAAGCTGACACTGGTCAACAATAAAACGCATCCCTCCGGGATCGTGGTTTTGTACTACCAGCCGCGCGAGAAATAGTCCTCGGCTACGCTGTCAGGGCCTGAGCGTAGACCAGGGGATCGACGTTGCCGCCGCTGACGATGCAGCAGACGCGCCGGCCATGAAAGCGCTCCGCATTGGCGAGCAGCGCGGCGACGGCCAGCGCGCCCGTTGGCTCCACCTTCAGGTTGAGGTAGCGGAAGCAGTAGCGCAGGGCGCTCAGGGTTGCGTCGTCGGGCACCTCGATG
>Ga0209581_1003585_pt1 | contig 13222 bp, 10 predicted proteins | sample Coa_R2_FD_187160 | JGI IMG/M metagenome (GOLD analysis project Ga0209581, IMG submission 187160) | Surface soil microbial communities from Centralia Pennsylvania, which are recovering from an underground coalmine fire - Coalmine... | ecosystem: Environmental > Terrestrial > Soil > Unclassified ...
ATAGAAATACTTACACACTATAATACTCTAACGCTGTTTGCCGTGCGCAAGTTGCAAACCGGAGCAGTTTATTTCATATTACACATCGCGACTGCATCGCTCCCGGAGGGGGAAAGTGGAGATGGGCGCGTGGCCGCGCCACGCGCCCATCTCCACTTTCCCCCTCTGAGGATTGCCGACGAACCTCGTGCGTCATCAGAAAGGGCGCCCCGGGCGCGCCCCAACAGGCACATCGAGGTAGTTAGAGCAGACCGACTCCAGCGAGGACTTCCGGGATAGCCTCCTCCCAGGCAATCGTCATGATGTGGACGCCGGCCACGCCTTCGATCTCGCCGAGCGATGCGATAAGCTCCTGCCCCAGTTTCTTGCCCTCTTCACGGGGATCCTGCGCCCGTGCCAGTCGCGCAACGATGGTTTCAGAAATGCGCATGCCGGGTACGTGCTCGCTCAAGAAGCGGGCGCGCTCCGCCGAGTTGAGCAGGAGTATCCCCGGCAGGATCTTCGTCTCTCTGTGCAGGCCGCGCGCGCGCACGGCGGCCATCCATTGCTTGAAGTGGTCGATGTCAAAAACCGCCTGTGTCTGGATAAAGTCGGCGCCCGCCGCTACCTTTTTTTGCAGGCGCAGCACTTGCAGATCGAGCGGCTCGCCTTCGGGGTTAGCGGCGGCGCCGAGCAGCAGTTTCGGGGGCACCGCGATCTTCTGCCCGGAGAGCAGTTCGCCATTGTCGCGCATGCGACGCGCCAGCGCCAGCAGCGAGATGCCATCCAGATCAAAGACGCCCATCGCCTGCGGATCGTCGCCGAAACGCTGGTGATCCCCGGTCAGCAGCAGCACGTTGTTGATGCCCAGCGCCGCAGCGCTGACAAGTTCGCTTTGCAGGGCGATGCGGTTGCGATCCCGGCAGCTCATTTGCAGCACCGGCTCGATGCCAGCCTCTTGCAGGATCAGGCACCCAGCCAGGCTGGAGAGCCGCGCCATGCCCCGCGCGTTATCGGTGACGTTCACGGCTGCGACTTTTCCCCGCAGCAGCGCGGCCTTTTTGCGTAGAAAATCGGCGTTGGCGGAGCGCGGCGGCCCCAGTTCCGCCGTGACGACGAAGCGGCCCGAGTTGAGCATGCTTTCCAGTGCAGTCCCCTCCAAACGGGGTAAAGAAAGCGGACCAGAGCGCATCGCTTCCACCGACCCCCCAGCAGGAAGCAGTATATCAGCACAATCTGAAGAGGTCGAGTGATTTTGCACCGGGTTCGTACCCGCCTTGACAGCCGGCTTCGGCCGATTCAGGACCTCGGACCAGCGGGGAGTGAACCATTTGCCGTTGAGCACGTTACCATAGGCCGAGGTGCCCTGCAACGACCAGTCAACCGGCCATTGCAGCTTCTCCATACGCCCGGTCAGACCGAAGCGGCGCGAGCGCCGATAGATCTCAACCCAGATGCAGGGTTTATCGGGATAGACTTCACATTTTCCATCGAGCGAGGGGCCGCCGCAGGGACCATTGCGCATCCCTTTGGGGCAGCGCATCGGGCAGATCAACGCTGTCTGCTGCAAGATGCACTGGCCGCACATGTGGCAGTCGAAGATAGCTCCTTTCGTTACCTCTTCGGCCTTTAAAAACGCACGGCCCGCGGCCCTCGCTAAATTGCCTGGCATACCATCTATAGGCCGCTCTCTCGAATCCATCTGTGTGTAGCTGCGCGCTTTATCGTGCTCGTTCTGCTCATGGGGTAGCTTGCTACGCGCGATGAAGTGCGCGGCTACGCCCGGAAGAACTCTTTTCGGGCGGGCGTTCCGTGGTTCCTGCTCGCTCTGGTCCGCGCTCATGACAACAACTCCTTGCGCACGATCTCGGTTCCCTGCACCATCGCCTGAAGCTTCTTGAAAGCGATATCCCTGGGCAGGTGATGGAGGCCACAATCTGGATTGACGTAGAGCTTTTCTGGCCGCACATGTTTGAGTGCGCGCCGCACCCGTTCCGCAACCTGTTCGGGCGTCTCGATCAGCGGACTCTTGACATCGATGACGCCGACGCCCAGTTCCAGTTCAGATGGATACTTGCTGAAGAGTTCGAGGTCTTCATCGCCCTTGCGCGCGAACTCCATCGCCAACTGGTGAATATTGGCCTCGAAGATGGTGGGGAAGAGAAAGCGATAGTTGCCGTCCCAGTAGGGCTTGCCGTAGCGGTTTCCATAGCACACATGCAGGATGATGTGAGCCTCAACGCCCTCGGTTGCGATATTGATGGCGCGCACAACCCACGCCAGGTCCTCTGGATAGCCGGTCAGGTACGACTCGTCCAACTGGATATAATCCGCGCCCGCTTTCGCCAGCGCCTTCAATTCGCCATTGAGGATGCGCGCGAATTCCAGGGCTACCTCCTCTTCGTGCAGGTAATATTCATTCTTGATTCTTTTCGCCAGTGTTAGCGGGCCGGTAAGCGTAAATTTGACGGCCCTATCGGTATTCTGGAGCAGGAACTCTAAATCGGGGACCAGCCCTAGCGAGGCTGTGGGGATCTTGTGACGGATCACGCTATCATAAAAATCGTAATAATACGCCTTTGTGCGGTGATCGATCTCGACGCCCGGAATACGATAGGCGAAGTAGTCGATGTCGTTGTCGCGACGCAGTTCGCCATCGGTGACGATATCGATGCCGGCCCGCTCCTGGTCCTTGATGGCAGCCTGGATCACAATATTGTGCATATCCTGCAACTGGTCGCCGCTGATGCGCCGCTGCAAGTAGTCGGTTTTGGCGCGCTCCAGCCATTCCGGCACGGAGTAGCTGCCAATAACGCTGGTGGGCAGGAGTTTGTCTATGGCGGGGAAGCTGCCCTTTTCTCTTTCTCTTCGTTTTTCTTTCGGCGTTGATTCCTGGTTCTGTCTTCTCGTCGCTGCCATTTACGTTCTCCTTATGATTTTTCGTGAGCGTTGGCGCCTGCCATCACACATCACGACTATGCCGCTCTCAGGGGGATGGTGGATGGCAGCCACGCGCCTGCCATCCACCATCCCCCTGAGCACAGAGGCTTGCGGGCGAGCCTCGTGCGCTAGTCGCGCATGCTTGTCGTCAGGATGGTAATATTGGAGTTCTGGCGATAGGTGAACGGGCGGAAATGCACATCATAGCCGTGGCGGTTCGCCACGAGGCGCAGCAGCGGCCCGTTCACCCAGTTGACTACCGAGCCGTCATACTTGCCAGGCCCGCGAAACGCGCTGTAGTACTGCTCAAGTTCGGTGATGAAGATGTCCTGGATCTGGAAGATGCCGCGCGGGTGCAGCAGCGGCATGGTGTTGATAAAGCTCTTGAGCGCCATCTCGTTCAGATGCATGCGCACGTTGCCGCTTACGCTCTCCAGTAGCGTCTGCACATCGCGGCCATCGGCGCCGTCAAAGAGCTTGAGCTGCGAAAGATCGGGCAGCAACACACAGCGCTCCTCAAGCTTGAGCGCGTGCCAGACATCGGCCCAGAAACGGACGCCTTCGCGCCAATCATCGAAGTAGTCAGGCCCGATTTTGAGAAAACGGGCTACTGTCGTCGCCAGGTCGCGCTCGCTCAAGTGGTAGCGGTCTACGATCTTCTCGGCCTCCGCACGCGGCAAATAGGCCCTGACCTCAACCTGATAGTGTTGATTGTCCCATCTGATGAGCGCGCTGCTCGGCAGGTTATCATAGACATTCGAGATATGGATGAACATCAGTTTATAGCGCAGAAACGAGAGGCTTTTCATGGGATCGGTAGCATCCACGACGAGGAAGCTGACCTTACTGCTGTGCGGAGCGACGACCTCGCGCGCAACGTCGAGGACGCAGACCGAGAAGTCGCTCATCAGATAATGAAGGCGTTCGTAATAGTCGGTATTCGCGGCACGCGTGAAGCGTTCAAACTCGTCAAGCCAGGTCCGCGCATGCGTGCCGTTGCCCACGCCTATTTCCAGCACGAAGATCTCCGCCGGCAATTGATCCTTACTGCGCAGTTCGTCGAGCGCCTGGCAAAGCTGCTGCACCGACTCGGCCACGAAATCGGGATTACACGCGTCCGTTACCCCGCCGGGCAGCGCGACCTCGTAACTCTTGTTGAAAGTCGCCTCCCACCTGTCGAGCGCGTTCCAGTAGAGGGTATTGAAGGACCAGATAATACTGTTGCGCGCCAGTTGAAAAGGCTCAAGATAGAGCTTATCGTCGTCGCTGGCGGCCCTGGCAGCCGGGGCCACGCGCTCAACGGTCCTGGGTGCCACAGCTACGGCGGCTGCCGCTCCATCCGCCATCTCTGGTCGCTGGCCGGAGGAGAGCAATTGCTCCCGACCGTCAGACGATGCGGGCGCCCAGCGATCCAGCAGCCGACGCAGCCGGGCCTCGAAGTTCTGCATATCAATCTGGCGTAGATCAATGAGCAGTTCGCGGCGGTGAATGCTCTGGCAATCGGCGTCAAAGGCCGGGCGTTCGGCGATGGCCTCCCTGAAGTTATTTTTGTATTGTATCCAGTCGAAAGAGACGCAGGCGTTGCGCAGGAGATCGTGATAGGCGGGATTTTTGTGGTAGTCGGCCACGACCTGCCCGATGGTGCTTAAAATGGCGGCTATCTGCTCATCGCCTTTTCGCTTAAGCGGCTTTAATTCGATAAGCATATCTATAGTCTCCTTAATGGAGGGTGCAGGGTACGTCGCGCCAGCGAATGGCGGCTGCCTCCCTGCCGGGGGCACGCGGGTGCCTCCTCTGGCGTCAACGTAAGCTCCACACATGTCATCCTGAGCGGAAGCGAAGGATCTGTGCCCCACCATCGGATCCTTCGCTGCCGCTCAGGATGACATGGGACGGGTGCCCCTGATAAACCCGCCCACGCTCTGCCCGAGCAAGGGCAAAGCTTCTACACTTTCCACGACGATGTTGAAACCGCGTATGCTGTCGAGTGTGCGCAAAGCCTCGATAGAAGAGGCAAGCTGCTCTATCGCCGCTGGCTGTGCGCCGCCTGCGGCGGTGAGCAGGGGCAGGCTGACGAGCAGCGGCCTGGCCTGCAAAAAAGCGGGCTGCTCGCTCTGGAAGGCCGCCAGCGTGGCGGCGAAGGCGCGGACATCGTGTACCGGCTCGGTGACGATGAATTGTGCGCCGCTCAACGCCTTGAGATCGACGCGCCCGGCAAGGGAAAGGAGAGCGCCGGTATAGAGCGCGGGCGGCGTCTTGATGCGCGCCCCCGAGGTGAAACTGGCCTCATCGCGCATCCTGAGAGCCATAGCGAGCAGGGCCGCCCCGTCGAGATCAGTGACCAGGCGCGCATCGGCATTCTGGAGCAGTGACGCCCGCGTGACTGGTCGCATATCGACGAGCAGGTTAGCGATGCCCAGGGCACCCATGCCCAGCAGATCGCTTTGCAGCGCGAGCCGGTTGCGGTCACGTCCGCTGACCTGCACAATCGCTTCGATGCCCCTCCTTTTGAGCAGCACGGCCATCGCCAGGGGACTCAACGTCACCGCGCCGCCGGGCATCTCCGCAACCAGCACGGCATCGAAAGAGGCCGACTGAGCGGCGAGTTGCTCAACGAAGCCGCCCGCGTCGGCGGTCAGGGGCAGGGACGGCTGCACCGTCATGGCGAAACCGCCGCGCTCCCAGATTCCTTGCAGTCTTGAGATATCCGCGCTTGCCTGATTATGCAGAGAGTGTTTCACACTAATCAGTGTAGCGCGCTTTGTGTGGCGAATCTATGCGGGAATTTGCCTTTTCCTACGGGATTTTATGGAACCCTGCACTTATTTCAGACGGGGCCAGATTCCCTGCTTCATAGCCGGCTATTGGCGCGGCTCCGCCGCGCAAAGGATAGATGATAGAATGTGGGGAGTATGCGCTTCGCGCATACTCCCCACATCATATCATCCGTTAGCGAGCGCCGTTGTCGCTCGCACATGAGGGCGCCGGATGTCGGGCACAGACACGCTCAAAGGCCCAGCAGCTTGATCGCATTCTCCTTGAGGATCAGTGGCCGCACCTCGGGCTTGATCGCGATCTGCTCAAAATCCGCGATCCAGCGATCCGGGGTGATGAACGGGTAATCGCTGCCGAAAAGCATCTTGTGCTTGAGCAGCGTGTTAGCGTACTGCACGAGCTGGGGGGGAAAATACTTCGGCGACCAGCCTGAGAGATCGATGTAGACCTGCGGCTTGTGGAGGCAGACCGAGAGCGCCTCATCCTGCCAGGGAAATGAGGGATGCGCCATGATGATCGGCATGTCGGGAAAATCGACTGCAACATCATCCAGATACATGGGATTCGAGTACTTGAGGCGCACGCCACCCCCGCCGCGCATGCCTGTGCCGATGCCAGAATGCCCGGTATGAAATAGCGCCGGTAGCCGCGCCTCCGCGATGACCTCGTAAAGCACGTAGGCTTTGCGGTCATTGGGATAGAACTCCTGTAAAGAGGGGTGAAATTTGAAGCCGCGCACGCCATACTGTTCGATGAGGCGGCGGGCCTCGCGCGCTCCCATCCTGCCCTTCGCCGGATCGATACTGGCGAAGGGAATGAGCACGTCGGGGTTCGCGGCGGCGACCTCGGCTACCTCTTCGTTGGGCACCCGCGTCACTCCCGACGTTGACTCGATGTCCACGGGAAAGATGACGCAGGCCATTTTGCGCTCGCGATAGTAGGCCGCGATCTCCGGGATGGTTGGCTGCGGCCCCTCTTCGAATTTGAAGTAGCGGCCCGATGCCTCCTGTATTGCCTGCCAGCGGGGATCGTCGGGGATCCTCTGCGATACGTTGGCATGGGTGTGTACGTCGATGGCTACCAGATTTTTCGTATCTATCTGCATATGTGTGCTTTCTTTCCAGCTAAGGGCACCCGCGAGGGGTGCCCCTATATCCTGGGCATCCTGGGCACCCGCGAGGGGTGCCCCTGCATCCTGGGCATTCTGGGCATTCTGGGCACCCGCGAGGGGTGCCCCTGCATCCTGGGCATTCTGGGCACCCGCGAGGGGTGCCCCTACATCCTGGGCATCCTGGGCACCCGCGAGGGGTGCCCCTATATCCTGGGCATCCTGGGCACCCGCGAGGGGTGCCCCTACATCCTGGGCATCCTGGGCATTCTGGGCATCCTGGGCACCCGCGAGGGGTGCCCCTACATTTGTTGTTCTCTTTCTTTGAGGACGCGGCGCAGGATCTTCCCTGAGGGATTGCGGGGAATGGCGTCGATAAATGCGATCTCGCGCACATTCTTGTACGTGGCGAGCTTGCCGTTGGCCCAGGTCATCAGGTCGTCTGCCGATATGTTTTCGTAGCCGGCTCTGCGGACGACGAAGGCTTTGGGCACCTCGCCGGCTTCCTCGCTCGCCTTCGCAATCACTGCCACGTCGGCCACGGCAGGATGCTCCAGTAGTAACGCCTCCAGTTGCGCCGGAGCAATGCTGAAGCCCTTGTACTTGATTAGCTCCTTTTTGCGGTCGGTAATGGTAACATAGCCTTCTTCGTCGCGCCAGCCGATATCGCCCGTGTAGAGCCAGCCGTTACGCAGCGCCGCAGCGGTTGCCTCCGGCGCCTTCCAGTAGCCCTGCATGACCTGCGGCCCGCGCACGATCAGTTCGCCCTCCTCCCCGGCGCCCAACTCGCGCTCGCCGGTTTCGATATCGACGATTTTCTGCTCGGTATCGTGAATGGGCAGGCCAACGGTCTCGACCTTGATAAGCGCGCGGTTATAGACGGGGTTGGAGTGCGTCCCTGGCGCGGCCTCTGTCAGCCCGTAGGAGACCATGACGGTGATGCCGGTGCGTTCCTGGAAGCGATACGCCAGGGGCGGTGGTACGGGTGTCGCTCCGCACTGTGTAAAGCGGACGGTATGCAGGTCGTACTCGTCGAGCTGCGGCCAGTCGAGCAGCGCAGCAAGCACCTGCGGAACGCTGTAGAGGATCGTGATGCCCTGCTCCTGAATCAACTGCAAGCAGCGCCCCGGCTCAAAGCGTTCCATGAGCACCAGGCGCGCCCCGGTCATGGCGGCACAGCCGATGAGCATGATGCCGTAAATATGATAAAGCGGGACGAAGACGAGCATGCGATCATCAAAGGTGATGCGCGCGGTGGCGACGGATTGGACGGCGTTGCAGACGAGGTTCTTATGGCTGAGCATGACGCCTTTGGGCAGGCCCGTCGTGCCGCTGCTGTAAGGGAGCGCAAAGAGATCTTCCCATTCGGGCGCCTCGCACACCGGAGGCGTTGTCGGATAGCCGCGCAGCAGCCTGCTGAAAGAAAATAGATGCTCCTGCGGCGCGTGCTGCTCGGAGCCGACAACGATTACATGGACCAGTCCCGGCGTCTCGGCTCGCACTGCTTCTACCAGCGGCAGTAACTCCTGCTGCACGATGATCGCTGTCGCCTCGCTATTGCCGATCTGATAGGCTATTTCGCGCTCTTTGTATGAAGGGTTCATGGGGGAGACGACGGCGCCAATGCGCGCGATGGCAAACCAGCTTATCACGTATTCTGGCCGGTTGGTCATGAAGAGGCATACTTTCTGCCCTCGTCGAATGCCCACAGCGAGCAGGGCGTTGGCGCAGGCGTTTACCAGCGCCTCCAGTTCGCGGTACGTCACATCCACGTCTCGGAAGATGATGGCGCTATGCTCGGGATAGCGCTCGGCTGTCCGTGTGAGCATCTCGGCGTAGGGATAGACGGGATATTGCAGCGACGGGCGAAATAGTTCTGGTTGCAGGCGGGGCTGCTCTGGTGATTTAAAAGTAGACATGCACCCTCCCTTTCCTCGCGCGCCGCCTTCGGCGGCACGCACAACAAAGAAAAAGAGTTCTTCGGGGACACCCCGTGCCCCGGCAAGGGGCTGCCGCCCCCTGCACCCCCGCAGTATACCCCCTTCGCGCGAGATAGGGCAAGGGAGGCGTTCGACATAGACGAACGTCCACAAGGGGCGTCTTTAATCCATCCCCGTCTTTGACGATCTTCCTCCCAAAAATCTTCAAGGGCGGCCATGCCTGCGACGATAGGCGCCGGGCGAGATCCCTTCGGCCTGCTTGAAGACGGCAGTCAGATGGCTGGCACCATGATAGCCGACGGCATCGCCGATTTCGGCGATGGAGAGTGTCGTGGTGCGCAGCAAACGCCTGGCCTCCTCCAGTCGAACACGGGTGAGATACTGCATAAAGGTACAGCCCTGCTCCTGCTTGAAGATACGGCTGAAATAGGTCGGCGCCATGCCCACGTGCGCTGCCACCTGCTCCAGCGTGAGGCCACGGGCGTAGCGCTCGGCGATATAGGCCCTGGCGCGCTGCAAGGCGGCGGCATGTGGCGCGTTCGGCTGCTGGTCGTCGCCGGCATCCTCCGCGCCGGCCCGGCTGCCATTTTCGGCGTCCAGCTCCGCACATAATTTTTTTAGCAGCATGACAAGCTGCTCCGGGCGCACCGGCTTGAGCAGATAATCGACGGCGCCGGCCCGCAGCGCCTCCTGCGCATAGTCGAATTTATCGTAGGCGGAGACAATAGCTACCCTGGTGGCAGGATAGAGCTTGCGGGCATACCTGGTAACGGCGAGGCCATCCATGCCGGGCAAAACGACATCCATCAGGATGATGTCGGGCCGAACCTCGCGCAGTGCTTCAACGGCCTGGCGCCCGGTGACGGCCTCGAAGACGACCTTGACCGGGCAGCCGCTTCTCTCGCAGGCCAGACGCAGCGCGCGGCGCGCGATTTCTTCGTCTTCGGCGATCAGGATGCGATGCAATTTCACATTGCCTCCAGGTTGCTCAACACGGCAATGGCGCGGTTCAGAACGCTCAGGAGTCGCTCCGGCTGCACCGGCCTGATAAGGTAGGCGAAGGCGCCATAGCGTATGCAGTGCCGCATCAGCATCTCTTCGCCGTAGTCGGCCAGTATGATGACCTTGAGCAGCGGCTGCTGACTCAGCACGAGATTGAGAGTGGCTATGAGGCCGATGCCGGGCAGGCGACTGTCGAGGATGAGCAGGTGAGGCTGCGCCTGGTGGATGCGCACCAGGAGTTCGGTGGTGGTTGTGGCGCTGCTCACAAGCCTGGCACCGGGCAAGCGCTGCCTCACCAGAAGCTGGATGGCCCTGCGCTCGATCTCTTCGTCCTCGCCGATCATAATATTGTAAACATGTCGCGCGTCCATAGCTTTATGGATCATCTCTTTTCGCGGCTGCGCCATTATGAATGTCACTAACCAAAATCGGGAATTCCGGGGTGTGGTAGGGGCGCGGCGCTGGCTGGGAGGCGTTGTGGAGCGGTGGGGGGCCGAAGCGCCGCGCCCCTACCCCGTCCCATCATCTCTTCCCATTGCCGATCCCGGTCGTTACATCTCATAATCGCACAGCTACGCACAGAAGAAGCTCCCCATCTCTTTTACCAGGTCATCCTTTAACAGGTCCGTCGAGGGGCAGCAGCAGGCGGACGGTGGTGCCGCTGCCCGGCTCGCTTTCAATGACCAGGCGGCATTTCTCGCCGTAGTAGTAGCGGAGCCTATCGCGCACCTGAGCCAGACCGAGGCCGGTGGTATGCGCGCTCCAATGGTCGCGGGCGCCGGGTTCCTCGTTCAGCAGATGATGCACCTGCTCGCGACTGATGCCAACGCCATTATCCTGCACGCTGATGACTACGTACTCCCGCGCCTTCTGCACACTCAAAAGGAACTGGCCCGGTCTCTCACTCGGCTCCAGGCCGTGAACGAAGGCGTTTTCGATGATCGGTTGGAGGCTGAGCGGCGGCACGCGGATGTCCAGCGCGGTCTCGTCGATCTCAAAGTTAAGTTTCAAGCGGTCATGGTAGCGCGTGCTCTGGATCAGCAGGTAGTGGCGTGCGTGCTCAACCTCGTCGCGCAGCGTCACCAGTCCGTCACCATGCGAGCCACGCAGGGAATAGCGCATCAGGTCGGCCAGCGCGTAGGCCATTGCCTCTGTCTGGCTGGCTCCCTCCAGAAAGGCCAGTTTGGCGATCACATTGATGGTATTGAATAGAAAGTGCGGATTGACCTGGCTTTCCAGCGCCTTGAGCTGCGCCTCCTTGAGCGCTTCCGCCAGGGCGGCCTGCTGCTGCGCATCGCCTGAGCGCTCCTTCTGGTGCAGTTGCGCGTTCAAGTGGTGTATCCGGCTCATCGCCTCGAAGCGGGCCAGGTCGGCGGCGCTTTTGCGCGCGGCATCACCCCAGGCCGCGATAGGCTTGATGATAGCCTCACACCGCGTATCGCCCTTGCCAGCGCACTCCGTTTCCAGACAGAGCATATTCTGGCCCGCGACCAGGCTGAAATAGCCACTTGCATAGCCCGCCAGTGTCCAGCACACGGGCGCCGGAGCCACGCCCGTATGGCGCAACTGCTGCTCGCTTTCAAAGGAATCCGTCCATGAGATCTCGGCGAGCAGCGAACCCCTGCCGCGCTCACATTCGAGCCGCTTCAGCTTCGCACTGGCTAATCCCGACCAGCCCATGAGCACCGGGCAGGCCGACAACAGCTCGCGCTCGTCGTTCCAGTGATAGCGGTCCCGCAGGCGGCGCGCGGCATTATGACCCATGAAGTAGCCAAGCCGGTTCAGGAAGCTCTGGGTCTCGTCCTGCCCCAGAAAATCCTGTAACTCGCTGCGCAGCGCGGCGAAGACGACACTATCCAGCAGAAGGACGCGCCGGCCATGCGCTATGACCTTGCCCTCGCTCGCTATTTGCTCCAACCGGCTGTTGAGCAGATCTTTTGCCTTCACCTTCGCCGATCCATTTTCTTATTCTACGCCAAGAGGATGTCCGCTTCTCAGCGTCCATGCCCGCGCGCAGGACCATCGCGCGGCTGCACCTTGCCGCAGGCGCGAGAATGATACCGGAAAGCAGATACACTCTAAAGTATAATCTGCGAAAATGCGTAGATACAAGCCTCGACATCTTGCAAACACTTTACATTTTTCCCACAACTACTTGATTTTTCTCCGCTACGCTATATCGTGTGAAGAGCTATTCTAAGGGGCGTGTCATCCTGAGCGCAGCGCAGGATCCGCATGCCCAGGCAGTGAGATCCTGCGCTGCGCTCAGGATGGCAGAGCGGCGCTCAGGATGGCATTTACGGAGAAGAAATAGATGGCCGATACAATATCGAGAACCCACCCGGACACGACAGAGCGCGTACCGGAGCAGCAAGAGCAACGGCGCTCTCCGCTCTGGTCGCGCCTGGCGCTGGCGGGCATCACTCTTATCGCAATTTTCATGGACTTCTACCAGTTGGGAAGGAACGGCTTCGGCAGCTATTATCCTCCCGCTGTCAGAAGCATGATGGATAACTGGCACAATTTCTTTTTCGCCGCCTACGATCCAGGCGGCTTTGTAACGATTGACAAGCCGCCTGTAGGCTTCTGGCTACAGGTCGCCAGCGCGAAGATCTTCGGCTTTAACCCCTGGAGTATTCTGGTGCCGCAGGCGCTGGCCGGCGTGCTCTCGGTGCTGCTGCTCTACTACCTGGTGCGGCGCCACTTCGGAGTCACAGCCGGACTGCTGGCCGCACTGGCGCTGGCCGTCTTCCCGATCAGCGTCGTCACCAATCGCAACATTACCATTGATAGTACGCTAACTCTGACACTGCTTATAGGGGCGTGGGCGGTGCTGCGCGCGGCTGAAACGGGAAAATTGCGCTGGCTGCTGCTCTCCGCCTTCATCGTCGGAGTTGGCTTCAATATCAAGATGCTGGAGGCGTATCTGGTAGTGCCAGCCTACGCTGTGCTCTATCTGGTGGCCGCGCCGCGTAGCATATGGAAGCGCATCGGCCACCTGGCGCTCGCCGGGCTGCTGCTGATCGCGATCTCGCTCTCCTGGGTGGTGGCCGTCGATCTCACGCCGGCATCGCAGCGTCCGTATGTCGATTCGACGCAGGACAATTCGGAGATCAGCCTTGCCCTCGGCTACAACGGTATTGACCGTCTCCTTCGCGGTTTTGGCCCTTTCGGCAGCGGTTTCAGAGGGGGCAATAGGGCGAGACCTCCGGCCAGCACATCGGGTAATACAACACCTCGTTTCACAAATCCCGGCGCCTCCGGTCAGCCCAACAACGGTTCGCGGGGGAACGTGACGCGTCAACAACAGCCGCCGGGAGGGGGCTTCGGAGGGATCTTCGACACCGGCTCGCCCAGTCCGCTGCGTCTCTTCGAGGTCTCGCTTGGCAGCCAGGCCGGATGGCTCCTGCCCCTGGCACTGCTGGGTATGATCGCCCTCGCCCTATGCGCAGCCGAGCGATTTATCGCGCTCCGTCGG